>Ga0114993_10000924_pt1 | contig 34196 bp, 29 predicted proteins | sample ArcticOcean_MG_C_FD_87042 | JGI IMG/M metagenome (GOLD analysis project Ga0114993, IMG submission 87042) | Marine microbial communities from western Arctic Ocean - ArcticOcean_MG_CB2_150 | ecosystem: Environmental > Aquatic > Marine > Oceanic | place: Arctic Ocean: Canada Basin | collected...
CCAGCGGACGTCTTGTAGTCCAAATGCAGCATTGGGTGAACAAAACCGTATATCACAGGCCAGGGCAATTTCCAGTCCGCCTGAGATCGCATAGCCGTTGACGGCGGCGACGATTGGTTTGAAAACATGAACGTTTCGGGTGATACCCCCAAGACCGGGGCCATTGGTATACACGCGGGTGAATTCCGGTGCCGGTGTTGTTGCAAACGGCATGGTGTAAGTCTTGAGATCAGCGCCAGCACAAAAAGCCGCTTCGCCGGTACCCGTAAGCACGGCTACCCGCGCATCGGCATCGGCATTGAATTCGTGCCAGATCTCGACCATTAGCTCGTGGGCTGCAAAGTCCAGTGAATTCATCTTGGCGGCGCGATTGATCGTGATCAGGCGCACGTGCCCGTGGTGCTCATACAGAATATCGCTGCTCATAATGATTGTCCGGTGTCGATTGATTCAGGGTCACTTGTGCCAATGCATTGCCTGACTTTAGCAGCCGATAAATATTATTATCCGGCCGCACAAAGAGTGCATCAGCCCAGTGATGGAGTACGCATGACTGACCATGCATGCTATAAACCGATCTCAGTGACAGGCCTTACCGAACGCTTTGAGTCTCCAGTAGTTGTACGGGACCGCGGCCATAAAACCTGCTGCAAACATGATCGGCAATATCCACCAGATAAGCGTCGCGCCGCCGGTGATTGCAACGTCGACCAGATTCATGGCGATCTCCATGGACAGCATTGAGATGAGTGACATTCCAATAGCTGTTTTAAATGCGGTAGCTATGGTCATCTGTCGGGCCAGGATGACGGTTTCGAGTGCGATTGAAGTCAGTATGCCGTTGACGATCGCCATCAACATGATGGCAAGCGTAGACCAACTGATACCAGTCAGCTGAAAGAAATAGATAGTGCCCCAGTCACCGATCGAACAACCGGCAAGACACCAGAGTGTATTTTTGGAGGCACTCCGCCAGGTGTGTTGGCAGGACCAGGTAAAAGAAGCAGGCTGAGCCGTTATCGCCATTTGTTGAGTATATGCCGAATAGCTTAACCAGGTTTATGGGGTCAGCGTGAATCCAAGGTAATTCTGCGTGGCAACCTCGTTGCATTTTTCGACGTAAAGCGGAAATCCACCAACGTAGGGCATGAACACCCGTGGTTTGCCTTCAATGTTGCCACCCACGTACCAGGAACTGCAGGAATTTCGCATGTGATCGTCGGCCACGGCGTCGTTGTGTGCAACCCAGTCATCCTCGGCTGACTGGGTTGCCTCAATGGCCGCAATATTGTGGGTTCTGAGGTGTTCCAGACACGCGACGATCCAGTCCACATGCTGCTCGATCGACTGCATCATATTGGTGAGTACGGACGGGCTGCCGGGGCCTGTAATCATAAACAAGTTAGGAAATCCGGAGATTCCCAGCCCAAGATACCCCTTGGGTCCCTCTGCCCATTTTTCTTTAAGCGTGAGACCGTCGCGACCGCGGATGTCGATTTTGAGCAGGGTGCCGGTCATGGCATCAAATCCAGTCGCCATGATTAAGGAATCCAGATTGTATTCCTGGTCCAGTGCATAGACGCCTTGTTGTGTAATTTTCTGAATGGGGGACTGACTCACATCCACCAGTGTGACATTCGATCGGTTGTAGGTTTCGTAGTAGTTGGTATCAACGGCGAGTCGCTTACAGCCGATGGTGTAGGTGGGTATCAGAGTCTCGGCAACCACTGGGTCATTGACAGTTTGCCGGATTTTCTCGCGTATGAACTCGGCTGCTGTCTCATTGGCCTCAAGGCTTTTAGCGAGGTCGGTATAGGCGCCCAGAAACACCACACCACCGCGCTGCCAGAATCCTTCGTACTCGACCTGCCGTTCGGATGCATCGACTTCCAGGGCTGACTTGCGGTTAGGGATGAATGCGAGAGCATTAAACATCTTGCGGGCACGCTTGCGAAGACCGGCGTAATCGGCCTTTATCTCCTCAATCGTGAGATCCGCATCATAGCCGTAGGCTTTTCTTCCCGATTTGCGTGACGCTGGATCGCTCTCAAGCATTCGATTCCACGCAGGTACCGTGTAATGGGGGGTGCGCTGAAAAACATACAGATGGTCGGCCTGTTCAGCGATGATGGGAATCGACTGTATTGCCGAAGAACCCGTTCCAATCACGCCTACCTTCTGCCCGGTAAAGTCCACCGCTTTATGTGGCCACTCTCCGGTGTGGTAGACCGGCCCAGCAAAAGTATCCTGTCCCTCAAACATCGGTGTGTTCGTGGTTGATAAACAACCGGTGGCCATGATACAAAAGTCTGCGGATATTGATCGACCGTCACTGGTTTCAGCGAGCCACCGATGTCTGGATTCGTCGAATACGGCCGACGTCACGGTAGTGTTGAACTCAATATCCCGTCTTAGATCAAAACGCTCTGCAACGTAGTGTGCATATCGGAGTATTTCGGGTTGTGTCGCATATTTTTCAGTCCAGACCCATTCCTGTTCGAGTTCCGGTGAAAAGCTGTAGGCATACTGTACGCTTTCTACGTCGCATCGTGCACCGGGGTAGCGGTTCCAGTGCCAGGTACCACCGACATCCGGGGCGCGGTCGACGACTCGGACCCTAAAGCCAGAACCACGTAATCGGTATAGCAGATAGAGGCCTGAAAACCCTGCGCCAACGATCAGTACGTCGTGGTCGCAGGTTTCATGCTGGTCATTCGTATGCTGTGTGGAGGGCATATTGTCGAGACAATCAAATTCGGTGCTTAAAACAAAAGTATAAAGCCTCTGCTACGGTAACGTTTTGACATTATTGTGATTCTGATCAGATGAACTGCTGGGTTTGGCGGCTAACTGGTGTGGGCGTAGAATATCTTCATCTAAAACGCACTGAAAACATGCTGGCTGTTGCGACAGTAGACCTGGAGAGCACTGCGTGAATGACATTGGTGGCTCGTGTTATCGGTTGATTGAAGTCAGGCCACTCAGCAGTGCTGTTGGTGCTGAGGTTTCAGGTGTAAACCTTGTGGATTGTGATGGTCCGACCTTCATCGAGATTCACCGGGCGTTTCTTGATCATCACGTACTCTTCTTTCGTGATCAGGAGTTGAGCCTGGAAAGTCATAAAGAATTCGGACGCAGGTTTGGTACGCTCAATGTGCACCCTCAGTATGAGCCACTGGATGGACATCCAGAAATATTACCCATCGTCAAGGAGGCAGATACCGAGCACAATATCGGCGGGGCCTGGCATTCGGATGTTACATTTCTGGAACGCCCTTCGTTGGGCTCAATTCTTTATGCGATTGATGTCCCAGCCAGTGGCGGGGACACGCTGTTTGCCAACCAGGAACTTGCGTTTGATGAATTGTCGACCGGGCTTCGGCAGCTACTGTGCGGTCTTCGGGCTGTGCATTCTGATCACACTTTGTCCGATCGGGTTGAGGCTGAAAAACGTAATATGACCCGCTCGACCAAGTTGTCTGAGGAAGCGATGCGCCAACCTGTTGTCGAAAACCTGCATCCCGTAATCCGCACCCATCCGGAGACAGGTCGTAAGAGTCTTTTTGTTAACCGCGCATTTACAGTTCGTTTTGAAAACATGACCGTGGCAGAAAGCAAACCATTGCTTGAGTTTCTTTATAAACAAGCCACAAAGCCCGAATTCACGTGCCGGTTTCACTGGAAAAATGGGTCGGTGGCAATGTGGGACAACCGCTGCGTACAGCATTACGCATTGAATGACTATCATGGCCAGCGCCGATACATGCACCGGGTGACGGTTAATGGGGATCGGCCTGCTTAGAAAGCGTAGACCGTTCGATGAGAGATTCAGGCAGTTTCGAGTAACACAAGCGAGGAGTACCTATTGAAAGATCTGGCCTATAAGAGTGCTTCCGAGCTCATCAGAGGATACAAGGCAGGCCATTTCTCGCCGCTTGAGGTGCTCGATGCTGTTCTGGATCGGGTAGATGAGTGTGAGGGCCGTCTTAATGCGTGGCGGTTGATTGACAGAAGACGCGCCCGTCGTCGTGCCCGGGCTTCCGCGGCACGCTGGACCAAAGGTGCTCCATGCGGCCTCCTTGACGGTGTGCCGACCGCCATCAAGGACGTCACCGAAACAAAAGACTGGCCAACCCTCAATGGTTCACTCGCGATTAACGCCAGTGGACCCTGGTCTGTCGATGCGATCGTGGTTGAACGTCTCAAGGCCCACGGTGCGGTCATACTGGGCAAGACCGAGACCCCGGAATACGCATGGCGCGGAATCACTGAAAGTGAGCTGCATGGTGTTACGCACAATCCTTGGAATCTTGACTGGACCCCCGGTGGTTCGAGTGGTGGGGCAGGTGCGGCTGTATCGACTGGGATGGTTGCCATCGCCACGGGTACCGACTCAGGTGGATCTATACGGGGACCCGCCAGTTTTTGCAGTGTAGTGGGATTTAAGCCCTCGTTTGGCCGCGTCCCCGTGTGGCCTGCCAGTCCAATGATGATGATGGAGCATTGTGGACCACTTACCCGCACCGTGCGTGATGCAGCCCTTGCTTTCAGTGTGATGGCAGGTGGTGATGCTCGGGATGGTTATGCGATACAGGAGGCAGCACCAAATGTGCTGTCCCAACTGGGCCGAGGTGTGAAGGGTTTGAAAATCGGGTTTTCGCCTGATCTCGGTGTTGCTCGAGTGGACGATGACGTCCGCCAGGTCACGGCGCGTAGCAGGAAGGTTTTTACAGACCTGGGTGCGAGTGTCTCCAGGGTACAGCTTAATCTCAGTTCTGCCTATGCGCTTTCTGATGTGGTGTGCGATCCGATAGCTGCTCGCATTCGCAGTCGCCTGGGTGTGAAAGCGAAACAGCTGACTAATGCAGCCCTGCTGCGCTGTGCCAATCGGGGTGATGCGATGAGTGCAGTTGATTTTCTCGATGGCGAAGCCGGTCGAATTGAGTTGCGCGCACGCATGGCAGCCTTCCATCAGAAGTATGATCTACTCGTCGCACCGACTCTGACCTGCGCACCGTTCCCAGTTGGGCATGATCAGCCCCCACACCGTGAGAGTAGTGATGGTGAGTTTATGGCGACTGTTGCGCCATTTGATCTCACCGGCCAGCCGGCAATCTCGGTACCGTGTGGATTCAGTGCGGCCGGGGGACCGATCGGACTGCAGATCGTGGGTCCGCTGGGCAGCGATGCGCTGGTACTGCGAGCCGCCCTTGCCTTTGAGAAAGCCCATCCAGTGGGCAGTTTACGCCCCCCGCTATAGTCGATTGCAGCAGATTCGGTTAGGGCGTGCAGCGTCCATCACCTTGGATCACCAAATTAGCGCAGGAGGTCAGTCAAATACGATGATGCTGCGCGCGACTTCCCCAGCTGCAAGTGCGTCGTAAGCGGTATTGATCTCATCAAGTCCATAAGTGCGGCTGATCATGGGGTCGATCTTCAGTTTGCCACTCAGGTAAAGATCGCTGATCCGAGGCAGGTCGACCCAGGGTCGTGCACCGCCGTACCAGGAGCCTACAATTGATTTCTCTGTTCGGGGAAATGACAGCGCGTTGATCGAGACCTCATCGTTTTCGGGTGCCATACCGACCACTACTGCGGTACCTCCAGGTGCCAGCATCTCGTAGGCCTGGCGGATGGTGTGGGTGTTGCCGATCGCTTCAAAGGCATAATCGACACCACGGCCGGTCAGGTTCATGACCTCGGCCACGGCATCGCCGTTGCTGGCATTGATCATATCGGTGGCGCCGAATGTTTTGGCATATTCGAGTTTGTTGTCGCGCAGGTCCACTGCGATTATGCGGCCCGCACCAGCTAGCACGGCGCCCTGTACGGCGTTGAGACCGATACCACCGCAGCCAATGACCGCTACTGATGAGCCAGCTTCGATCTTGGCGGTATTGATCACAGCGCCAACCCCGGTCATCACCGAACAGCCAACAAGGCAGGCTTTATCCAGCGGCATGTCGGCGCGAATCGCAACAGCGCCCGATTCGGGTACAACCGCGTACTCGGCAAAGCATGATGTACGCGCAAAATGGTGAATCGTCTTGCCGTCTTTACTCAAGCGACTGCTGCCATCGAACATCGTATTCCTGGGGGCATCCACGCCGTTACACAGCACCGGGCGACCGATGATGCAGTAGTGGCAAGTCCCACAGTTGGCACGAAAATTCAGGATGACCGATTGGCCCGGTGTAACTCGTGAGACACCAGGCCCTACTTGCTCGACCACGCCGGCACCTTCATGGCCGAGTACAACAGGCAGGAGGTGAGTCCATTCCCCCAGCATGATGTGGTAATCGGAATAACAGACACCTGCTGCAACGTTGCGAACCAGCACTTCCCCCTCTTTGGGTTCCTCCAGATCTATGGTTTCCACGACCATGGGTTTATTTGGCTCGTACAGTACAGCGGCTTTTATTTTCATTTTCGGCTCATCCTTAAAAGATTTAGATCGGACACGTGTTAGGCACCTTCACGACCCACGATCGTGACAGAGGAGACATTCTGGTGTGGATAGCCACCGAGGTTATGGGTCATGCCTAGCACTGGATCCTGCTCTCGTTGTCGTTCTCCAGCGCGGCCATTCATCTGCAGGTACATCTCGTAGATCATCCGCAGGCCCGAGGCCCCGATGGGGTGTCCAAAGCATTTCAAACCACCATCGATTTGGCAGGGTACCTTGCCGTCAGCGTCATAAAACCCGTCCATAATGTCTTTGACAGCGCCACCTTCAGGGGAGATGTAAAGATCCTCCATGGTAATGACCTCGGTAATCGAGAAGCAGTCATGAACCTCACACATACTGATCTGATCCCGCGGTTTGGTGATATCGGCCTCCTGATAAGATCGTTCGGCAGCTTTACGGGTAGTGGCAAAGTAGCTGCCGTCCCAGGAATTGTGTTGTGATTCGGTGCCGTTGGAAACCGCCAACTGCAGGGCTTTCACTGTAACCAGGTCTTTCTTGCCCAGCCCTCGAGCGATATCCGGCAGGGTGACGATAGCGCACGCCGCACCATCACTTACGCCGCAACAGTCAAAAAGACCTAGCGGTTCGGCGATCATGGGTGCATTCATGACCCTATCTTCGTCAATTTTGTTGCGAAGGTGTGCTTTAGGGTTACGCGATCCGTTGTCATGGCTTTTTACCGAGACATGGGCCATCGCACGTTTCAGATCCCCGGCTGGAATGTTGTGTTTTGCCGAGTAAGCCGTTGCCAGTTGGGCGAATGAGCCCGGTGCCGATGCATTTGCCCAAAATAGATCATTGACAGAGCCGCGGCCTCGCTGTGGCAGCCCGCCGTAGCCCGTATCTTTGAGTTTTTCAACACCAACAGCGAGTGCGATATCACAGGCACCGGAAGCTACTGCATAGACTGCACCGCGGAATGCCTCGGTACCGCTGGCACAGAAGTTCTCCACTCGCGTCACAGGGATATAGGGAAGTCGAAGCGCCATTGCCAGCGGGATGCCAGATTTGCCAACATGTTGTTCCTCGATGGCAGTGCCCAACCAGGCAGCTTCGATTTGGTTTGTCTCGATACCACTGTCTTCCAGGGCTTCGGCGTAAGCCTCGACCATTAAGTCTTCAGCATTGTCGTTCCAGCGTTCGCCAAATTTGGAGCATCCCATGCCCAGGATTGCGACTTTGTCTTTGATGCCTGATGCCATAGTTGAGTCTCCTCAGTGTGTATCGTATTGCGGAGTTGCTTTCCAGAAGTAGCGGCGGAAACCGCGCAGCACATCGTAGTCCTTTACTCGAAACACCATCCGCATGGAAATTCCCACCTCTAGTTCAACGTCGGGGTCAATGTCGGTGAGATCACTCATCAGCCGGCCGCCACCCTCAAACTGTACCATGCCGAAATAGGTTGGGGGATCGGGGGAATAAGTCAGGCGATCGGCGGTATAGGAATTGAGTTTTGCCGCTTTGTCGGCAAAGGGCTCATCTGCCTGACTGCCGATTGCACCGCAGCCCGGGTTGACACAGATTTTTGATTTAGGAAACTGGCAGGTCCCGCAGTCCGAACACTGCCCACCCAGCAGTTTCTGCGACATCCCTTTGTTTCGATACAGCGTACTTAGTCCGGTCTGTTTGTCGACTTCTGCCCGGATGCCGCGTTCCATTGTCAGCAGATTGTTGAATGAAAGATAGCGTGTGTATCGGTTCTCTGGTCGACCGTTAGCGAGATGTCCACTTATAGCCAGCCGATTACCTACCGCCTTGATTGCGTCGGTGGCTTCAAATAGTAGAACATCGCAGCCCTGGCCAAAACCTGCAACCAGGATCTTCTCGCCCGGCTTGGCCTGCTCCAGGGCATGTACCAGCAGCACGAGAGCATGGGCACTACCGGTCTCGCCGCAACTACTTTGTAAGTTATCCGCCACGGACTCTTCTGCAATCCCGATTTTGTGTGCGAGACCCGAAGCCACGCGGCGCATGGCAACGGGGAAGCAGAACGTGTCGATGTCCTGTGCCGAAACACCGACTTTGTCCAGTAGGTTGTTGATAGCGTTTGGCGCGATCTTCATATAACCCTCATCGCGCACCCACCGTTCTTCCCAGTTGTAGTCAAAGGCCTCACCTTCACCGCGATAATGGTCGACAAAATCAACAGCCTCTGTATGTCCTCCAATATAGTGGGCGATCGGTTCCCCTTCACCGACCAGAACAGCCGCTGCACCGTCGCCGGTGGTTAATTCGAGCGGACTGGCAGCGCGAGCGCGGCGTTTTTCACTGGCTGAAACCAGAATCGGTCCTTCAGCACTGCGAACAGACTGTAGTGCGGTCAATAGGGCAGAACTACCGGCCCGTTGCGATGATGAGATGTCCAGGGTCTGGATTCGAGTGGATAGATTGAGTGCATCGGCAACAATCCCGGCATTTTGCCGGTCTTGAAATGGAAAGCTGGTCGATGCCATATAAATACCAGCGACAGTATTGCGATCAATACCGGTCAGACAGTCCCGCCCTGCCTCGACAGCCATCGTGACACTGTCTTCATCCCAGTTGGCCATGGTTCGTTCACCGTTGGCCAGGCCTTTAAGCGCGGGGTTGAACCAGGCGTTCGCATTTGCAATGTCTATACGCTGTAGACGCGCCTTCGGCAGATATCCGCCAATTGCCAATATCCCAAGGGCCATTGCGTAACTCCAGTTAGTGTCAGTTCGGGTTCTACCGCACGATCAAGAGCCTTGGGTGCGGTTGGCTCACACACATTTTACAGTCTATAGTGCTTTGTTACCGACTGCCTTTGGCAGGCGCCATTCCAGCGCCGACCCTGGTCAAAGAAAGCTCCGCTCAGCGAGGTTTGCCAATCGTTTAATCGCGTGTTCCTGGCGATTCAGCACTAAATCTTGCCGACCAGGCTGCGGCCGATAATTTCCCGCATGATTTCGCAGGTACCACCAGCGATGCGGCTCATTCGGGCGTCAGCCCAGGCTCGAGCGATAGGATATTCCCACATATAGCCGTAACCGCCGAACAACTGCAGGCAGTCATCCAGCAGTTCGCAAAGCATCTCTGAGGAGAGCAGTTTGGTGATGGCGGCATCAACTGCATCGAGCTTTCCTTCGAGGTGCATTTGTATACAGCGATCCACAAAAACCCGGAGCATCACTGTTTTCGACTTTACGTCTGCGAGCGTAAACCGCGTGTTCTGAAAGTTTGAGATCGACTGGCCGAAGGCTTTTCGTTCTGAGGTGTATTCGACAGTCCATTCCAGGGCGGCCTCGACGGTCGCGACTGCGCGGATTGCTTGTAGTAGGCGCTCCTGCGGCAGTTGTTCCATAAGCTGGATAAACCCTCGACCCGACTCACCGACGAGATTGGACACGGGCACATGGACGTTGTCGAAGAAAAGCTCCGAGGTGTCCTGCGCCTTCCACCCGATTTTGTCCAGGTTACGGCCACGTTCGAATCCGGGTCGATCGGTTTCCACCAGAATTAGGCTGGTGCCTGAGGCGCCAGCGTCGGGATCGGTTTTGCAGACGGCGATCACGATGTCACAGAGTTGACCGTTGGTGATAAACACTTTCTGACCGGAGACTATGAACTCGTCCCCGTCCCGCCGGGCGGTGGTCCGGATATTCTGCAGGTCGGATCCGGCTGAGGGTTCTGTCATTGCAATCGCGCCAATCGCCTCACCCGCGGCCATCTTGGGCAGCCAGGTTGCTTTCAGGTATTCGGAACCGTAGTGAAGCAGGTACGGGGCGACAATATCGGAGTGCAGCGAAAACCCAGGCCCCATCGTACCGGCTCGTGCCAGCTCTTCCAGAATTACGACGCTGAATAGAAAGTCGGTGCCTGCGCCCCCGTATTGTTCGGGTATGGTGGGGCAGAGCAGGCCATGCTGGCCGGCTTCATGCCAGACCTCCCGGCTGACTTGTCCTTCCTTTTCCCACCGCGGATGATGGGGCACGATATGTTCATCAATAAAATGAGCCACTGATCTACGAAATATCTCGTGTTCCTCGGCGAAAAGTGTTCGCTCAAACATGGTTCAGGTGGTTACGCAGGCCACGGTCACTGCCCTTTAAAAACAGGTTTTCGTTTCTCAATAAAAGCCCTCTGGCCTTCAGCGTAATCCTGAGAAGATCGGGTGAGTTCGCGCCAGTTCATGCCCGCACGTCGACCTGCGGCTTCACCTTCAAATACGGCCCGCCAGAGTGTTTCCTTTTGGGCCTGAACCGCCAGGGGTGCACAGCTTTGTGCAATTTCTGTCGCGAGCTCAAATGCGCAGGACTGTGCCTCGCCCACTGGCGTGACGATCTCCACCAGTCCAGCTGCCTGGCACCAGGCCGCATCTTTGGCGTCACCTGGTGCGAGCAGCGCAAAAGCCTTGGCGTAGCCGATCTTACGGGCAAGTTTAAGAGGGATGTCGACGGCGTTGATTCCGATCCGGGCCTCTGACACGGCGACTTTGGCCGTCTCATCAGCAACCACCAGGTCGCAGGCCAGCATGAGATTCACGCCTTCTCCAATACAGTGCCCATGGACTGCAGCAATGAGTGGTTTTGCGGTCACCATGTCATCGTCGCTGATCAGAGGGCCGTAACCTTCAAAGGTGCCGGCCTTCATGTCTGTCGCGATCGCTTTGACGTCGGCACCCGCAGAAAATGCGCGATCTCCAGCAGCCTGTAAAACACCGACGTATGCAGTAGTGTCGTCACGGAAAAGTTGCAGCGCCTGATTAACACCATCATACATATAACGATCAAACGCATTCAGCACTTCAGGCCTGTTTAGCGTGATTACACCGACGTGGTCACGGCACTCATAAAGCACTCGATTCAGGTTATTCATTGTGTTGTTTTTATCGGTGAAGTCTGTTGTCGGTAAATTTGTCCGCGGGGATGGTATTTAGTCTTGTGACTGCTTACCGGTCTAGCGGGTGTTGTTTGCCATTGAACGACTTTTCGTTAGCGTTCTTTACGATGCTGTCGAAGTCATCGAGACAACGCACATTTACGGTATATCGACTCGGGTCCATTCGTGGCCTGCCGAAAGTATGGATGCCGCAGTTATTGCAGAACCAGTGACTCGCTTCGTGTGTGCCGAATTGGTAAAGAGAAAGGCTCTCTTTGCCTTCTAGTAGCGTGAAGTGTTTGTCCTGGACGGGGTAATGCAGAATGCCTTTCTTGCAGCATATCGAGCAGTCGCAAACGGATACCTGGTCGATCTCGGCTTCGATCTGGAATACGACACTGCCGCAGTGGCAGCTTCCTCTGTAGGTCTGCATGAGATGTTCCTTTGTTCATCGCCTCGACTTAGTGGTCTGTGCTATTTGCCTATTTATTCAACCAGGTGGGTTTTTCCGGTCGCACCTTTTAATAGCTCGAACTCGCCTTCATCGATCAACTCGAATGTAGCCCGAAATCGAAGCTGGTGATGGATGGCATTGCCGAGATCACCCGCAAGCGCCTGTTTTGTTTGATCGGGCAAGCCAGCTTTGACTTCGACTTTTACCAGTACCGGTGCCGGTACTACCGGACCTGGGCCGGATTTCACGATACGAATATTACCGGTTGTAAGATCGGAGGTTTTATTGATGACATCGCGAACGGCGTTTGGAAATACGTTGACACCCTTAACCAGCAGCATGTCGTCGACACGGCCCTTGAACAGCATACGGGGTCCAGGTCGACCGCAACGGCATGGTTCGGTAGTCACCTGAATGATATCTTTGTCTCGCCAGCGGATCAGCGGTCCGCACTCCCGCTCTAGACCCGTAAAGACGATCTCTCCTTCAACACCATCCTCAATGGGCAGGGACTGAAGCGATTCAGGGTCGCAGATCTCGAACATGGCATTGTCCTCGGCATAGAAATGAATACCGTTGTGCTCTTCGCAGGAAATGCCGGTCGGACTGTGGCAACCGGTTGCACCCATGATGTCGTGCACCATCGCACCGCCAAACCTTTTTTCCAGAGGCTCGTAGATCTCCGGTATTGAGCCGCCCGGTTCCCCAAAAACCACGACTTTTTCAAGACCAAGTGTCGCGGGATCAATACCGGTGCGCTCTTCCATGTGTTTGGCCAGATACTGGGCAAAGGAAACCGTGCATTTGATCGATTTGGGCCGGGTATCGCGAGCGATCTGCGCGACCCGTTCCACACCACTGAGGGCACCCACTGGTACCAGGCAAACGCCATAGGCCATCATTGAATCAACACCTGGGATACCGGCGATCCACATCGAGAGTACACTGGCGTGCATGACCACATCACCGGGCACTATGCCGAGGCGAACCAGGGCACGGGCCTGGTTGTCATTGGTGATTTCACGATCTTTCAGGGTAAAGCCGCTGTAAGTTGGTGAACCGGTGGTTCCGGAGGAAGATGACACGCGGTTGACAGATCTTGGATTGCAGGTGATGTGCAGACCGAACGTGTGTCGTGCTGTCTCCCTGGAAGCCTCCTGGCTGGCACGCTCTTCGTCTTTATCGAAAAACGGGTACTCCTGATAGTGCTCCAGGCTTTTCAGGTTCTGCGGATTAACACCGGCTCTATCGAACTTATCCCGATAATAGGGTGATTGTTCATAGACCCGATTGAGGAGGGACTTGAGCTTGATAAGCTGTAGTGCTCGCGTTTCAGAGCGCGACATCAGTTCCTTTTCCGGATTCCACAGGCGCGGACTCATGGGTTTAGGTATTCCCGTGTTTCAGTCAGTGATCAAGATACCTGGTATCTCGATCGTAATCCAGGGTCGCCGAATAAGATGGAATGATATTCTTCTGCTTAACCGGAGACACTTCAGAAGGGACAAATCTGATGAGCGATAACACTATGATGGGTCAGGTGGCCATAGTGACGGGGGCTGCCAGAGGCTTTGGGCTGGCGATTTCCGAGCGTCTAATGCAACGGGGTGTTCGCGTGTTTGGTTGGGATCAGGAACCGTCCCCAATCGTGGGTGACAAAAGGTTTCTCGGTGTGCAACGGATCGACGTCACCGACCAGGATGCGATTCAATCAGCTGTCGAGTCGGCACAGGCAACGGCGGGGCAGATTCATATACTGGTCAACAATGCGGGAATCAACGGTCCCCAGGTACCAGTTGAGGACTACCCACTGGAAAACTGGGAGAGGGTAATTGCGGTCGATCTGACCGCAGTCTTTCTATGTACGCGTGCCATTGTGCCACATATGAAACAAGCTGGATACGGACGTATTGTCAGCATTGCCAGCCAGGCCGGTAAAGAAGGGATCGCCAACGTGAGCGCCTATAATGCAGCCAAGGCCGGTGTCATTGGATTTATGAAGGGCATTTCTGGCGAGTTGGCATCATTTGGTATCACTGCCAACAGTATTACCCCAACCCTTGCCGATACAGATCTCATGAAAGAGATGAGTGACGACTATATCGCCGGGATCAAGGAAAGGACTCTGATGGGTCGTCTATGCCGGGTGGATGAGGTGGCCGACATGGTGGCCTTCGTGGCGAGTCCAGCCTGCAGTTATTCGTCCGGCGCCTGTTTTGATGTATCAGGCGGTAGAGCACAGTACTAAGAGCAACTATTTATTGTGCCGGAAATTCACTGGATTCTTCTGCATTTTGTCGTTTTCTGTGCTGCTCTGGTCCAGGCTGCAACCGGATTTGGTTTTGGCTTAATTGCTGTATCAGTGCTTCTGATTGTGTTGAACAGCAGTGCTGCGATTCAAGTTTCTATTATGCTGAGTCTGCTGATTGCTCTGATTCTCGTGCCATCGCTGCGATCATTCGTGGACCGGCGCCTGCTCAGATTATTTGTGATCGGGGCAGGTGTGGGTGTGCCTCTGGGCGTCGTGATTTTTCTAGTTATTGACCTGATTCTGCTGAAAGTTCTGACTGGACTGGTTGTAATAATATCTGTCTTGTTTATAACGGGCCGGGTCGGTGGTCGTGCGAACATGCTATCTACTCCTTCGAGTAGAGTGAGGGACTTGACAGTCGGCATACTGGCCGGAATCATGAATGCGAGTCTCGCGATACCGGGCCCACTGCCAGTCGCCCGAATGGTTCGTTTAGGAGCTACACCGGAAACCATCCGGGCGACAATCCTGGCCCTTTTTGTGTTTTCCTATCCGGTGGCAATTACATTACAGGCTTTGATGGCCGGGGTGAGCCCTGCTACATTAAAAGTCACCGCTGCGCTCATACCGGCGACATTAGTCGGAATACTGACGGGCCGAATACTGGCGTCGCGAATCACGGAGCGCATGTTCATCAGAATCACGGTTGTTTTACTCACCGCTACCTCGCTGGGTCTTTTTGTTAACGCGGGGTATGTTCTAGTCAGGACCTGATCGTGGGAAATGGCCTGGAAAAGCTCGAAAAACTGCCTCGTGTAATTCTGGCCCATACGCCAACGCCTATAGAGCATCTTCCGAACCTAAGTGTGAAAATCGGAGGTGCGGCGCTGTATGTTAAGCGTGATGATTGCACTGGTCTTGCTCTTGGCGGTAACAAGGCACGCCAACTCGAGTACTACGTTGGTGATGCGCTTTCACAAGATGCCGATACGATTCTGATTACTGGTGCAGTGCAATCGAACTTCGTACGTGCGGCGGCAGCAGCAGCAGCTCGATATGGGCTGACCTGCCACATTCAGCTCGAAGAACGGGTAAAGAGTGCGGATGCTCTATATCGGAATTCAGGAAACGTTCTTCTCAATCAGTTGCTTGGTGCAACTATTCACAGTTATCCAGATGGTGAGGACGAGTCAGGCGCCGACCTGAGACTTCACGAGATCGCAGATGTTCTCAGGGCCCAGGGGTGTCGACCGTATGTTATTCCTCTGGCCCCTGGTCATCCGCCACTTGGTGCGTTGGGTTATGTGGTTGCGGCACAGGAAATAGTCTCGCAACTGACTGCGATGGATCAAGCAGTCAGTGAGATCGTAGTGGCATCCGGCAGCGGGCTCACACATGCTGGTTTACTGTTTGGGCTGCGGATGCTGGGCTCGTCGATTCGTGTGCTGGGAATCTGTGTACGCCGGGATTCCGGTACCCAGGCACTTAGAATTCGAGCGCGATGCCGCGAGATCTCAGAACTGCTGGAAGTGCAGTCCCGGGTCACAGACGCAGATATTAATCTACGGGATGACTTTCTTGCGCCTGGTTATGGCCAGTTGAATTCCCCGACCCGTGAGGCGATCAAGCTGGGAGCGCGCCACGAAGCACTCCTGCTCGACCCTGTTTATACTGGAAAAGCGTTCGCTGGTTGTCTGCAGCGAGCACAGGAGCTTGATTCCCAGGATACTCTTCTGTTTGTTCATACTGGCGGGACCCCGGGAATCTTTGCTTACGGTGCACAGTTGTTGGAGGGACAATAACGGTGGTTAAGGATCTGGAACGGCTTACCCGCACCCCTGAGGGGACTACGACATTTATTGAACGGCCTGACGGTACCCGTCTGCATTGTATTGCAGTGGGAGAGGGACCAGTGGTGGTGCTGGCGCACGGAATCTTTAACGAACTGCGGTGCTTTAACCTTGTGCTAGAGCAACTGCTCACCAGACATGTTCGAATCATTCTTTTCGATCAGCGGGGGCACGGGCAGTCGAGCATTGGTGGCGACGGTCTCGGGTCGCTTCAGATGGCAGGTGACTATAGGGCGGTACTTGAATATTTCGACGTTACAGACGGCATACTGGTGGGACACTCGATGGGCGCTTTTCTGGCCGTGGTACTGGCTGAACACTATCCACAGGTGGTGGAGGCAAGACTGCGGGCAATGTTGCTGGTCAGTGGGCATGCCGGGATCGCCGCTAAGGGCAGTCTTCAGAACCAACTGCAGATTCCGCTGATCAGAGTCGGGCTGATGCCGCTGATCCTGTCCTCGAAGTGGCTGGGGCGGTTATTCATTCGTACGCTCTTTGGACAAGTTGCCCAGGAAGAACATGTTGAGGTCACCCGCGCGATACTGGCTGCAAATAGTACAAAGGACCGGGTAGCGCTGGTTGATTTTCAGATCAGGGAGGATCATTACCCGGCTTTACGGCAGATTAAAGTGCCGACAATCGTTGTTTGCGGTGAGCAGGATAGAACCTGTCCACGGTGGCATTCGGAAAGACTGGGTGCTGAGATTTCAGATGCCCGGAATGTTTGGTTGCCTGACGTAGGGCATGCAGTGGTCTACGAGGCACCGGAGATCATTGACCGGGAGGTGGGATCACTGGTCTGTTGATGCACAGCCTAAAATATCAATTAGCCGTTATTAAAGGGGAAAGAGATATGAATTCAGTAGAAAGCGGTCACGCGGTACGCACCGCGCCAGTCTACGAAGTACTGGCAGCCGATATCAAATCGCTCGGCGTTGAAGCAGTGTTTGGCTTGATGAGTGATGACACAGCGTTGTTCGTGACCGCGCTCGACATGGTCGGTATCACCTTTCACGGTGGCCGGCATGAAAATGCCGCCATATCGATGGCCGAGGGTTATGCGTATGCGTCCGGTTCGTTGGGCATTGCGGTAGTTGGGCGCGGACCGGCTACGGCCAATGGTCTGCATGCTGCCGTTTACGCTGCCCGCACTGGCTCACGTGTACTGATTATTTATGGAGATGCTGCCTTTGGAACATCATCGACCAACGCGCTGGGTCCTGACTACAAAGCGTTCAATGCCCTGGGCGTGTTGACTGCCGCTGGATTGCAGGTACTTCGCGCGACGAGCGCAGCCGGTGCACGCACGACGCTGGCGGATGCTGCTGGGCTGGCTATGCAGGGCAATGCAGTTGCTCTGCTGCTACCGACCAGCATCCAGCTCTCAAAACTCGAGTGGGACGATGCTGATCCAGCACCATCTGTCGTGGTAGCGGAAACCCGGGCAGAATCTGCGCGACCCGAGGCAGTTCAATCGGCTGTTGATTGTCTGGGCCGGAGTCAACGGCCCTTGATTATCGCTGGCCTGGGCGCACACCGCGCTGGTGCGAGAGAAGCTTTGGAACAACTTGCTGATCGGATCGGCGCCATGCTTCTCACCACGGCACGGGCCAAGGAGATGTTCCGTGGGCACCCTTATCAAATCGGGATTATCGGTTCTTTCACTCACTCGGTGGGGCGACGTTTCATCGATCAGGCAGACAGCATCATAGTTTTCGGTGCCAGTCTCAATTTCTGGACAACCAGTTTTGGTGCTGCGATCCCGGCTGTGCCCTTGATCCAGGTCGATAGTGAACGAACCCATATTGGTCAGTGGTACTCGGCTGACGTTGCACTGGTGGGCGACGCGAAGGAGGTTTGCCAACAACTGATGACGTTGTTGCCAACGCGGCCACCGGAAGACAAACCCTTTCATACCCCTGAAACGCGTCAGCGCATCGCAGAATTCGACCCGGCAGGTGATTTCGTAGCCGCACATACGGCCCGTACTATTGATCCCAGATCATTGGGAATCGCACTGGATCGAATACTGCCAGAACAACGCAACCTGGTTTACGATGCGGGTAATTTTCTCGGCATCGTGCCTTACATTTCGGTACCAGGCCCGGATCAATTCAAGTTCACTACAAATTTTGCGTCGATCGGCCTTGGGTTTGGTACGGCGTTGGGTGTCGCCCGTGCGCGGTCTGATAGCACGACCGTGCTGATTGTGGGTGATGGCGGGTTTCTAATGACCATGAGCGAACTGGAAACGGTCGTTCGCGAAGATCTGCCGTTGATTATCGTAGTGATGAACGATTGTGCCTATGGTGCCGAGTTGCACTTCTTAAAGATGCACCAGCGTCCCGTTGGGACGTCGGTATTTCCGGATGTGGACTTTGCGCCCATCGCGGAAGGGTTTGCTTTTGAGGCATTTACGATCCGGACTATGGACGACCTAGAGCAGGTAGCGCCTTCGATACGTTCACCCGAAGGGCCTATCTTGCTCGACTGCAAGATCAATGCGGATATTGCAGGATCGTTCATGAGCGAACTGGCAGCGTTTGAAGGAGGCGAAGAGTGACTCCACTTGCGTTGCCAGTGTTACGAGGCGATCTTGCACCTCGTTGAAGGGCCGACCCGGCAGGTTAGTCTGAAACTCTGCCGGAGAAACAAGCGGAATCAACCCTACGAGTACAGATACCCGGCTAAGGGTCAGTACAGGGCGGATTACCGGTTATCGCCAGAATGTCTGGTTGTAGGCAAGCCAGGTCTGAAATTCCAGCGGCGACTGAAACTGGTTCGTTCGGGTCTGCAACCGAATCGGCGGTTCTATGCCGATGTCCCGTAGCAGGTGATCGGGTAGGGATCGAATCAACCCATCTTGGTAACGAGAGGTACGGATTCCGCGTTTTTGGTCAGACAAGGTTGCCCATATCGCGTTCAGTACGCGGCCGACAGCGTGACCCAACTGACCGATGAGCAGGCGTATTTCTTGGGCCTGGGCTTTCCGGGCACGCCGCATGACGATGTCGTAGTCGAGAAAACTGAATTCTTTTGAATCCAGTACGGTCAGCAGTGCCGCTTCAGGTCCTTTGAGGACGTGATCATCGTTTGCGACGGCCCACTTTGCGACTGTCTGGTCAAGGTAGCGGGGAGGTGATTTAGACATATTAGTATTATTAATCCTTTAAATTGAGAGCGAAAAGACTTGAACGACTAAAGCGGCCCGCAATTTATAGGATTAACAGCGAGTCGACAAATGATATATTCTTTGTTTATTGTTATAAAAACTAAATTGAATGACCATCAATTATGGCAATGTACAGTCCGACGCCAGGGTCGGTTCGCCTGATGCCCTTCCAGAAATGCAGGACATCCTGGGGTACAGGATGGGTCTAGGTCCGGGGAGTAGTGACTGGCCTATTTACGCCAAGGGGCTTTTGCAAACAGGCAAAGGAAGTCCAGCGCCAGTGTTGCCCCGGCTAGCGCGGTAATCTCAGCGTGGTCGTAAGGCGGTGCCACTTCCACCAGGTCCGCTCCCACGATGTTGATACCTGCTAAACCTTTGACAATTTCTCTCGCCTGGCTGGTGGTGAGCCCACCACAGACGGGTGTGCCGGTACCCGGGGCATAGGCGGGATCCAGGCAGTCGATGTCAAAAGTCAGGTAGGTTTTGTTGTTTCCGACGATTTTGCGGATTTGTTCGATTGCGGCATCCGTCCCGTGACGTTGTATCCACGGGCCATCAAGGATATTGAAACCCAGCGTGTCCTGATTGTCGGTCCGCAGGCCGATCTGAACAGATGTCGCAGGATCGAGGAATCCCTGTTGTGTTGCGTGCCAGAACATGGTGCCGTGATTGACACCATCATCATGCTCATCAGGCCAGGTGTCACTGTGCGCGTCGAAGTGGATCAGAGAGATCGGTTTACCGTGTTTTCCAGCATAGGCTTTGATCACTGGCAAGGTGATGAAATGATCGCCACCCAGTGACAGCACCATGACATCCTGGTTCAGCATCCAGGAGATGTACTCTTCGATTTGCTGTGGGACCTTTGCGGGTTGTGCAAAGTCGAACGGCAGATCACCGTGGTCACAGATTCTCATTTCCTGGATCGGGTGAAAATCCCAGCCGTAAATGCGGGTGCCGAATGCCAGGCTTACCGATGCGTTCCGGATTCCACGAGGTCCAAAGCGGGCACCCGGGCGGTTAGTCGTTGCCGTGTCGAAGGGGATACCGACTATGGCAGCGTCCATATTACTGAGATCTTTCTCATAGGGCCGGCGGAGGAAACTGGTCACGCCAGCGTAAGTGGATTCTTCCGGGAGTGAGTGGATATCCACCGTCGTCAGTGCACCGTCTGTTGTCATCCCGATTTTATCTGTCATAGCGTGTACTCAGTAAAAGTGTCGTAAGTGATGGACTCAATAGTCAGGGATCTTTATGGCGAGACCGTAGATTCAAAAGTTGGCATCGGATCTTTATGAGTCCTGGAGCCCGGCAATGCTATTTCGGTCCGTGTTGGTCAGGTAGATCTGACCCTGGAGGTCAGCCACATGTTCGTGGAAGGCAATAGCATCAGAAGACATAGTGAACTCTGGGGCGATCTCCTCTTTGAAGTGGCCAAAGCGATCTTCTCCACTGACCAATGTCGCATAGTCCACATCGATGCGGGTCTGACGGGCCGCGGGCGTGATATAGCGGATAGCGACTCCAACTCGTCTTTGCCCCGAACGATTCGGTGTTGACGCGTGAAACATATCCACATGATGGATTGATACCTCGCCGGCTTTGAGTTTGACCCAGACAGTTTTCCCTTCGTCGATCCTGTCCACTATGGTTTGGCCGCGAGTCAGGATATTGTTTGGGTTTTGTGTGTCCTGGTGCGCCACCTGGCCGTTGTGTTGGCTGCCTGGTAGCATTCGCATGCACCCGTTTTCTTGGGTCGCATCCGTCAGAGCCAACCAGATCGTTAGAACTTTGTCGCTGTCGAGCCCCCAGTGGGCGCTGTCTTGATGCCAGGATACGAAACGGCTATCCAGGGGTTCCTTGGGATAGATATGGGTGGTCCAGACCATCAGGTCATTCCCTAGAATGGGACGTATCAGGTTGAGTATTGCCGGGCGCCGCATAAGACGGTTAAACCAGGGAAATACCAGGTGTGACTTGTAGCGCCATTTGCCGTTGATTGGGCCGCCTGACTCGTTTTCGTAGGCTTCGAGTTCAGCAAGGTAGTCAGTAGCATCGGAGACACTCATGACACGGTGCGGGAAACTCAGGCCCGTATCGTGGAATCGCGTGATCTCATCAGCCGAAAGTGCCATGTCATCCTCTATCGATGAACAGGTCAAGTGACGTACGGGCTATGTTAGGAAATGCCATCGGGTAGTGTGGTCGCTTTTCTGGGTTCTTCGGAGGTGATCACTTCCAGAACCGCTGGCACGCCCTCAGCGTTTTGCGCAAATGCGCGAATCAAAGCGGGTATGATCTGAGATGGCTCAGTGACGCGTTCTCCATGTCCACCCAAGGCTTTGGCGATATCTGCATAATCCCCCCCGAGTTCGTGAATGCCATATTGTTCAGATGCAACTGGATGATATTCGGTGTAGCCGCCCATGACAGAATTCTTTAGCACGATCGTCGTCGTGCCGATTTCGTTGCGCACAGCAGTTTCCAGCTCCATGCCTACCATGCCAAACGCGGCTTCTCCCATCAGGTTCACGCAGGTCCAGTCGGGTTTGGCCAACTTTGCCCCCTGAATTAGGCCAAGCCCGGTGCCGAGTTGCGTGGTTTTCCCCCAACCCAGGTACCCATGGGGGACCAATGTTTCGTAAAAGGCTGTGCTCTGGTCACGCGGAGAGCCCGCATCGTGAGTGACGATCGTTCGGTGTCGGTCTACGCTGTGCATCAAATCCCAGATCACGCGGTAAGGATTAATGGGAACCTGGTCAGATTCCAGTAAAGGCTGCCATGTTTTTAGAAAAGTCTGTTTTGCGGCCAGCGCTTCGTCTCTGGTTGAGGAATTTCCCCGACGACCGTTTGTACCCAGTCTTTCGCAGAGTTCCTTGACCGCGGCTGCCAAGGTGGGCTTCGCATCGCCGATGACGGCGAAATCGATGGGGTAGTCCTTGGCGATATCGCCCTCCCAGTTGGTCAGCTGTGCATACGTCCGTCCGGTGAGGGGAAATGGCGTGATGTATTCTGATCGGGTAAAGCTGGTACCCAGACCCACGACCAAATCGGCTTTGTTCAGGAACTGAACGACCCCATCGGGTCGTGAAAAGCCAGCGCAGCCCAGCGACAGGGGGTGGCTTTCCGGAAAGCAGCCCTTGCCGTTCAGGGTTGAGATCACGGGAATCTGAGCAAGTTCTGCCAGTTGGATCAATTCGTCTGTGGCGTCGGCATAAAGAATACCCTGGCCAGCAATGATGACCGGTGCGTTGGCTTCGAGCAGTCGGTCCACGAGTTTTGAGATATCAGCCACATCGGCACACGGCGTTGATCGACGCTGCAGTCGGTACTGGTCGATCAGTCCAGGATTAGCTTCTTGTGTGTACAAGTCGTGCGGTACTTCTAGGACGACAGGCCCCGGCCTTCCATTTTTCAATTGTGCGAACGCGTTCTGCATCATCTGTGGAATTCGCTCCACGCGGTGGACGGACTCACACCACTTGCTGATGTGCTGAAAATTGCGCGCTGCACTGAAATTTGGAGAGACGCCCTGATCAGTCGTTGCATAACCGCCGGGCAGATGTAGCAGGGGCACGTTGTCAGCAAAGCACTGTGCCAGCGCACCCGCTGCGTTTTCGGACCCGGGTCCATACTGAACGGTCGTGGCACACGCAGACTGTCCACCGGTCGTGCGCAGATAGCCATCGGCAATGTGCAGTGCCTGGCGTTCCTGACGCACGATGATTGGCCGCACACCGACCTTGGCAGCCGCTTCAATAAGGTCGCTGTGTGGAAATGCAGGAAGGATTTTGACACCTTCGCGCTTCAGTATCTCTGCAATCAGGTCAGCGCCATTCATAGTTTTAATCAGTCACTCCTGACGGAATAGTACTTTACTTGGCCTTGATTTTCTGCACAATTACTACCGGCTTCAAAGTCGGATCTATATCAAGAGCAATGAACAAAGACAATAGTGCAGGACAGAATAAGACCCCCTGGAATTATCAACCGTCGATACCAATTGAAGGGGTGCCAGTGTTTGTTTGGCCCTCGCGACCGGTTGCAGCGATTAAATACTTACTCTCCCGAGCTTATCTGTTTTCAGTTGTCATGCCATTCGGATTGTTTGCGCTAATTACCTGGGCTTACCTGCAGCCTGCGATTGCACGTTGTGCCACATTCGAGTTCAGTTGGATCGCCCAGATGTATGTGCGAAATTTGATGCTTTTCGTGCTGATTGTGGGCGGCCTCCACCTCTATTTTTTTACCTTCAAACGTCAGAGCAAACAACTCAAGTTCAGTGGCCAGGCGCTCGGCCGGGATGACCGAAAGTTTTTTGCGCGTGACCAAGTGTGGGACAACGCCTTTTGGGGTTGTGTCAGTGGTGTGACGTTGTGGACAGCCTATGAAGTGTTTTTTATGTGGAGTTATGCGAACGACCTTCTGCCGTTCTATCTTGACTGGCGCGAGCATCCCATCTGGTTTGTGCTGATATTATTTGCGATCCCGTTTTGGGACTCGGTCCACTTCTACTTCATACATCGATTACTCCATTGGAAGCCGCTCTACCGGGTCGCCCATGCGGTACATCACCGCAACGTGAGCACCGGCCCTTGGTCCGGTTTTTCAATGCACCCGCTGGAGCATCTGATCTATCTGAGCAATGTGCTGATCCACGTGCTATTTGCTTCCCATCCCATCCATATCTTCTTCCACTTGCAATGGAACGCAATCGGTGCGGGTGTGAGTCACACTGGCTACGAATCGTTGACAGTCCGCGGGAAGCCTATGATTTATCTGAGTCCGTTCCACCATCAACTGCACCATCGACTGTACAACTGCAACTATGGCAACAGCCTGGTACCCATGGACAAATTATTTGGTTCTGACCACGATGGTACCGACGAGGCCTGGAGTGAAATTCGAAGTCGTCAACGGGAAAAGACTGCCAAGGTTTGATACTCAAGCAAGATTAGTTTGGCTTGTCCTGTCGGCGGTGATACAAATGCCACATCCCTAGAGTTTCTGCCATTTCGTGAAAATTAAGGAGATCATGGTTTGGGATAGCGTGGCGCGTTTTCGGCGTGGCGCGTATGTAAATTCTAAGGTCAGTCGTGAGACAGTTCGTAGTCGAATAATGGTTTTCCATACGACTGGTGGATGGTTCGGATCGGGGGAAATTGTATTCCCTTTATCTTTGCCACTAGATCAACAACGGCGGATGGTCTCGGAAGAGCAGTACTATTTGTCTGCTTTAATCGGCCAAGATTTGGACAGTCTGATGTACGCTGCAGAGAGATACCGTGGTTGGGGAAGATCTTGGTCGAGTGTTGCATTTGCAATTGAGACAGCTTGGTATGACTTATCCGGAAAGGTGAAAGGAGTGCCTCTGTATGAATTGCTCGGCGGTAGTGTTAGGTTGAGTGTAGATGATTATCTTTCGGTTTCAGAACCAAGTATCAAACACGTTCGAGACCGTCTCAAAGCCGGGGATCTAAGTCGTAAGGTTATTCAGCTGAAACTGGGTATTGGTTCGCTGAGTGATGATGTTGAGCAAGTTGCATTAGTTTTGAATCATTTGACAAATACACAAACGCTCTTAGCGGATGCAAATGGAAAATGGTCAGTGGGTCAGGCCTGTGAAGTGATTTCAAAGTTTGATGACCCAAGAGTAATATGGGAGGAGCCATGTTCAGTTTATGAAGAAAATACTGAAGTTGCAGACCTGACCGGCAAGGCGGTGATGGTTGATCAGTGCGTTGGTGAGGTCGTTTTGGCAAAACGGGCTGCTGTCGATGGGGTAGTGTCGTCGCTCACGATAAAGCCGGCATATCTTGGAGGATTAAGCGTAGCGCATGACGTTCGAAATTATTGTGTCTCTTTGGGGATGAAAATGAGAATCGACGGACCTTGGTGTGGGGATATTGCAGCAGCTGCTATTTTGCATCTCGCCGTGGGAGTCCCCGCTGAGCTTCTTATTGCAAGTTGCGATTTGCGGGAGCCTTTGAATCACAGAGTAGATTTAAAAGGTGTAATCCAACTCGGCGATAATCTAATCAGTCCCCCTCGGGGTTCGGGTTTGGGCATCGACCCATTAGACAGTGTCATGGGTGACCCGGAAGTGACATATTCGATATGATTGGTTTTCTGGATTTGAGACAAGCTGTTCCGATTGTGTGCCCAGTTTAGATGTCCGAATGTACCCTTAGGCTATTGTTGCTATGAAAATTACTGGATGTGAAATTGTTGTTATAGGTGATGGTCGGGAGGTCGATCCGGATTTAGGTGGGGTTGAGCCGCTGCCGATTCTGACCGTGCAGACTGATGAAGGAATAACGGGTCTGAGTGAGATGTTTAGGGTACCACCGGGTGTTGCTCGTAGTGCACTTGTGGGAATGGACTCATTTTTTGGATCTCAAATTATTGGTGCTAAGTTTGTAACCCCAGAGGCAATCTGGAATCGCCTCTACGAAAATATGCTGCATTCAAATAGACGGGGATGGGCGATGCGATGTTTAGGCGCGCTTGATATTGCGCTGTGGGACATTTTCGGAAAATTGATTGAGCAGCCGGTCTATGAGTTGTTGGGTGGCGCCGAAAGAAATCCATTTCAAACCGATAGCAGCAAACGTCATCGTGCATCGGATCTAACTCCATATGCAACCATAGTCTCGGACACATGGGAGCGTAAAGTTGTACTCAATCAACAGATTGAACGATGTGAAACTCTCGCTCAAGAAGGATATCGTGCATTCAAAGTAGAGGCGATGCACTCCTCACTACAGACGGCCGTTGACCTTGTTCGAGAGGCACGTAGAACGTTAGGCCCCGACGCTGTACTGGCACTCGATGTTGGATACGGCTACAACGATCATGCCTCTGCCTTATGGGTTTCTGAGAGAATTGAGCAGTTTGACGTTTACTTTTTTGAAACACCATTCGCGGTTGACAGTCCCGTTCCCTACGCCCGTTTGGCGGACAAGACGTCCATTCCACTTGCGATGGGTGAGCACGCGTGTTGTCGTTGGGAATTCGTGGAAATGATGGATCAGGGTGGCGTTACAGTTTGTCAGCCTTACTCGAGTAACAGTGGCGGCTTAACGGAATGCAAGAGAATCGTTGAATTGGTAAGGTCTCGTGGAGCTTTACTCATCCCAGGAAATTGGTCGACCCAAATACTTGGAATGGCGAACAACCATTTAGCTGCTTATTCACCAGTCAGTCCCTATATGGAGTATTCACCGGCCCAGGTTTATGCATCGCCATTACGTGCAGAATTGCAGGCATTGGCAACTCCTGTTGTTGATGGAAAAATTGCGCTGCCCAATAAACCCGGCATAGGAATCGAGATTCCGGATGACCTTATTGATCGATTCCGACTCGATATGTGAAATCCATTGCCCTGTAAAGAATACAATCAATGATATCGAAGTTAAGTCAAGATCAGCGGGTGCACTACAGTCGTAATGGCTTTGTTTTTCCGTTAAAGGCTATAACAGTAGAACACGCTAATCGCTGTAACGATTATCTGCAATCGTATGCTGCCGAAGAATTGGCTCAGCGTACTTATCCCTGGCAGTACGAGTCTTACCTATTGTTTACCTGGGTATATGACTTGGTGACTCATCCGCGAATTCTTGATGCTGTTGAAAGCGTACTCGGGCCCGACTTGCGGGTACTTAGTGCCGATATCTGGGATAAACCACCCAGTAAAACCAGGTACATCTCCTGGCACCAGGACGCGAGTTACTGGTTAATGAAACCGCTTGAAATCACTACAGTATGGATAGCGTTGACGCAGGCAACACCTAAAAATGGTTGCATGCAGTTTATCCCGGGCAGTCATATGAATGGTCTACAGGTTCACGTGAAATCAGATGCCGATGAAAACATACTCTCAAAGGGTCAATCAATAGGCCATTTAATTGACAAAGATACCGCAGTTTGCTGTGAGCTAAAACCCGGCGAGTTTTCCATGCACTCACCGCTACTTGCTCATGCATCGGGGCCAAACCATACCTTCGCTCCACGAATAGGTATCGCTATTCGGTATTTGTCAGCTTCGGTTACCCAGATAGACGGCCCACCGCTCTCATGTCTTCTCGTGCGGGGGAACGATCCTGGATTGTGTCCTCTCGAAAACCGACCAGATCAAGATTTATCAGATAGGGCCAAACGTGAACATCATAAATGGTTAAAACCACATGCCGCGACTCAGTTTGTGTGCATGTAGTCGCATTTGCCTTTAGAACAATCTAGACACGGACACATAGATTGCCAATAAATCATACGTAATTCAATCAAGGACTCAACCAATATGAGATTCGCAAAAAAAAATTCACTCGTGACAGGTGGTGGAGGAGGAATTGGTTCAGCGACAGTTGAACGCTTAGCCTTGGAAGGCGCAACGGTCTATCTTATGGACAAGAGTGTCAGCAGCGTTGCCGAGACCGAGAGTGTTTTGAAAGACAAGGGTATAGTTGTTAATACTTTCGTTGGAGATGTTACCCAATTAGAGGATCTCGAAAAAATATATGGGCTAATCGATCGAGAGTGTGGAGGAGTTGACATTGTTGTTAACGTTGCTGGCGGTAGTCGAGCAGGTTATGTGACAACGCTTGATCCCGACGAGTGGGACGAATTGTATGCGTTGAATATGAAAAGCACGATTAACAGCTGCCGGCTTGCCGTGAAGCAGATGACCCGGAAGGGTCAAGGCAGCATCGTTAATATGTCGTCTATCTCCGGCCTTCGTGGCGATCCAGGATGGGGAGCTTACAATTCACAAAAAGCCGCGATCATTAATTTTACAGAGTGCTTGGCCTGGGAAGTGGGTCAGCACGGTATTCGCGTTAACGCTGTGTGTCCCGGACCAATTGCATCAAAGCGCATGATCGGTACGCTGCCTGCTGGTGGTGGATTTCAAGATGCTTATGATCAGGCTTGTGCAATCGGTCGCATGGGGCGGCCTGATGAAGTTGCTTCAAGTATTGCCTTTTTGGCGTCAGAAGATGCTTCATTTGTTACCGGAGTTCATCTGGTTGTTGATGGCGGCCTTACGGCCCGTACTGGTCAGCCAATTGTTCCGCCGGTTGGGGAAAATTGAACAATGCATAGATATATTACATGTTAAGATTCCAGCTTGATTAAGTTTTAGTCAAACCAAAAGGAGATGACATGGATATAGGAAAAAAATTTAGCGTCTTCATCGCAGCTGTGTTTGCAGCCTTCACATTGAGTTCGACGACGTCAATAGCGAGCCAATGTGTACGAATTGCGAGTCCCGAGTCCAGTGGTGAAAAGCTTTCTACGGATCCGGCAGACCAGCTTTCGGCCCATGACGCAGCGCTTGTTTATGCTATTTATGATCGATTTATTGACTTAGATGATTCGTTTGAACCAGTTCCAGCTCTGGCGACATCCTGGGAACCGAGCGACGCAGGTAAAACCTGGACATTCAAGATTCAAGAAGGCGTCAAGTTTCATGATGGCAGTGATTTAAATGCAGCGGATGTTGTCTGGACATTTCGCCGGCTACTTAACCCTGAGGTTGGTAGTGGTGCTGGCGCATCCATACTTGACTTTCTAACTCCTGAAGGAATTCAGGTAGTGAACGATCATACCGTTAGTTTCACAGCGAAAGATCCCGTGGCAGAAATGCCATTGCTTTTGACAACAAAATTAAATCTTGTTGTGCCCGAAGGCAAAACTGGAGATGATTTGCGCCACAATGGTGTCGGATCTGGTCCGTTTAAATTGGTCGGCAGTCTGGATCCGTCTGCTCCGATCTGGAAACTCGAGGCAAATGCTGACTACTGGGGCGGTCCGGCCAAGGCTAAATGTCTTGATCACAGTGTTATTGCTGAAGCTTTGACGCTGGTTTCGGCATTGAAAGCCGGTGATATAGATGTTGCATTATCAATAGACCCTGCAGTTCTTGGAGCGGTTAAGGATGATTCCAATATTAAGTTGGTGGAAACCGGCGCGGGTACGTCGCAACTACTGGCAATGGATGTAAGAAAGCCACCTTTTGACAACGTTAAAGTGCGACAGGCGATGAAGGCTGTCGTCGATCGACAGGCGATTCTAAATACCGCGTTGTTAGGTATTGGTGAATTAGGTAACGATAATCCGGTCCCACCGGCCTGGCCTTCAGCTTATACCAGTGAGATCAAGCAGCAAGATATACCTTTGGCGAAAAAATTGCTTGCAGAAGCGGGCTATCCTGATGGTATTGACGTCGACCTTTTTACGTCGGACGCGTTACCTGGGATGTCAAAAATTGCCCAGATTTATCAGCAGATGGCCGCCGAAGCTGGGATTCGTGTCAACTTACAAATTTCCGCCGCATCGAGCTTTTGGGATGACATTTGGATGCAGAGGCCGTTTACCTCCTCGGGTTGGTCTATTCGACCGCCGGCAGTTGGGCTATCAGTTGCGTATTCGTTTGAGGGCAAATGGAACGAAACATACTGGTACGATCGACCATTTCAGGACCTTCTGGACAAAGGTAAGACTGAGATTGACGACGGGAAGCGGGCGCAGCACCTAAAGGACGCACAGCAGAGATTGAGTGAACACGGAGGTACGATTCTTCCTGTTTTTATTCATCAGGTGGCTGGAATTCGCGCAAACTGCGTAGGATTTAAGCCCCATGCTCAAAACTTTAATCTCGATTACCGCGAGTTGATCTGTAATTAGATTCCTGCAATCGCGTTAGCGACGGCTTCATCTCAATATGAGGTGAAGCCGTTTTCTAATGGCATGATGTTGTAGCATACAACGCGATGAGCGTTACAACTAAAGGACAAATGGCTTGACGGTCTGGCGTCTTGTTATTGGCCGTGTTTTCACAGCCTTGCTGACGCTATGGTTGGTGTCGATCATTGTCTTTGCAGCTGTAGAGGTGTTGCCTGGCGACGTCGCGGGTCGAATTCTTGGCCGTAATGCGACACCAGAAAGTTTGGCTGCCTTGAGGCTCAAACTAAATCTAGACGCGCCAGCAATCGAACGATATTGGGACTGGTTCCGGGGCGTTCTACAGGGCGACTTCGGTTCAGCCCTGACCAGTAAACGCCCAGTTAGTCAAATTTTAGCTGATCGAGTTGTGAATACTCTGATCCTTTCTGGTGCGGCATTTTTGTTGTATATACCTCTCGCATTAATACCGGCTTTGATTCAGGCGGTTCGACGTGATCGACCTGTCGATCACGGCCTCTCAATCGTAACATTGCTTTTGCTATCAACGCCTGATTTTTTATTGGCAACATTTTTGTTGATCACTTTTGTCATTTTCATTCCTGTGTTCCCGGCCGTGTCTGTAGTGACTGCTGCATCGACCCTTTTTCAGTGGATGTCGGCCCTTGCTCTACCTGCCGTGACGCTGGCTGTGGTGATGGCTGTCTATGCAGTAAGGATGCTTAGAGATAATCTCATTGAGGTTCTCGACTCGGACTACATACGAATGGCAGAACTAAAAGGAATGTCAGCACGACGAGTTCTTTTGCGACATGCTTTGCCTAATTCACTAATTCCAACTCTAAATATTACAGCACTTAACCTCGGATATCTGATAGGTGGTGTGGTGATTATTGAGCGAGTGTTTGCATTTCCAGGGTTCGGTGGCTTGTTAGTCGATTCTGTCCAAGTACTGGACATACCCATGATTGAGGCAACAGTTCTACTTTCGGCTGTGGTCTATATTATTGCGAACTTGTTCGCCGATGTAGGCGCCATTTTGCTCAACCCACGACTAAGAAAAGGTTAAAACTCTCGTGGCATCCCGAGGAGTGAATAGGAAAGAAATGAATTTGGCACACTGGTTCAGTCTCTGGCGGCTATCGCCTCAATCATTAAAGATTGGCTCAGTGATTTTATTGTTCTGGTTGCTTGTTGCTGTTGTGGGAGCTGTCTGGACACCCTACGGTTACTCACAGTTAGGTGCTGGATTGCCACTTAGTGGTGTGAGCTGGGACCATCCATTTGGTATTGACCAGTTGGGTCGAGACGTTTTATCGAGAGTGCTCTACGGCGCGCACATTGTTATTCTTTTAGCATTGGCTGGGACGTCATTGGGAGTAGTTGTCGGTGCGCTGATAGGACTGGTAACAGCGTATATCGGTGGCTGGCTTGATGAGGTTGTTCAGCGATTTGCTGAGGCGTTTATTTCTATCCCATTTCTGGTACTTGCGCTGCTCGTCATTGCGCTAGCGGGCCCAGACTTATCGGGTGATCCTATTCTTATTGTTATCGTAGTTGCTTTTGTTTATACACCGCGTATCGCGCGTATGGCCAGAGCTGCGGCACTGGATATTATTACTCGCGACTTTGTAACCATCGCAAAATTGCGTGGTGAAAGTGCTTGGTCAGTTGTCTGGCGCGAGCTGTTGCCAAATACGACTGGGACATTACTTGTTGAATTTTCCCTGCGTGCTGGCTATGCGCCAGCACTGGTTGGATCACTTGGATTCCTAGGCTTTGGAATCAAACCGCCGATTCCTGAATGGGGCTTGATGATTAGTGAAAATAGGGCGTTGATTTTGGCTCAGCCAATCACTGTGATTGGCCCTGGCATGGCACTCGCGTCTTTGATTGTGGGTCTCAATATGTTCACTGAAGGACTCGCGAGAATACTCGGTCGTACCGTACGGTTGGGTGAACAGTGATTCCGACCACAAATTCTGTTATCGCAGTTGAGCAACTTGATTTTTCCTATAGGACTTCAGGCCAGTGGATCAGTGTTCTCAAAGGGGTGTCCATCCATATCAATAAAGGGGAAGTGCTCGGACTAGTTGGCGAATCTGGGTGTGGTAAATCCACTCTGGCCTATACGCTGCTCAGTTATTTACGCTCCAATGCCAGAATTGATAACGGTAAAGTTTTCTTTGGCAGCAAGAACTTACTTGCTTTGGAGAGATCAGAACTGGATCAGTTGCGCGGGGTGCAAATTAGTTTTGTTCCGCAGAATCCGACAACTGCGCTGTCTCCTCATATCCGTGTTGGCCAGCAGATCTCTGAGGTCTTGGTGCAGCATAAATTTCTCACGGACGCGAAAGTAATTGCTGAGCGTGTTCAAGAACTATTCTCTGTAGTTGAATTGCCGGATTCCGGTGCATTGATGCTTCGCTATCCACACCAGCTGTCTGGTGGCCAGCAACAACGGGTCTGCATTGCGATGGCGCTTGCATGTGATCCAAACCTTCTCATTTTGGATGAGCCTACAACTGGTCTCGACGTCACAACCCAGAGCCAGATAATTGCATTGTTGATTCGATTGCGGAAGCAAATAGGTATGGCCATGCTGTATGTAACGCATGACCTGGGTGTGCTTGCACAGATTGCAGACCGTGTTGGTGTAATGTACGCGGGTCATATGGTTGAGGTTGCGCCAGTCGATACCTTATTTGAAGGTCCTAGACATCCTTACACTCAGGGCTTGATTGGCTCAGTCCCAGATGTCGATGTTCGCAAAAATTTGTCCCAATCGTTGCGTGGTCTTCTAGAGCGAGACAAGCTCCCAGAGGGATGTCCGTTTCAACCTCGTTGTGAGCATGCAGACGTAACTTGTCAGAACACTGTCCAGTATCTGGAAAATGTATCTGATAATCATCAAGTCGCGTGTCAGCACTGGAAATCAATCGATCCAGGTGTTCCAGTTGATTCGACTGATTTAGCCCGTTTATCTGTGGTTGGAGATCGACAATTGTTGAAGTTTGACAATGTTTCACTCAGTTATACGACTAAATCTCTGCTGAATGCAGTTTTGGGATCGCCTGTAATTCCAGTTGTGCGTCGAGTGTCACTATCGTTACAAACATCTGAGACTCTGGCACTCGTTGGCGAATCAGGTAGCGGTAAATCGACAATTGTAAAAGCCGCGGCAGGAATTCTGTCGCCTATAACAGGATCAATTGAATTTGATGAAAGTGGACTTTCTGGTGATGTTAAACACCGAACTTCGGAGCAACGAAAGAATATTCAGTTTATTTTTCAAAATCCAGATGCATCATTGAATCCCAGATCATCTATTGAGCAGATTTTGTCTCGGCCATTAGCGATGTTCTTTGGCTATACAGGGTCTGAACTGCAAAAAGCAATCGATAATTCGCTCGATTCTGTCAGGCTAGATTCGAGCTACCGCACTCGTTATCCCGACGAATTATCGGGTGGGGAAAGACAGCGCGTAGCAATTGCACGCGCGTTGGTGGCTAAACCTAAGTTATTGTTGTGCGACGAAATTCTTTCGGCGCTAGACGTATCTGTTCAAGCCAATATTATTGCATTGCTTAGACAGTTGCAGTCTGAAAATGAAATTGCGATGCTGTTTATCAGTCATGATTTGGCCGTAGTTCGGAATCTTGCTCATAAAGTAGCTGTTTTATACGACGGTGAATTGATGGAAACGGGTCAAGTAGAGGCGCTTTTCTCTCCACCGTTTCATCCCTATACCCATGTCCTGTTACTGGCAGTCCCTAGTATTTACAATCGGCACACCACCAGCGTTCCCGCGCGTACAGAGATCGTCGGGACTGCTGCTGGGAAAGGTTGCTCATTTGCCGGTCGGTGTCCATGGCAGTTAGGTGAATTGTGCACGCAGGAGGATCCCCCGTGGCGCGAAAATGGTCAATCAAACTGGATTCGATGCCATCATCCTCTCGATGAGTTGTTGAGACGATCGACGTGGCACGTGCAGCCACAACCGCCGGAAAAATTAGGATGAGTTACGCGCCTTTTCGGGGCCGTATGGTCGGCACTCGGCACATGGTGTCCGCCGGTCACTACCTGGCTACAAATGCAGCTTTCCAAATTCTTGAGGCAGGCGGTAATGCTATTGATGCAGGCGTTAGTGGAAGCATTGTACTCAGTGTGGTTCAGTGTGACTTTGTTGGATTTGGTGGTGTTGCCCCAATTATGGTCAAACCAGCTAACGAGGATCAGGTAGTTACCGTGACAGGTTTGGGATGTTGGCCAAGAAGAGCGTCCGTTGATGTATTTAAAAAGGAGTATGACGGCTCGATTCCACATGGTCTCCTTCGGACTGTGGTTCCCGCTGCTCCCGATTCCTGGTTAACGACTTTGATGCGTTGGGGATCAATGTCTTTTGCCGAAGTCAGTAGTGTCGCGGTCACCCTGGCAGATAAAGGGTTCGCGGCATCAGATTTTTTTTGTGCGATGCTAGC
>Ga0114993_10000936_pt1 | contig 34015 bp, 40 predicted proteins | sample ArcticOcean_MG_C_FD_87042 | JGI IMG/M metagenome (GOLD analysis project Ga0114993, IMG submission 87042) | Marine microbial communities from western Arctic Ocean - ArcticOcean_MG_CB2_150 | ecosystem: Environmental > Aquatic > Marine > Oceanic | place: Arctic Ocean: Canada Basin | collected...
CAATTTTTTGAATTTTTACTATATCTTTGCAAGCTTTGTTTATAGTTTCTTGATTATATGGAATTTTGAAGCCAAGCCTTGAAGCGGAGTGAAACAATCTTTCAGTATGCTCTTCAAGTTTAAAAATTTCTTTATTATAAACTCTCTCTCCTTCAAAAACACAACTAGCATAATGTAATCCATGATTTAAAACATGTATTTTTGCGTCAGACCAATTTACCAACTCTCCGTTAAACCAGATTTTTCCCGATCTTTTATCAAAAGGTATGGATTCCATAAAAATATATTAATCTTAATTGATTTATTTAGTTCAAAAAAGTATCTATGTTATATAGATATGTCAATATAACTGACCCAAAACAAATTATGAGAGATTTGCTGTACTTAAAAGATGATCAGATTAAGGATTTTATTGAACAAATATTTTATGCATATAGAGAAACTTATTCTGACCCAAAGAAGATACTAAAAAAATATTCATTTGGAACAGCACACCATAGAGCTATACTTTTAATTGAAAGACATGAAGGTCTTACTATCTCTAGCTTATTAAATAAACTTAAAATTACTAAACAGAGCTTAAATAGAATTTTAAGAGATTTAATAAAAAATAATACTATTTTATTAAAAAAAGGAGAAATTGACTCTAGACAGAGAAAAATATACTTGAACGAAAAAGGAAGAAAACTATTTGAAGAAATATTTCTAGAACAAAAAAAAAGAATTTATAATGCGCTTAAAAGTTCAGATTCAGATTCGGTAATTAAATTTAAAAATATTTTGAACAAAATTACTAATGAATAAAAATATATATCATATACTTGTAGTTGATGATGATAATAGAATAAGAGAGTTAGTAAAAAAATATCTTGAAAATAATAATTTTTTAGTTACAACAGCAAGAGATGCGATATATGCAAAAGAAAAAATTTCTATAATAAAATTTGATATATTAATTTTAGATATTATGATGCCTGGACAAAGTGGTTTATCTCTGACAAAAGAAATTAAAAAAAAAAATCCAATTCCAATTATACTTTTAACTGCAAAAGGTGAAGCCCCCTTTAGAATAGAAGGGTTAGAACTAGGTGCGGATGATTATCTTGGTAAACCTTTTGAGCCTAAAGAACTCTTATTACGAATAAAAAATATTTTGGACAAAATTAAAAAACCTATTTTATCAAACGAATTTTATTTGGGAAATTCATTAATTAATTTAAAAAAATTAAGTGTAAAAGTAAATAATAAAACTAAAAAAATTAATCCACAAGAAAAAAAAATTTTAGAAGAAATGTTAAGTTCTCCAGGTAAAGTTTTTTCTAGAAAAGATATAGGAAAAATTATTCATATTTCAAAAGAAAGGACTATAGATGTAATGATTACTAGACTTAGACAGAAAATTGAAATTAATCCTAAAAACCCAAAATATTTACAAACAATTAGAGGATCAGGTTATGTTTTATGGATTAAATAATATTATTAAAAAAATTTTACCAAAAGCATTATTTTATAGATCTCTAATCATTGTGATTGCACCTATAATTTTACTGCAAATAATTATTACAATAGTTTTTTTTGACAGCCTTTGGATAAAAGCAAACAAAGGTATGACGCGTTCCTTGGTGAGTGAAATTCGCACTTTATATGATGTATATAAGGATCCTGATATGGAACAAAAACAGGCTATGATAAATTTATACAATAAAAATTTTGATTTTGTTGTTGAATTTAAAAAAAACAAACCTATGCCGAAAATATTAGAAGAAAGGTGGTATAGTCCTACTGATAGAAGTTTAAGAAGAGAACTTAAATCAGTTTTTGGATCTTCATATTGGTTTGATACAACTAGCTATAAAAAATTAGTTGAATTAAGAATTAAGTATCAAAAAGGATATATTCAAGTTTTTTTCCCTAAAAATAAAATATCACCATCTTCTGCAAGAATATTTGCTTTATGGATAACTTTACCAGGATTGTTTTTAATTATGATATCTATAGTTTTTTTAAAAAACCAAACTCGTCCTATTGTAAACCTGGCAAAAGCAGCTGAGAAATTTGGGAAAGGAGAGTTTATAAAAGAATTTAGACCGTCTGGAGCAAAAGAAATAAGACAAGCAGCCTATGAATTCGACAAAATGAGAAAAAGAATTACTATACATTTAAACCAAAGATCAGAAATGCTTTCAGGAATAAGCCATGACTTAAGAACACCATTAACAAGATTAAAATTACAATTAGCCTTTTTAAAACAACAAGACTTGGCAAAAAAAATGGGAGACGATATTTTGGAAATGGAAAGAATGCTCAATGAATATTTAGAGTTTGCCAAATATCAAAAAAATGAAGAAACTGAAATAGTTAATCTTAATAAAATAATTAATGATGTTGCTAAAAAATATGAAGATAAGAAAATTAAAGTTTTAGTAGATAAAATTTTGGAAATTAATATAAGACCTAATTCTGTCAAAAGATGTCTAACCAATTTAATTGATAACAGCTTATCTTATGGAAAAAATGTAAATATTTTTGCAAAAAAGACTATAAATTCTATAGTAATTTATGTGGATGACGACGGTATAGGGATCTCTGAAAATGAATATCAAAATGTTATAAAGCCATTTTATAGAATTGACAAAAGTAGAGGGCAAAATAAATCAGGCGTAGGACTAGGTTTGTCAATTGCTAATGATATAATTAGTTCACATGGTGGACAAATTTCTTTAAATAAAAGTCCATTAAATGGCTTAAGAGTTAAAATAACCTTTCCTCTATAATTTTTTTTTTTTAACTTTTATTTTAATTATATCTTTTTGTAATTTTTCTATCATTTTTTTTTGTATTTCAAACTCATCTCTCGAAACAAGTTTTAATTTGCTTGCGATAGTTTCCATTTTAAATTTTAACAAATTTTCCACCTCATTTTTTAGGTCTTTTGAAGTAAATAATCCCTTTTCTATCAATTCTGCTATATTTCTTAGCAACTTATTATATTTTTCCATATATTTTTAAGTTATTTTAATTTAATTATTAAATAAATCTTTTTTTTTAAATGATTATTCATAATTTTGATCCTGTATTAATAGATTTAGGTTTAATCCAAATTAGATGGTATTCGTTGGCCTATATTCTGGGGATTTTCATTGGTTGGATGTATTCGGTCAAAATAATTAAAATAAAAAATAAAAATAAACTCAATTCTAACCAGGTGGAAAAGTTACATTTTGATGATTTATTATTTTATTTTGTAATTGGTATAATTGTTGGTGGTCGTTTGGGTTATGTAATTTTTTACAATTTTGAATATTATATTAACAATTTTCTTGAAATCTTTAAGGTTTGGAAAGGAGGGATGTCATTCCACGGTGGATTGCTAGGTATAATAATATCAACATTTATTTATTCTAGAAAAACGAAAACTAATTTTTTTAAATTTACTGATATCGTTTCTTGCGCTGCACCTATTGGTATTTTTTTGGGAAGAATAGCTAATTTTATTAATGGTGAACTTTATGGAAAAGTTTCTAACGTTTCCTGGGCTGTTGTTTTTCCTTATGGTGGAAACTTAGCAAGACATCCTTCGCAAATCTACGAAGCCTTATTGGAAGGCATATTATTATTTTTATTAATTAATTACTTTGCTTTAAAAAAAAAATTAATATTCAAAACTGGTTATATTTCATGCTTATTTTTAATTTTATACTCTTTATTTAGAATAATTTCTGAAGTTTTTCGAGAACCAGATATTCATATAGGTTATATGTTCAATTATTTTTCTTTGGGAATTTTGCTAAGCTTTTTAACTTTGATTGTTGGTTTATTAATGATTTTATTAATTAAAAAAAATGAACAAAATAATTAATATACTTAAAGTGAAAAAATCCATACCCTTGGATAAGTTTATAGACATAGCTCTCTACGATAAAAAACTTGGCTATTATATGAAAAAAAACCCTTTTGGAAAAAAGGGAGATTTTATTACATCACCTCTAGTTTCAAGTTTGTTTGGTGAAATGATTGCTATATGGTGCGTTTCTTTTTGGGAGAATTTAGGAAGACCTAAAAAAATTTTAATAGCTGAATTAGGGCGGGGTGATGGAACTTTATGTAAAGATTTATTACATAGTTTTAAAAATTTTAAAGACTTTTATAAATGTGTAGAAATAAAGCTAATAGAAAAAAGTGATAAATTAAAAAATATTCAAAAAATCAAGGTCAAAAGTGAAAAAGTTAAATGGATTAAAAATATTAACAAATTAAATTATGGACCTATAATTTTTTTAGGAAATGAGTTTTTTGATTCATTGCCTATAAAACAAATATATAAAAAAAAAAAATTATTTTTTGAAAAGCACGTAGTATTAGGAAAAAATAAAAAAAAAATAGAATTCACATTTAAAAAAACTAGAAAAACTATGATTAAAAATATTAAGAAACTTAAGCTAATTAATAAAAACAATTTTGTTGAATATCCAATTGTTGCAATTAAGTACCTTGAAATTATTGCACAAAAGATTAACAAATACAATGGTGGTCTATTAATGTTTGACTATGGATATATAAAAAATAATAATAAAGATACCTTGCAATCTGTAAAAAAACATAAGTACTCAAATATCTTAAATACTCCTGGCTACAGTGATATTACTTACCACATAAATTATAAATTATTTTCAGAAATTTTAAAAAAAAATAAAGCAAAAGTAAGAAAAGTAGTTACACAAAGTGAATTTCTTCAAAAACTAGGAATAGTTGAAAGAGCAAATATTTTAGCAAAAAAAATGGATTTCAAGTCAAAAGCTAAGATTTATTTTAAATTACAAAAATTATTACATTACAAAGAAATGGGTAATTTATTTAAAGTATTAATGGCACAAAAAAAAGAAAATAAATTTTCTTTAGGTTTTTAATAATGTTTTTTTCATCAAAATTAAATAAATTTAAAAATATCAAACATTCCTTTTTTACTAGAAAAAATGGATTTTCGAAAGGATATTATGAAAGTTTAAATTGTGGATTGGGTTCACATGATGAAAAAAAAAATGTTTTAAAAAATCTTGAATTAGTTAGTAAAAAAATTGACTGTAATAAAGATTCTTTAATAACTATGAATCAAGCGCACAGTAATAAAGTTGTTCACTTTAAAAAAGAAAAGGATGTTAAATCAAAGTTAAGTTGTGATGCTATAATCTCAGAAGTTAAAAATATAGGTATAGGTGTTCTTGCTGCAGATTGTGCCCCTATTCTCTTTTATGATCCGATTAAAAAAATAATTGGATGTGTTCATTCAGGTTGGAAGGGAGCCTTAAACGGTATAATAAAAAATACTGTAAAAAAATTTAATGATTTAAAATCAAATAACAATGATTTAATTGCTGTAATCGGTCCATGCATAGGAAAAAATAGTTACGAAGTAAAAAGTGATTTTTTTAATAAATTTATTATTCAAAATAAAAAAAATGATGCTTTTTTTAAAAAAACTAGTGACGTGAATTACAATTTTGACTTAAGGGGTTTTATAAACCAAGAGCTAACAAATTTAAATATTAATAAAATAGAAAACATTGAAATTGATACATTTTCTCGCAAAGATATTTTTTATAGTTATAGAAGGTCTTGCGTTAATAAAGAAGATGATTATGGAAGGTGTATTTCTGTCATATTAATGACTTAATTAAATGTTTTTATTAATTTGAATAGTTTTATTAAAGTTGTATAAACAGCTTATCATATGAAAGTTCTTGCTGGCACAAGTAATAACAAGCTATGTAAAGACATAGCAAAAAATCTTAAACTAAAATTAGTTAATACAAATATAAAAAGATTTGCAGATGACGAAATTTATGTAGAAATTAATGAAAATATAAGGGGCAATACTATTTTTGTAGTTCAGTCTACGTCTAACCCAGCTAACGATAATTTAATGGAACTGTTAATATGCATTGATGCTCTTAAAAGATCTTCTGCAAAAAATATTACTGCCGTTATTCCTTATTTTGGATACGCTAGACAAGATAGAAAAGTAGTTCCTAGAACTGCTATATCAGCAAAATTAGTTTCAGATCTAATCACAAACGCTGGAGCAAACAGAATTTTAAGTGTAGATCTTCATGCTGGTCAAATTCAAGGTTTTTTTAATATTCCAGTAGATAACTTGTTTGCCACACCTATTTTTGCAAGACATATAACAAAGAAAATGAAATTGAATAATTTAATTTGTGTAGCGCCTGATGTTGGTGGAGTAGAAAGAACAAGAGCACTTAGTAGAAGAATAAATACAGGTATTGCTATAATAGATAAAAGAAGACCAGCCCCAGGAAAGTCTGAAGTTATGAATATTGTAGGATCTGTAAAAAACAAAAACTGTGTTATTATTGATGATATAATAGATTCAGGAGGTACTATTGTTAACGCTGCCCAAGCGCTTAAAAATAAAGGTGCAAAAGAAATCTATGTTTATATCACGCATGCCGTTTTAAGTGGTCAAGCAGTAGAAAGAATACAAAAATCAAAAATTAAAAAATTAATAACAACAGATACAATTGATAACTCAAAAAAAATTAAAGAGAGCAGTAAAATAGAAATAATTTCAATGGCTCCAACAATTGCAGAAGCGATGAAAAGAATTGCAAACTCTACATCGGTTTCTAGTCTTTTTAAGTAATTTTGCTTGTTTTTTTTCTAAACATAATATAAAACTCCTTTTCAATTTATGAACATTATAAAAGCAACAAAAAGAATTACCTCTTCAAGTGGACAGATTAATAAACTACGTTTAGATGGTTTTATACCTGCTGTATTATATGGTGGAAAACAAAATAACTTAAATATAAGTTTAAAAAAAATGCAACTTAAAGAGCTTGTAAAATCAGGTACCTTTATGTCTAAGGTTTTTGATTTAGATATAGATGGGAATTCTGAAAAAGCTTTACCAAGAGAAATTGCTTATGACCCGGTTTCTGATGAACCAATTCATATTGATTTTATTAGAATTGTTAAAGGTTCAAAACTAATTTTAGAAATACCAGTTAAATTTATAAATTCAGATAAATCCCCAGGTTTAAAAAAAGGGGGGGTATTGAATATTGTAAGAAGAAAAGTTGAATTAAAATGTCCTACAGAAAATATTCCTAATGAAATAATTGTTGATTTGGATAACATTGAAATTAATACAAGTCTTAAAATATCATCAGTAAAACTGCCAGAAGGTGTTGTTCCAACAATTGTGGATAGAGATTTTGTTATAGGAACAGTAGTAGCTCCAACTGTTTTAGTAGAGCCTGAAAAAGCTGAGGAGACTACTGCAGAAGGTGACACTCCAGTTGAAGGCGCTGCTGACAGTGGTGAAACAACTGACAAAACAGAAGAAGCAAAACCATCTGATGATAAAGCAAAAGCTGCATCTGGAGATAAAAAACCTTCTAATGATAAAGCAAAAACATCCTCAAATGACAAAAATAAAACTGCAACCAAAGACAATAAAAAAAAATAGGACAAACTATATATTATGCTACTCTTAGTTGGTTTGGGAAATCCAAGTCCAAATAGTTCAAATAACAGACACAATGTAGGATTTTTAGTAATTGACGCGATTAATTTAAAATTTAAATTATCTAAACAAAAACCAAAGTTTAAAGGTTTATTAACTACTGGAAAAATAAATGAGCAAAAAGTCTTTGCAATAAAACCTCTTACTTTTATGAACAACTCAGGCATTTGTATTAAAGAATTAATTGAATATTTTAAAATAGATGTGAAAAACGTATTCGTATTTCACGATGACATGGATATTAATTTAGGGAAAATAAAGGCCAAAACTGGAGGAAGTAGTTCGGGACATAATGGAATAGATTCAATTGATAAAAATATTGGAAAAAATTACTCACGAATTCGAATAGGAATCGGTAGACCAAAAACAAATTCAACAGGTGCTGAACATGTCTTGGATGACTTTTCTGGAGATGAAAAATTACATGTTGGAAAAATTGCTAAAAATATAACAGAATCTATGTCTATTTTAATAGAAAAGAATTTAGATCTTTTTTCTAGTAAAATTAATCAAAAATAATAATGAGTTTTAAGTGTGGAATAGTTGGATTACCCAATGTTGGTAAATCAACGTTATTTAATGCTTTAACTATATCAAAAAAAGCACAAGCGGAAAATTTTCCATTCTGTACAATTGATCCAAATGTTGGAATGGTTTCTGTTCCAGATGAAAGACTTGATAAAATATCAATAATATCAAAATCTATAAAAAAAATTAGCGCATCTGTTACATTTGTAGATATAGCTGGTTTAGTTAAAGGAGCTTCTAAGGGTGAAGGTTTAGGTAATAAATTTCTTTCTCACGTTAGAGAGGTTGATACTATTATTCACTTAACAAGATGTTTTGAATCAGAAAAGATAATAAATGTAAATAAAGAAGTTGACCCAATAAGAGATATTGAAACTATAGAAACTGAAATTTTATTATCCGACTTAGAATCTCTAGAAAAAAGACTTGAAAAAAGTAACAAAAAAAAAATTGAAGATGAAGAAATAAATTTTTTAGAAGAATCTTTCAAATTAATAAATAACGGAGGAAAACCAGAAGAGCTTAAAAAAAAATTTAGCAAAAGTATTATTAAAAACTCTGGTCTTTTGTCACTAAAACCTAGGATTATAGTATGTAATGTAGATGAAAAAAGCTTACCATCAGGTAATAAATATTCTGAAATGTGTGAAAAAAAATTTTCAGATGAAAATATAATTATAGTTTGTGCAGATATTGAAGATCAAATTATGGGTTTGCAAGCTGAAGACAGAAAAGAATTTATGCGTGATTCTGGTATAGAAAATACTGGATTAAACAATTTAATTACAACAGGTTATAAGACGCTTGGATTAAATACTTTTTTTACATCTGGACCAGATGAAAGTCGAGCTTGGACAATCGAAAATAATTATAATGCAGCTGATGCAGCTGGCGTAATTCATACAGATTTTAAAAAAAAATTTATCAGGGCAGAAACAGTGTCTTGTGATGACTTTCTTAAATATAAAGGTTTTAATGAATGTAAAATAGAAGGTAAATTGAGGTTAGAAGGTAAGGATTATATTGTAAAAGATGGAGATATAATGTTCTTTAGAACTGGTGCTTAATTTTTAATTATTTAAAAGATTTAGGATCTTCACCTTCATATTCTGTAATAACTCTTTCCACTTTATCAAACGTTTCATCTTCTTCTTTTGTTTTAGAACTAAATCGAGACCAAACTTTTTGTTTACTCATATAAACTAGAGTAATTAATATGATTAGATATATTATTGTTTTAAAACCCATTTTGTGTTGAGATTCTAAATGAGGTTCAGATGTCCAAACAAGAAAAGCGGTAACATCTTTTGCTATCTGTGATTTTGTTGGCTGCGTTCCATCTGAATATTCTACAATTTCATCAGAAATAGGTTCTGACATTTTAATTTTGTTACCAGGCATATATTTATTATAGTAAACGCCATCATCGAGCTCAAAACCTGCTGGAGGCTCTCCATATCCCATAAGAAGAGAATAAATGTAATCAGCTCCACCAGCTCTAGCTTTGGCTAGCACTGACATATCGGGAGGATATGCTCCACCATTAGCTGCTGTTGAGGCTTCAACATTTGGATAAGGTTTTACAAAATGATCAGATAGTCTAGCAGATCGCATAAACATTTCTCCATCACTATTTGGACCATCTTCTAATTCAAATTGCGACGCTATTGCTTTAGCCTCTTCAACAGAAAATTCTGGGCCACCTTTTTCTGACAAATTTCTATAGCTTAAATATTGTACAGAGTGACATCCTGAACAAACTTCTTGATAAACCTGATAACCCCTTTGAAGAGAAGCTCTATCAAAAGTTCCAAAAATACCTTCAAAACTCCAATTAGTTTCAAGAAAATCTATTTTTTTTTCTTCTGAAAAAGCTGAAAATGAAATAGCTGACATTAAAATACCTATAACAGTTTTCTTATAATAATTATTTAAATGAACCAACGTTTTCTCCTTCATATTCTGATGCTGCTTTTTTAACTTTATCCATGACCCCTGGTTTGCTTAAGACTGGATCAGAAATACTCATAGGTAATGGATCTGTTTTTTCATAACGACCCAATATAGGAAGTAAAATTAAAAAATGCATAAAATAATAAGCTGTAGCTAACCTAGATAAAATTAAATAAATACCTTCTGGCGGTTTTGCCCCCAAATATCCAAGAAGAATCACTGTAAAAACTAATACCCAAAAAAATTTTTTATAAATTGGTCTAAAAATCGCAGATCTTACTTTGGAGGTATCAAGCCAAGGTAACAACATAAGTATAAAGATTGCAGCAAACATAAAAATAACACCTCCTAACTTACTTGGTATAGCTCTTAAAATTGCATAAAAAGGAAGTAGATACCATTCTGGAACTATATGAGATGGTGTCACTATTGGATTAGCTTCTATATAATTATCCGGATGACCTAATACATTTGGAGCAAAAAATACAAACCATAAAAAAAGAGTTATAAATAAAAGTAAAGCAAAAAGATCTTTCATAACCATGTATGGATGAAAAGGCATTGTTTCGTTGCTATTTTTTTTAACGTCTATTCCCAAAGGATTATTATTTCCTGGAACGTGTAGAGCCCAAATATGTAATATCACAAGACCAAAAATTAAAAATGGAAGTAAATAGTGTAAACTATAAAATCTATTAAGCGTTGGATTATCTACTGAATAGCCACCCCATAACCATGTAGTAATACTTTCTCCTATGAAAGGAATAGCGCTGAATAAGTTAGTTATCACTGTTGCTCCCCAAAAACTCATTTGGCCCCAAGGTAAAACATAACCCATAAATGCAGTAGCCATCATAAGTATATAAATTAAAAGACCAATAATCCAAATTACTTCTCTGGGCGCTTTATACGATCCATAAAACAAAGATCTAAAAATATGAATATAAACAGCTAAAAAAAACATAGATGCACCATTTGCATGAACATATCTAATTAACCAACCATAATTTACATTTCTCATTATATGTTCAATACTTTTAAAAGCATGATCAACATGAGCCACATAATGCATTGCTAAAACAAGTCCTGTCACTATTTGAGTAATTAAGCAAAAAGTTAGTATGCCGCCAAAGGTCCACCAGTAATTTAAATTTTTTGGAGTTGGGTAAGCCTGTAGATGATAGGAAAGTGTTAAAAGAGGTAAGCGACTATCAAACCACTGTCCTAATTTTGATTTGGGAATATATTTTTCTTCATTCATGATTAACCTATTTTAATTATGTTGCTATCAACAAATTCATATTTAGGAATTTCTAAATTTTTTGGAGCAGGTCCTTTTCTAACTCTACCTGAAGTATCATAGTGAGAACCATGACATGGACAAAACCATGCATTAAATTCTCCTTTGTTGCCGAGTGGCACACAACCAAGATGAGTACAAACTCCAACCATTACTAACCATTCAGGATTTTTTGTTCTATCTGAATCTTTTTCAGGATCTTTTAATTCTTTTAAATCTACATTAGCAGCTTCATCAATTTCTTTTTTTGTTCTTCTTCTGATAAAAATAGGTTTACCTCTCCATAAAACGGTTATAGTTTTTCCTAGTTCAACAGCACTAACATCTACTTCAGTAGTTGATAGTGCTTTAACTGATGAGTCTGGGTTCATTTGGTCAATTAAAGGCCAAATCGCTGAACCCACACCAACAATACCTACAGTATAAGTTGCGGTAAATAAAAAATCTCTTCTTTTTTTTTTAATATTTTCAATCATACATTTGAAGTTCTTATGTATTATATAATATTAATTAATTACAATTAATATAAATTTGCTAGGGTCAGAATGACACACAAATTAATACACAACTAAAAAAATGTTTAATATTGCACTATATCAACCAGATATACCTCAAAACACAGCTGCAATAATTCGTTTATGTGCTTGTTTTGGAGCAACACTTGAAATAATAGAGCCTTGTGGTTTTCAAATTAATGACAAAAGGTTAAAAAAAGTTGCTATGGATTATTTAAATAAATGCAAAATAATAACTTATAATTCATATGAAGATTTTTTATTAAAAAAAAAAGAGTCTAGAATAATACTTATGACCACAAAGGCTAAAAAAAATTACTATACTTTTAAATTTAGATCAAAAGATACTTTACTTTTTGGAAGAGAAAGTTCTGGTGTTCCTAAAAATGTACACAATAATTCTTATCAAACATTAAAGATACCAGTTAAAAAAAATACAAGATCGCTCAATATTAGTATAGCAGCAGCAATAACTTTAACTGAGGCTTTAAGACAAAATATATCTTTTTAGAATGAATAGTGAAATTTACATAAAAAAAAAATTAGCAAGTGGTTGGTTTGCTTCGTTGCAACAAATAATTTGTTACGAATTTCAAAAAATTGAAATAGATTTTGGTAAAAAAAATGGTAAAAAACCCAAATATTTCAAGATAAAAAATTGGGAAAAATCTAATAATAGTGGTGAGGGTGGTGGTACATATTCAATAATTAAAAATGGACTTGTTTTTGATAGTGTAGGAGTAAATTTCTCAGAAGTGTCAGGAAAATTTAGTAAAAAGTTTAGATCTGAAATTCCAGGTACAAATAAAATTTCTAATTATTGGGCTACTGGTATTTCAGTTGTTGCACATATGAAAAATCCAAAAATTCCTGCAATGCATTTTAATACAAGATTTATTACAACAACAAAAAACTGGTTCGGTGGGGGAATGGATGCCACACCATGCATAAAAGACAGCAATGAGAAAGGCTTATTTCATAAAAAAATTCGACTAATGTGTAATAAACATAACAAAAATTATTATCCAAAATATAAAAAATGGTGTGATAATTATTTTTATTTACCTCACAGAAAAGAAGCGCGAGGCATTGGTGGGATATTTTTTGATTACAAAAAAAATAATTGGGAAAAAGATTTTAATTTTGTCAAAGATGTGGGATTATGTTTTCTTGATTGTTGTAAAAGTATTATAAGGAAAAAAATGTATTTAAAGTGGAAAAAAAAACAAAAGTATGTTCAGTTGATTAAAAGAGGTCGATATATTGAATTTAATTTACTGTATGATAGAGGCACAAAGTTTGGTCTTAGCACAGGTGGTAATGTTGAGGCTATTTTAATGTCATTACCTCCAGAAGCAAAATGGAAATAAAATATGGACAAAGAACCAATTACTCCTAAAGGATTAGAACAATTAAAAAAAGAGCTAGCAGAATTAAAAAATAATAAAAGACCTAAAATTATTGAAGCGATAGCAGAAGCAAGAGGTCATGGTGATTTAAAAGAAAATGCAGAATATCATGCAGCAAAAGAAGAGCAGTCTAAAATCGAAGGAAGAATAATTGAAATTAATGATTTGATTGCGAGAGCAAATGTAATTGACGTAACAACAATAGAAAAAAAAGATAATGTAATATTTGGTTCTACGGTTCATGTAGTAAATCTAGAAAATAATGAAAAAAAAAATTATAAAATAGTTGGAAAAGATGAAGCAAATATAGAAAAAAATTTCCTATATTTTAAATCTCCAATTGGAAAGGCTTTAATAGGAAAAAAGAAAAAAGAATTAGTAACAGTTATAACGCCATCTGGAGAGAAAAATTTTGAAATAATAGAGGTAAAATATATTTAACTTTTACTAACTTTGTTTAAAGATTTATCAACTTCTTTTTTATCTATAATAAAATCATTTGCAATCCATTTATCTTCTAAAAACTTCAGTTTTTTACCTAGTTCTTTTCCAGACTCATATCCATAATTTTTTAAATAACCTCCTGAAATGGGAAATTTTGGTTTTACACATGCGTTAACGTAATCAATTAATTTTTCTACAGATAATGTATTTATTTTTTTATTTATACATATTGAAAAAAGTAATAAATCTAGAACATGTTCTTTGCTTAAAAAATAAATTAATTTTTTAATATTTTTTTTTGAAAAAAAACTACTACTTTTTATATTTTCATAATGTGTACAAATATTTTTAAATCTTTTTTTAATATTGTTCGAGACTTTATACTTGTGACAAAAGTATTCATAATTATCAGATTTGTCGACAATAAGTAGTGCTAATATTAAATAATTATCATACTTATTTCTAAATTTTTTATCTAAACTGTTAAGTATTTTTAATCTTTCATAATGCTTAAATTGTGGAAATATACTTAAAATAATTTCTTTTGAATTTTTATTGTAAAATAAGTTGTAACTTTTTTTTAAATTTAAAATTTTTGTTAACTCATCAAATATTCTCTCATTAGAAATTTTATTTAATCCATTAATATTTTTTTTAATAGATTTTATAATATCTTGATCAAAATCAACTTTACTATATGCTGTAAAAAATCTAAAATACCTTAAAATACGCAAATAATCTTCTTGTATTCTTTCTTCGGGCAAGCCTATAAATTTTATTAATCCATTTTTTAAATCTTCTACCCCGTTTAAAGGATTAAAAATTCTACCTTCTATATCAGCATATATTGAATTAATCGTAAAATCCCTTCGAGAAGCATCTTGGTTCCAACTTGAAGTAAACTCCACTTTTGCATGTCTTCCATCTGTCAAAATATCTTTTCGTAAAGTTGTGATTTCAAATTTTTTTTTATTTATGATCGCTGTTATAGTTCCATGTTCTATGCCAGTATCAATAAGTTTTATATTTTCTTTGTTAAGTTTTTTTTTAATTTGATCGGTCTCTAGTGATGTAGCTAAATCAATATCATCTATAATTTCTCCACAAATTGACTTTCGAACACATCCTCCAACAAATCTTACTTTGCTTTCATTTCCCACTTCATTTAAATATGAAAAAATAATTTGTGCTTCTCTTATATTTTCTAAAAATTTAGTACCTTTGTTAGAACCAAATTTTTTATAAAGAAAATTATCAGTTTTTAAAATTATATTTTTTACTTTATTAAGCATTTTTTTGGCTGGGGCGCTAGGATTCGAACCTAGGATGGCGGCACCAAAAACCGCTGCCTTACCGCTTGGCTACGCCCCAATTTAAGTTTGAGATATACCATAAATGATTTATTTTATATAGTTCTTGATACAGCACACCAATATTTTGGATATTTTGATTGTACCAATTTTTTAGCATATATTGCGTTCTTCATATTGGAGAATATTCCAATACATGCCGATCCTGAACCAGTAATTCTTGAAAAATAGCAGCCTTTTTGTGATTTAATATAATTAATAACCTTTTTAACTTTTGGATACATTTGAACTACAGATTTTTCAAGATCATTGCTTTCTTTTTTTAAAAAACTAATTAATTGTTTATGACTTTTTATTTTAAAAGAAGATTTCAACTTTGTCGAAGTTAACTTCTTATTTTTTTTATAAACTTTTTTAGTTGAACAAATCAGATTTGGGTAAACTAATAATAAATTTAATTTAAACTTTCTATTTAACCTTAACATTTTAGTTCCCTTTCCTATTAAAAAGGTATTTTTTTTTTCCAAGTTTATTGGTACATCAAAACCAATTTTACTTGCCAATTTATTTAGTTTTTTCTTATTTAATTTTAATTCCATTTTTAAATTAAGATAATTTAGTAAATTAGCTGCATTAGAAGATCCTCCACCTAAACCTGATCCATGTGGAATATTCTTTTTTATATTTATTTTAAAGCTTTGATTTTTTATAAATTTTTCTTTTCTTAATAAACTTAAAATTTTAGTCACTGTATTTTTTTTAATATCTATATTTTTTTTAAAATCTCCAGAAAAACTAATTTTATCATTTAAATTTTTAATTCTAGATATTGATATTACGTCATGTAAATCACAAAATGTAATTAAAGATATAATATTGTGATATCCATTACTTAGTTTTTTAATTACTTTTAATGATAAATTAATTTTACAATAGGATTTTATTTTAAATTCTTTCACTTAACTAAATTATAAATTTTTATTAATGCCAAAAATTAATTTTTTTTCTATATCATCTTTAAGTTTTTGCTTAACATCACTAAATTTAAGAATGTTTCCCCAAATGTATCTAGCTTGAATATTTTTATTTAACATCCATAAATTGTCGGCGTAATGATCATTGATAATAGGATCTAATGGTAGTAATTCAACAGCTCTTTGCAAAAAAATTCCAGCTAGCACATAATCTTTTTTTGTATAATAAGCCCACCCGAGTGAATCAGTAATGTAACCATCATTTTTTTTTAATTCTGAAGCCTTTTTAAGCATCTCCAATCCTTTATCTAAATTAATTCCTCTATCAATCCAAGTGTAAGCTAAGTAATTTAATACGTGGGGTTGATCTGGTAATATTTTAAGAGATTCATTTAAATCTCTCTCTGCTTCTTTCCATTTGTCTATTCTTTCAAAACTAGTTCCTCTTTCATCTAATATTTTAGGAATTAAAAAATGATCTTTTTTTATTTTGTTTAAGGCTGTCGAATAATATTTGATAGCTTTTTCATAATACTCATTATTTTTATAAAAATTTGCTAATTCGTAATAATGTTCAACACTTACATTGGATAATAAATTAAAATCATTTACTAGATTATCTAACGCGTACTCTTTACCTTTTTCATCTAAATCAATTTTAGCAATGTTTTTTGATGCATACCAAGAGTATATAGGTCCTATTGTCTTTAAAGAGTAATAAATATTTTTAGCCTCTTTATTTTTTTTTTGACTATAATAATTTTCTGCTAGTAATGCCTTGTTTGGTAAAAAATTCTTGTTTAAAAAAAAAGAAACTTTTAAGTAAAAATTTGACATTCTATAATTTTCATCAGCTGCATATAAATTACCTATTAAATAAAAAAGTTCTGAAATTGAGTCTTTTGGATCTTTGCAATTAAAAAGTTTTGTTATTTTATTATTCTTTTCATTTTGAAAAAAATATTTTGTCTGTTTTAAAAGTAAGTTTGAATTATATTTTTCAATACTATATTCAATCATTTTATTGGCTTCAGAAACTTTATTTTTAGATAATAAATAGTTTATTAGAAAAAAATTATATCTTGAAAAATCATAATCTTTATCATAAATTAATTTTTCCATAGATTTTTGCGTTTCAACAGAATCAAAATAACATTGTAAAAAAATTCTTTGTGTGTTTTTTAAACGATAATACTCAACTGGTATTTTTCTAAGAAATTCTAAACTTTCTTCTTTATTTCCTTCAGCCGCATTAACCCAAGCTAGTAAAATATTTCCAACAAAATTATCAAATACAAGATTATATTGTGAAAGATCATTTAATCTTTTAAAGTGTTTTTGTGCATTTTTATAATCTTTTTCTATAAAAGCATCTAATCCTAACAATAAATCCGCCTCGAAAAATAATTCATCCTCAGACCAAACATCTCGTGAAAAAGAAAATGCTTTTTTAAATTTATCTGTCAAAACAAGTGTTCTGACAAACTGAATATTGAATTGCGAGTGGATATTTTTTATTGATTTAACTTTATTTAAATGGCTGAAAGCTTTATCTTCATTATCTTCACTTATATACAATTTTCCTGAAAAATAATTTGAAATATGTTCTTTTGAATATTGAATTTTACTTTCTTTAGCAAAAATATCTACATTTCCCAACAATATAATTAATAAAAAAAAAGATATATAAATTTTTTTAATTAATAATTTCATATAATATACTTTATAAATGAAAAGAAATTTAAATCAAAATTTAATTAACCTAATTGAATATTATAACCTAAATAACACAAATTTTTTCTTGAGCAATACCCCTTTAAAAAGAATAGATCAAGATGTTGGCTACACTTTTACTGGAAATAAATTAGAAAAATTAGAAAAGTTAAAAAAAAAGATTCAACTCATTAAAAATTGTGATTTAAAAAAAAATGCAACTAATTTAGTATTTTCTGATGGCAATATTAATGCAAAAATAATGATAATTGGTGAGGGTCCAGGTGCCAATGAAGACTTGGAAGGAAAACCATTTGTGGGACGAGCTGGAAAATTATTAGATAAGATGTTGGCGTCAATTCAACTAGATAGAAAAAAAGTTTATATCTCTAATGTAGTAAATTATAGACCTCCTCAAAATAGAAAACCGACTGAAGAAGAAATTAATAGATATTTGCCTTATTTAAAAAGTCACATAGAAATTATTAATCCAAAAATTTTGTTATTGTTAGGAAGCACAGCCTTAAACACTTTAATTGGTGATGAAATAGTCATATCTAAAGCTAGAGGTAAGTGGATTCAAAAAGAAATTAGAACTATAAAACCTTGGATTATAGCTTCATTTCATCCAGCATTTTTAATGAGGCAACCAGAACAAAAAAAATTTGCTTGGGTTGATTTAAAAATGATAAGAAAAAAATATAAAAATATTGCATAAAAAAATTATAATTGCAGGTGTTGATGAAGTCGGTCGAGGATGCTTGGCTGGCCCAGTATTTTCTGCGGCAGTAATTTTAAATAAAAATATAGATATTAAAAATATTAAAGATTCTAAAAAAATTCCTTTTCATAAAAGAATTTTACTTTCTGAATATATAAAGTGCAATTCTATTTATGCACTTGGAATTGCAAGTGTAAAAGAGATAAATAAAATAAATATCCTGAACGCATCTCTTTTATCAATGGGAAGAGCTCTTAATAAATTAAAAAAAAAACCAAATATAGCATATATAGATGGAATTTTTTTTCCTAAGAATGCTAAAGTTAAATGCAAGACATTTATAAAAGGTGATGAAAAAATTACTTGTATTTCTGCAGCGTCAATTATTGCTAAAGTAGCAAGAGATTTATTTATGATTAAACTATCAAAAAAATATCCCCGATATCATTGGAATAAAAATTTTGGGTATGGAACAAAAGATCATATGGACGGCCTTAATAAATTTGGTGTTACTCAACACCACAGAAGTAAATTTAGACCAGTACACAATATCTTGTTACAAAATAAACGTGAAACACTATAAAAACTGTTTTTTTTTATTATCATTTGACTGAGATATAAATTTAGAGTCTAATTCAACGTAAAGTTGAATCTAGATATGTCTTATTTATTAAATAAAATTGTTAACGGAAACTCTTTGGAATTATTAAAAAAAATTCCAAACAAAACGTTTGATTTAGTTTTTGCAGATCCTCCATACAATATGCAAATTGGCAAAACTTTAAGAAGACCAGATTCAAGTAAAGTAAAAGGTGTAGATGATAAGTGGGATAAATTTAAAAACTTCAAACATTATGATGATTTCTGTAAAACATGGTTAACTGAATGTAAAAGAATTTTAAAAGATAATGGTAGCATTTGGGTAATTGGTTCTTATCACAATATATTTCGTTTAGGTTATCACTTACAAAATTTGGACTACTGGTTATTAAATGATGTTATTTGGAGAAAAAATAATCCAATGCCAAACTTCAGAGGAACAAGATTCACCAATGCTCATGAAACTTTGATTTGGGCTTCCAAAAGTAAAAAATCAAAATATACATTTAATTATCAATCTTTAAAATGTTTAAATGATGATTTGCAAATGCGATCTGATTGGATGCTGCCAATTTGCAATGGGAAAGAAAGATTAAAAAAAAATGGAAAAAAAATACATTCAACACAAAAACCAGAGTCTCTTTTACATAGAATTATTTTGGCAACGACGAACAAAAATGATGTTATATTTGATCCTTTTTTAGGAACTGGAACTACAGCAGTAGTAGCTAAAAAATTAGGCAGAAAATATTTTGGAATAGAAAGAGATAAAAAATATTTTAAAGCTGCAAATGAGCGAATTAAAAAAACTCAAATTATTGAAGAAAGCAATTTAGATATATTAGAAAATAACAAATCTAAACCCAGAGTGCCCTTTGGTTCACTTGTTGAATTAGGAATAATCAAGCCAGGAACAAGCATTTTTGATCAAAAGAAAAAAGTTAATGCAAAGATCATGATAGATGGCAGCATTAAATATAAAGAATCTGCAGGTTCTATACATAAAGTTGCTGCTAAAATAATGGGGACTGAAAGCTACAATGGTTGGACTTACTGGTACTGTAATGTTGGCGGTTCATTAATTCCAATAGATAATCTCAGGCAAAAATTTTTAAGTAAAAATATTTAAAAAATAAAAATTTTTTTATTATTTATAAACCTTACCCAAATATCTGTTAATAAATTTTTTATTTTTTAAAAGAAATTTTAAAATCAAATTTCTGAGACTTTTTAATATTTGATTAGAAAAGTGAAAAATAAAGTAATTAAATTTTGATCTTTTAATAATTAAATTTGTTCTTTTTAACCTATTATTAAAGTACACATTTTGAATATCAGGATGATTATTTTTAATTAGATTGAAAATTTCATATGCAGACTCAATTGCTTGTGAAGCCCCTTGTGCCATTGTTGGTGGAAAAGTATAGAAAGCATCTCCAACATAAAATATATTTTTATAAATAGATTTAACAGGCTTGCTAGATATATAAAGTGGCCAAGATGTAAAATTCCCTTTAAACAAATTTTCTAAATTTTTGTTTTCTTTGAAAATTGTATTATTTAAGATTTGATTCATATCTATATGATTTTCTAATTTTTTTCTAATTATAAAAACTATATTAATCTCTTTAGCTTGATTAATTGGATAAAAAACTAAATGTGCATTTGAACCCATTACTAGGGATATATTGTTGCTGTCAAAATTAGAAATCTTTTGATTTTTAATTTGAGCTCTAATTGCAAAAGCTCCATAGTAGATTGGTTTAAATATTTTATTTTCTATAACTGATTTTGTTTTAGAGAAAACTCCATCTGAAACTATTAAATAGTCAACTTCATCTTTTGACCCATCTACAAAATTAATATGGATTCTTTCTTTTGCTTGCTCAATTCTATTAATTTCTTTACGAAATATTATAGAATTACTTAATAATTTTTCTTTTAAAAATTTAATTAAACTCGATCTTTTCAGTGTCGTGTATTTTTCATTTTTAGAGTTGAAAGCTGTTAAATCTAAATCAAAAATTTTTTTACAGTTTGCTGAATAAAAATCTAATTTTGGAGGATGATGCTTTTCATTTTTGTTAAGTTGATTAAAACCAACTTTATTTAAAATTGAAATACTGTTAACTGACAATTGTATTCCAAATCCTTCATCTAAATTTAATTTATCTTCTTTTTCATATACAACAAATTCAAAATTAAAATTATCTTTTAAAAGACTCACTAAAGTAAGTCCCGCTATTCCAGAACCAATAATAGCTATTCTTTTTTTCATTAATATAAACGTGAAACTTGTTTAAAAATTTTTTTTGTAAATGTTGGAATAAATTCATTATTTTTATTTAAATAATACCAATTATATTTAGGAGGTATTTTTGAAGAAAATTTATAATACAAATTAATATTTAACTTTTTATTAGATATAAAATTTTTATAATTGCATAAAAATTTCCAACTTTTATTTATCTTTGATGTTTCTTTAATTTGCGGCAAATTAAATTTATTTAAAAAACCTAAATTATTATTTTTAGTCAATGCAATTTGTTTTTTATCTTTTTTTAAATAACAAAAAATATCATAACTTTTTAGTTTAATTTTTATTTTCTTTTTGTATCTAACTTTTAATTTTGATTTATAATGTGAGCACATTTTATTAATTTTACATTCGCAACATTTAGGATCTACAGGTTTGCATATTAAAGCCCCAAACTCCATTAACGCTTCTGCCAAATCGCTATTCCTTTTAGTTTTAAATAAACTTTCTCCATTCCAACTATCATCATTAAATAATCTGAATAAAACTCTTTTGACATTTCCATCAATCCCAATACGTGGTTGGTTATAAATAAGAGCTAAAAGTATATTGGCGGTGTAATCACCTATTCCTGGTAATCCTTTTAGTTTTAAAAAATTGTTAGGAATTTTTCCGTTATATTTTTTTATTAATATTTTTGAAGTTTTGTGCAAATTTTTTGCTCTTCTATAATAGCCAAGACCTTCCCAAAGTTTTAAAATTTTTTTTTCACTACAATCAGATAATGTTTTTAAATCTGGAATTTTTTTAATGAAGTTATTAAAATATGGAATTACTGTTTTAACTTGTGTTTGCTGAAGCATAAATTCACTTAATAATCTGTAATATTGCCTTTTTTTAGGATTTTTATTTATTCGCCATGGTAGTATGCGCTTCTTATTATCATACCATATAAGAATTTTTTTTGGTAAATTGTCATTATTTATATGCATAAGAAACAAAATAATAAAGAAAGCAAAACTTACGTTCAAGGCTTAAGACCGTTTGGAAATACTTTGCCACGGGGTATTAAAGGTATTTTAAAAAAAAATGGCTATAACTATTCAGAAATAATTAGTAAATGGAATTTTTTAGTAGGTGAAGAGATTTCTAAGTACTGCTACCCAAAATCAATTAAAATGACTCATAAAGATAAAAATGGTACCTTAATTCTTTTTGTAGAAAGAGGAAACGAAATTAATATAGAATATTCTAAAAATAAAATTATTAATAAGATTAACAGTTTTTTTGGATATAAGTTAATTGCCGAAGTAAAATTAAAAACTTTCAATAACGAAATAAAAAAAAAGGAAAGAAAAAATTCTATGACTAAATTCTCTAAAAATTTTGACAAAAAAATCAATGAAATTAAAAATGAAGAATTAAAAAACTCTTTATTTGAACTTTTAAATGTTAAAAAATGATTAAATTTAACTTAAATAATAAGCTCTTTATTTTTATTAAAACTTTTTTATTTTTTTTAATTTTATCTTCAAAGTGCTACTCGGAAAATTTAGATGTGAATAATAAACTAATTGTTCTTGGTAAAGACGATGCGGTGGTAAAAATTAAAATATTTTCTTCTTTTACTTGTCCTCATTGTGCTGATTTTCACTTCAATATTATTCCTGATATAAAAAAAGAGTATGTTGATAGTGGAAAAGTGCAATTAATTTTTATTGATTTTCCTTTAGATCAGGCGGCTTTTAATGCTTCTAAACTTCTTCACTGTATTGATAAAAATAAACAAATAAATTTTATGGATATTATTTATAAGAATCAAAATCAGTGGACTAATGGATCAAACATAGATGATACAAATGATAATTTAAAAAAAATTGTTAAAAGTTTGGGGATAAGTTCATCTCAATTTGATCGATGTTTAATAGATGAGGTTATAAGTGATAAAATACTAGATGGGCGAATTGATGCGAGTAAAAAATATTCAATTAATTCTACTCCAACAATTATAATTAATGAGAAAAAACTTAAGGATTCTGTTAGTTTTAAAAGCATTAAAAATAAAATAGAAAAAATTATTTAGTAAATGAATTTTAAAAAACTTGATTTAATCGGTTTTAAATCTTTTGTTGAAAGAACTACTATTAACATTGAAAAAGGATTAACAGGAATAGTTGGTCCCAATGGTTGCGGAAAATCTAATATAGTTGAAGCAATAAGATGGTGTATGGGAGAAACTTCTGCAAAAAGTATGCGTGGATCAGGCATGGAAGATGTAATATTTTCAGGTACAGCTAATAAAGCTTCAAAAAATATTGCTGAAGTTTCTTTAACTTTAGATAACTCAGATGGAGGGGGTCCTCTCCAATTTAAAGAATTGGACACGGTTAATGTAAAAAGAAGAATTGAAAAAGAAAAAGGTTCGAAATATTTTGTAAATGGCAAAGAAATGAGATCTAGAGACATACAAACCCTCTTTGCTGATATTTCAACAGGAGCTCACTCACCTTCTATGATCAGTCAAGGAAGGATTGGTGCACTAGTTACCGCAAAAACAACTGACAGACGCGCCATCTTGGAAGAGGCTGCAGGAATTTCAGGGATTCATGTCAGAAGACATGAATCTGAATTGAGACTAAATTCTGCAGAAAATAATTTAAAAAAAGCAGATGAATTGAGAAGGCAACAAGAAAAACAACTTGAAAATTTAAAAAAACAAGCAGCAGAAGCATCAAAATATAAGATAATTTTAGAAGAAATTAAAAAAGTTGAATCTGGGCTATATTACATAAAAGTAATGGAAATTCAAAAAGAGATAGAAACTACAAAAGAAATTACAGATAAATCAGATATTGAAATTAGTGGGCTTACAATTGAGATTAATCACAAAAATAGCTTAGTAGAAGAATCTAATCAAAAGTTAAAGCCTTTAAGAGATAAAAATATTGAAATATTATCAAAACTACAAAGACTCAATTTAGAATTTCAAAATTTAGAAGATGAGGAAAAAAGAACTAAAACTGATAAAGACAGACTCTTAAAATCAGAAAGTACAGTAGAAGAAGACACCGAAAGAGAGAAAAACATTATTCTAGAAGCTCAATCTAATGAAAAAAGATTGAATGAAGAAAAAAATACTTTAATTGATACTGAAGCAAAATATTATGATTTACAAAAAAAAGCTGAACACGATCTACAGTTAACTACTGAAAATCTTCAAAAAGAACAGAACATACTCGAAGAAATTACTAAAAATTTAACTCTTAATAACCAAGAGAAAAATTTTCTAAACTATTTAAATAACATTAATGAAAGTTTAGAACATGCTAAAATTGAATTAGAAAAAAATGAAATTGATAACGCTAAAAATAAAATTGTAAGTATTATTCTCTCAATTAAAAATGAAACAAATAAGTTAAAATCTATAAATTCCGAAAATAAGATAAGTCAAATAACATCTCTTACAAACAAAATAAAATTAGCTCAAGAAAATTATGCTTCTTCCTTAAGTAAACACCAAACTATAAAAACTGAAACAGTAAAAAGACAAGAAAGAATAAAAAATATAGAAACTGAAATTCAGAATTGGAAAAATTTAAGATTTAATTCTGAAAAAATGTCTACAGAATTGCATACAAGAATTAGCAGGATAAAAAATGAGTTAGAAAATATTTCTAAACTCCCTGAATTAATAGCAGTAAAAAGAGGTAAGCTAATGCAAAATATATCTGATACTGAAAGTAAGAAACAAGAATTGTCAGATTCACTTATAGGATCAGAAGAGGAATATCAAAAAACAAATAAAGATTTAAAAGCCTTTGAACAGAAGATGATGGTAGCTAGAGAAAATAAAGCTAGATCGGGGGCAACACTCGAAGGTCTTCAAAACAGAAAAAAAGATTTAATTAATACTTTAAAAAATGATCTTAATATTGGAGAAAATAATTTGTTTGAAAATTCAGATTTAAAAAACCTTGAAAATTTACCTAATGTAGTTGAGCAAGAAGATAAATTGGATACCAAAAAATATGAAAGAGAACGCTTAGGTGCGGTAAATTTAAGAGCTGATGAAGAAACTGAACAATACAAAGTAAATATTAAAAAAATGGAGGAAGATAGAGAAGATTTAGTTTCTGCTATAGCAAAACTTAGAAGTAGTATAAATGAACTTAATAAAAAAGGTAGAGAAAGACTTTTAGACGCTTTCGAAAAAGTTAATAGAAAATTTAATGATGTTTATACAAAACTTTTTAATGGAGGGACTGCTAAATTAGAATTGATTGAATCAGAAGACCCTTTAGATGCTGGCTTAGAGTTGCTAGTTAGCCCACCAGGTAAAAGATTGCAATCAATTACATTACTATCAGGAGGTGAACAGGCATTAACAGCATTGTCATTAATTTTTGCAGTTTTTCTAACTAACCCATCACCAATTTGTGTTTTAGATGAAGTTGATGCTCCATTAGATGATGCTAATGTAACAAGATTTTGCAAATTGTTGGAAGAGTTAACAAAAATTACAGAAACTAAATTTATTATAATAACACACCACGCAATGACCATGTCTAAAATGAATAGGTTGTATGGAGTAACCATGCCAGAAAAAGGGGTTAGTCAATTAGTTTCTGTTGATCTAGAAAAAGCTGAAGAACTGGTAGCTTAAATACTTAATTAAAATAATGAAAGATTTTAAAGAAATCACAACTCGCTTAAAAATTGCAAAAAAAAATATTAAAAAAATTGAAGATAAAGATGAGGGTTCAAATGCCGCATCTTTAGGTAAAGCTTTGAAAATTAGCACAGAATTAGTTGCTTCCGTCGTTGTTGGATCAATAATAGGGTTTCTTTTGGACAATTGGTTTGGTACTAAACCGTTATTAATAATTAGTTTTTTTTTTATGGGTGTGGCTGCTGGTATATTAAATGTATTTAGATCAGCCAAAAGAATGAATTAAGTAATTATAAAAAGGAATAAAAAATGGACCTAAATCCAATGCACCAATTTGAAGTCTATAAAATTGGACCTGAAATAAATTTAAATGGAATAAATATTTCTTTTACAAATGCAAGTCTTTTTATGACAATAAGTTCAATATTAATTTTAGCTTTGCTTTTTTTGGGTACTAAAAAAAAATTATTAATACCTTCCAAAGCACAATTAATAACTGAAATGACTTATACCTTTGTTGCAAAAATGATAAATGATACCGCTGGATCAAGTGCTAAAGATTTTTTTCCATTTATATTTACTTTATTTATGTTTGTGTTGTTTTGTAATATGGTAGGTATGATACCCTATTCATTCACAGTAACTAGCCACATAATTGTGACTTTTGTTTTGGCTTCAATTGTTTTTATAGGAGTAACAATAATAGGATTTGTTAAACATGGTATAAAGTATTTAGAACTTTTTGTTCCAAAAGGTGTTCCTTTTGTGCTTTTACCTTTAATAATTATTATTGAAGTAATATCCTATTTAAGTAGACCGGTAAGTTTATCTGTGAGATTATTTGCAAACATGATGGCTGGACACACTATGATGAAAGTATTTGGTGGGTTTGTGATAAGCTTAGGATTGCTGGGAGGTTGGTTGCCACTCGGTTTTTCGGTTGCATTAACTGGGCTTGAGATACTTGTTGCTTTTCTTCAAGCATATGTTTTTGCAATTTTAACATGCATTTATTTAAACGATGCATTAAATTTACACCATTAACAAAGGAGATAAAATGGAGTTAGAAGCAGCTAAAATGATAGGAGCAGGTCTTGCAGCAATCGCGCTAGCAGGAGCGGGAGTAGGCATTGGGCTTATTTTCGGAAATTATTTGTCAGGAGCTATGAGAAATCCATCTGCAGCTCAAAAACAATTTCCAAATTTACTTTTGGGATTTGCTTTAGCGGAAGCTACAGGCTTATTTGGATTAGTAGTTGCATTGATAATTTTATTTGCGTTTTAAGAAATAAAATTTATTTATGATAAATATTCGCTTTCCTTTAGGTTTTGCTTTATTAACCTTTACGAACCAAGCTTTTGGTTCTGAGGCAGGAATGCCTCAGCTCAAACCTGAATTTTGGATATCACAAGTATTTTGGTTAATATTAATTTTTTCAACCCTGTACTTAATTATTTGGAAAATATTTTTACCCAAAATTAGCTATAGTATTGAAAACAGAAAATCAAGAATAGTAAATGATCTTGATGAAGCACAAAAACTAAAGGAAAGAGCCGAAGGAAAACTTGAGGAATATAATGAAATTATTGAAAAGTCAAAAAAAGACGCTAAAAAAATAATTGAAGATAGCAAGAAAAGACTTGATGAAGATATTAAAAATAAAAAACAAAAGTTTAATTATGAAATCGAAAAAGAATTATTAGGGGCTGAAAAAGAAATAAAAGATTTAAAAAAAAACTCCATATTAAATATTGGAAATATAGCGTCTGAAACATCAATTGAAATAATGACACAAGTTATTAAAACTGAAGTTAATAAAAGTAATGTTTCGGCAATAGTAAAAGATATTATAAAAAGAAATGTGGTCAAATATATATGATAATAGATGCAACATTTTGGGTAGCTGTTTCCTTCTTTATTTTTTTTGCAGGTTTAATTTATTTAAAAGTTCCACAAAAAATAAATGGTTCATTAAATAACGAAATAAATAAAATAAAAAATGAACTTAGTGAAGCCGAAGCTCTGAAAGAGAAAGCAAAAAATTTATTAAGCAATTACGAAGGTAAAATTGACAAATCAAAAAAGGAAACAATAGAAATTTTAAATTTGGCAAAAAAAGATAGTGAAAAAACTATTTTAGAAAATACAAATAAGTTTCACCAAATAATGGAAAATAAAAGAAAAAATTCAGAGCAAAAAATTATCCTAATGAAAAAAAGTGCTCTAAAGGATATTAAAAACATCTCTGCTAAAATTAGTATTGAAGTAGTTGAGCATTTAATTAAAAATTCGATTGATAAAAATAAATTAGAAAAATTATACACAAATAGTTTGGAGCAAGCTAAAATTTCTTTAAATAATATTAAGACTTAAAATTCTGGCCATGGATACAAATCATTACAAAAAAGAAATCTTTTAGATCTTTTATATCCATAAAAATCAAATTCTTCATTAGCTATCAGTGACAAACCTAATAGAGCTAAATTTTCCTTCTTTTTTATTTGAAACAACACAAAACTCTTGTTTTATTGATAAGTTGTAGGAATATAAAAAATAAATTTTGCCTTTTTTTACCATAATTATATATGTTTTTTTTGAGTAGTTTTTGGATTATCCGTAAAGTAACAATACTCTATATTAAAAAAAAAGGATATAAATATTTAAAAAATGGCTGTATACACAAAACTATCTGATATTCAATTAAAAGAATTTTTTAGTAAATATAATTTAGGAAAATTATTAAATTATAAAGAAATTAAAGATGGAATAGAAAATACCAATTATTTTATACAAACTGAAAAAGGTAAATTTATTCTCACTTTATATGAAAAAAGAGTAGATGAAAAAGATTTACCTTTTTTTATTGGTTTAATGAGAAATCTTTTTGATAAAAATTTTCCATCACCAGAGCCAATAATAAACAAAAATGGTAATTACATATCCGAAGTTTTAGGAAAAAAGGCCGCTGTAGTATCTTTTTTAGATGGGGTGGCAAAAAAGATTTTAAATACAGACGATTGTTACCAAGTAGGAATTAGTACGGCGAAACTGCATCTAATAACTAAAAATTTAGCAGGAAAAAGGGAGAATAAACTTTCTGTTAAATCTTGGAGAAAAATCTATCATAAAGTTAAAAAAGATTGCACTAAAATTCATCCCAATTTACCAATTGTAATAGAAAAAAATTTAGATGAAATTGAAAAAAACTGGCCAAAAGATATACCTTCTGGAATAATTCATGCTGATTTGTTTCCAGACAATATATTTTTTAAGGATAATAAATTATCTGGAATTATTGATTATTATTTTTCGTGTCATGACTATTATGCATTTGAAATAGCCATATGTATAAATGCACTTTGCTTTGAAGGAAAAAATGAAAACTTAAGTTTTAATGTAACAAAAGCCAAAAAATTTGTTGATGGTTATTCAAGTATACGAAATTTGTCAAAAAAAGAAAAAAACTCACTTAAAGTGTTATGTAAAGGTGCGGCTATCAGATTTTTACTTACAAGAGTTTTTGATTACTTAAATTTAACTGAAGGTGCAATAGTTACAGTAAAGGATCCAATAGAATATTTAAAAAGGCTTCAATTCCATGATGAAGTAAAAAACTATCAAGATTATTTTTTTTAGATATGCAGATTAAAATTTATACAGACGGTGCGTGTGCAGGGAATCCTGGCCCTGGTGGTTGGGCAGCTGTAATTTTAGCGGATAATAATCAAAAAAAAGAGATATTTGGTGGTGAGAGATTAACTACTAACAATCGGATGGAATTAACAGCAGCAATAAAAGCTTTAGAATTTTGTGACTTAAACGAAGGTGAGCAACTAACTTTAAAAGAAATAAAAATTTATACAGATTCTATGTATGTAAAAGATGGTATTACTGTTTGGTTTAATAAATGGGAGAAAAATAATTGGAAAACTTCTGATAAAAAAAATGTAAAAAATGTTGATTTATGGAAAAGACTTAGAGAAGTTTCGCTGTCAAAAAATATCGAGTGGCTTTGGGTAAAAGGGCACTCTGAAAACCTAATGAATGAACTTGCTGATTCATTAGCTAAAAAAGCAACTCCTATTTAACTTATTATTTATATTTTTTCTAAAATATAACTTTGAATTTTTTTTAGATCTTTAGGCAATTTATCGAATATTTCCTTTTCGACCAGTATATTGTTAAAATTCTCAGGCAATTCTGGTTTTGTATTTGTTTCATCTTCAATTACTTTTGTGAATTTGGCTGGATGAGCAGTAGCTAAAATTACAATATCACCTTTTAGTATAATTTTCTCAGCCACGCCAATAGCAACAGCTGTGTGAGGATCAATTAGTAAATTTTGATTCTTGAAGGTGTCATTTATAAATAACTTAGTTTCTTTTTCAGATAGACTTCCGGAACAAAAATTTTCCTTAATTTTTTTTAAATCTTCTTTTTCAAGTTTAAATTGACCTTGTTCTCTTAGATCATTCATTAACTTTGATGTTTTTTTAGAATTACAAGAAAAAATATCAAAAATTAATCTTTCAAAATTACTTACAACTTGAATATCCATACTTGGGGAAACTGTATGCTGTACTTTTAAAGGTTTATAAACGCCTGTATTAATTACTCTATTTAAAATATCATTACTATTCGTTGCTATTATTAGTTTATTAATAGGAAGACCCATCTTTTTAGCTACATAGCCAGCATAAATATCTCCAAAATTTCCTGTAGGAACTGAAAAATTTATTTTTTCATTATTTTTGGCTATTTGAAAATATGCAAAAAAATAATAAACAGTTTGAACAACAATTCTTGCCCAGTTTATTGAATTTACCCCTGACATATTTATTTTTTGGCAAAATTCTTTATCCGCAAACATCAGTTTAACAAGGTTTTGACATTCATCAAAATTACTTGATAACGCAATATTAAAAACATTTTTTGATTTAACTGTTGTCATAAACTTTCTTTGGATTTCAGATATTTTGTTTTCTGGATGTAAAACAAAAATTTTTATATTATTTCTATCTTTTATTGCATTAATTGCTGCGGCTCCAGTATCTCCAGAAGTTGCTACAATAATATTTATTTTCTGATTATTTTTCCTTAAAATTTTTTCATACATATTGCCAATAACTTGCATGGCAATATCTTTGAATGCTAGAGTGGGACCATGAAATAATTCTAATAAATTAATTTTTCCTATTTTTTTAATTTTAACAACATTTTTAACACGAAAACTTTTATAAGAATTGTCTACCATTTCCTTAATTTCATTCTCATTAAATTCATCGCTACAAAATTGTAAAATTATTTTTTGTGCTAACTCATTGTATGAAAGATTTTTAAGTTTATTTAATTCTTTTTTTTCATAAATTGGAATATCTTTAGGAACAAAAAGACCTCCTTCAGGTGCTAAACCTTTTAAAAAAACATCTTTAAATGAAAATACATCTTGTGTATTTCTTGTGCTTATATATCTCATGCCTTTTAATATTATAGAATTTTGATATTATCTAGGCAAAACCTACTTTGGAAAGTATATTAGGATTATTTTTGTTGAGAAATTTCTTTTTTATTAGCAAAATATTTATTCCAGGCCCAATTAGCTAGACCTAAAAGAGCTAAAGACGAAATAATAACAGTCAGTGCTACTTTTGCGCCATTATTGTCGCTGACACAAACTGTACAAAGAAGGTTTACCGCATCCACTTTAACTATTAAATTTTGTGTTATCATTATTAAGTATTATTTTCTTTAAACTCTTTATAATTAAAAAAACTAAACTGTATAGTAACTTCTTTAATATTTTTTGTCTTGCTATCTTTTGTCACCTCAGGATCAATTAATAATACCAGCAAAAATTTATCTTGTTGGTTTGGCTTTAAACTTTGAGCATCGTAACAAAAACAATTTAACTTTCTAATATATGACCCAAATTGATTTGGAAAATATGCAAATGTAGCAATACCAGTATTTTTTTTATTACTTAGATTTTCTACAATATATTCAATAGTTTTTACATCACCTGGCTTCACGACAATTTTTTGGTTTAGCGCTTCAAACCTCCAAGGTAAATTTGGATGTACGCTTGTAAGTAAATTTATTATTATAGGTTCTTCAGCTTTGGCTTTATCTTTTCCTAGTTTGTTTATAAAAATATTAATTAATAAAGCTAAAATTATCAATAAAAATAAAATTAAAAACAATTTTAAATATTTTTTATTACTAAAAGTCATTTTGTAGTTTTGATTTTATACAAATTTATCAATTAAAATAAATGTAAAAATCATAAAAAGATATAATATTGAATACGCAAATAACTTAGTTGCTAATTTTTTTTCTTTTGTTGATTTTTTTTCTTTAAAGAGTTTATATGAAATTAATAAGTAGTAGCTGCTTAATATTACTGATGAAATTAAATAAAAATACCCTGAGTAGTTTAAAATAAATGGTGATATAGCTGTTGGAAACAGAATAATTGCATATATTAATATATTTAATTTTGTTGTTTTTACACCAGAGGTGATGGGAAGCATTGGTATTTTTGCTTTTCTATAATCATCTGATTTATACAAACTTAATGCCCAAAAATGAGATGGCGTCCATATAAAAATAATTAAAAATAATATTATTGGCTCAAGAGATATATTATTTGTTGCTATTGCCCACCCAATCACAGGTGGTAAAGCACCTGCAGCACCACCTATAACGATATTTTGTGGAGTTTTTCTTTTAAGCCAAATTGTATAAACAAAAACATAAAATAAAATTGTAACAACTAAAATTGTTGCAGCGACAAGATTTGAAAATATATAAAGAAAAATGACTGAAAAAAAAGAAGACAAAATACCAAAAGTTAAAGCTTGATTCCTTGTTAATTTTCCTGTGGGAATAGGTCTCAAGCAGGTTCTTGTCATTACTGAATCTAAATCAGACTCATACCACATATTTAAAGCTCCAGCTGCACCAGATCCCATTGCAACAGCAATTAGAGAAAATATTGCGTCAAAAAAATTAATTTTAATTGGTGCGATTAGCAATCCCACCGCACATGTGAAAATTACTAATGACATTACACGCGGCTTCATTAGATTGAAGAAGGCTTTCGTGTAACTGAAATAATCTAATCCTAGTGTTTTTGATTTAGTGTTTGCCATTTAAAATCTTAAATAGTTATCGGATCTAGTTACCCGTAACAAAAAATAGAGCTCTTGTAAAAAAAGTATACTGAGACTCTGCTGTCATTATAGCAACAAAAACCATTATAGCTGTCATTGGCCATAGAAGAACATTAACCATTGCCCATCTTTCCCAGTATAGGTGCATAAATATTGACATTATTAGACCTGCTTTAATAAGCATAAAAAATATAATTAAAGACCATCTAAATAATCCTTGGAAGTTATACCAATCAACTAAGTATGAAAAAGTACTGAATACAAATAACAGGCCCCAAATCCAAAGGTAGATACCAATACTATGTGTTGTAGTTGTTTTTTTATTATTTTGTTCCATATTTTTTACCAAAGATAGAAAAATGCAAAAATAAATACCCAAACTAAATCAACAAAATGCCAATACAGTCCTAGGATTTCTATAGCCTTATAATCAGATTTCATGCTTGTGAAATGTCCCCTTTTACCAGTATCGAAGTCACCTCTAAAAGTTTTTCTGGCAAAAATAAATAAAAAGATTACTCCAATAGACACATGAGTTCCATGAAATCCTGTAATCATAAAAAAGAAAGACCCAAATTGAGCAGCTCCAAAAGGATTACTCCAAGGTCTTATGCCGTCATGAAAAATTAATTTTGACCACTCAAAAGCTTGCATCCCAACAAATGTAAGTCCACCAATTGCAGTAGCTAGTATGAGCCACGCACACATTTTTCTATTTCTTTCGTAACCATACTTAACTGCAAGTGCCATTGTTCCGCTACTCGTAATTAGTACAAAAGTCATAATTGCTATGAGCAACAAAGGAACTTCTACACCAAACATTGTTAATCCAAAAACTTCACTAGGATATGGCCACTCTGCTGTTGTTGAAGATCGGGCTGTCATTAAAGAAATTAAAAAACA
>Ga0114993_10000942_pt1 | contig 33879 bp, 28 predicted proteins | sample ArcticOcean_MG_C_FD_87042 | JGI IMG/M metagenome (GOLD analysis project Ga0114993, IMG submission 87042) | Marine microbial communities from western Arctic Ocean - ArcticOcean_MG_CB2_150 | ecosystem: Environmental > Aquatic > Marine > Oceanic | place: Arctic Ocean: Canada Basin | collected...
GAAGGGATGCGTGTCGCTCGTACGTGTGTAGCTTTGTTATTTCTACGTAGGTGGGATTCCAGAGGGGCGAAATGTACAGGTACGCGCGTGTTGGTCGGTTGCCGTAGCTGGATTCCCGACTGCTCGGGAATGACGGGTTAATGGGGTGAAATTGGCGTACGAAGGTGTCTTAGGGAATGATGGCCGGTCGGGGACGCCGTGTCCCCAGCGCGCTACGACTTCAGGAAGTAGGTCATGGACTGGAGTGCCAGGACGGGGTGCACGCCTCTGACTTTTACGCCCACCGGGACCTGCGGGGCTACCGGGGCGTAGTTCAAGATCGCCTTGATACCTGACTCGACGAGGGCGTCGAACACACTCTGGGCGTTCGAGGCCGGTACGGCCACGATGCCTATCTGGATATCAAGCTCGACTACTGTTTCCTTGATCTGGTCTATCGGCCTTACGTCGATCCCCCCGACGGACGACCCTACCAGGGACGAATCCGCGTCAAACGCGGCCACGACATGGAATCCTTCCGGCTGAAATCCGGGGTAGGCGATGATCGCACGGCCGAGTCTTCCGACTCCAACCAGTCCTGCGTTCCACTGGCGATCAAGCCCCAGGATAAACCGGAGCTCCTGGGAGAGTCGTTTGACGTTGTAGCCACGGCCCTGTTTGCCGAATCTGCCGAAGTAGCTCAGGTCCTTCCGGATCTGGGCGGGCGTCATCTGGAGTTGGGTGCCAAGCTGTTCGGAAGACACCATCTCGTTGTTTGCGGCGTCAAACTGGGCCAGCACACGGACGTAGAGGGGCAGTCGCTGAACAACGACCTCAGGCGCGTTCGTGCCGGGCCTATTTTCTTCGTCGGATAGATCTGTCGTATAACCGTTGGCCATGCGGCGCACCCTTCGGTACGGTGTCCCCTGATGTTACCTGGAAAGTTTTCTGGCGTTCCCCACCGGTGAGGAACGCAGATCAACTAGTCATCTAGTCACCCGCCTACGTGAGGTTTATCACAATCGCCCGTATTCGATCAACTTTTATGAGAGACAGGAATTCGAAAATACCCGGGCCGGCAGGGTCGGTGAAGCTAAAGTGGGATTATGAAAGTAGCAGTGTGCAGGCTGACCCTCCGTTTACACGACAATCGATCCTTGAAGGGCAAACGACAGGTGGTACGGTCGCTGATAGATCGGCTTCGGCACAGGTTTGAAGCCAGCGTAGCTGAAGTAGGGGACCAGGACCGTCTCAAATCAGCGTTGATCGGGATAGCCGTGGTTAGCGAGGGAGCGCGGCACGCTGCGGAGATGATGGATAGCGTCATCGAGTACGCCGAGTCACAGATGTTTGAGGCGGACATCATCGATATCGAGCGTGACGTGATCGACCTGGACTGAGGCGGTCAACCTTAGTACGGGGAGCGCCCGCCAGTTACCGGATACGAAAAGAAGCCCCGGTTCGTACGAACCGGGGCTTCTTTTATTGAGGAGTTGAGCGAACGACTCCGGTTACGCGGCCTGGGTTCTCGACGGCGTTACCGGGACGGACTTCTCTTCCGCCTTGGAGCGAATCAGGAATCCGCACTGCAGGCATTCCATGTATCGCCCGTACTGGTCATCGTCCAATGCAATGTCCCCGTGACACCGAGGGCAGGCCTTCAAGTAAAGAGTCATCTTCTGGATTCCTATTTCGTCGGCAAGCGGCACACCCGCTCCGGAATTCGTTATGAAAATCAAGATTTGTGAAATTACTAACCATTAGTGACTAATGTCACAATGTCAACAGTGCGGAAGTCTACTACGGTATATGCACTTTTGCACGCGATATTGAGTCGATTTCGTTAAATTTATGTGAAATCTCCAAATTGCGATGATGGAAACAGCGACGTGCAAGCATCCAACTACAACCTTGACACGCATCGTATCAATTCTTACGATACAGAGCGTGTTATTTGTGGGCGTCGAACTTCGTCGCGTGACACCGGAAATGGTTGATTCGCCGGAAACGGTTGAATTGAAGGTAACGGGAATTGGTCGCTGACAGGGGAGACACAACGACAGGCGCCGATGGCGTCGAGTTCAGTGGCGTTTACATAATCAGCGTCGCCGCCCGCTTGCTGGAGATGCACCCACAGACGCTTAGAAAGTACGAGCGCGTGGGTCTGGTGCAACCGTCACGCACGGGCGGGCACCTCAGGCTTTACTCAAACGACGATCTTCTACGTTTGCGCGTTATTCGTCGTCTCGTTGAGGAACTCGGGTTGAATCTGGCTGGAGTTCGCCTGGTGTTGGATCTTGTTGGTCCGTTACGCAGGCTTGTGGATGGGGCCGAACTGAATACAGATACCCTTAACGCCGCCGCTATCAGGGCGACGGCGGAGTTGAGATCATTTTTGAAGTACGTGGGCGCTGACCCGGACGATCTGGATTAATAGCCTGGATTACCTGCTGGGCGCGCTTTACTTGGAGGAACTGTCTTAAGTGGAGAAAGAGATGAACGACGGGTCGGCTCCGGAGGATGAGCTGACCGAAGTCGGAGACGAGGCCAACGTGCCAGACGCTCCCGAAATTGAGGAACCACTCGTTTTCGAAGAGCCGCTAGACGCAGCTATAAGGGAACGGGACGAACTTAAGGCGCTTGTGCAACGCGTGCAGGCCGATTTCGTCAACTATCGAAATCGAGTCGCAGTAGAGCGCGACGAGATTCGTCTCAGCTCGACGAGGCGGTTGGCGGTGCGGGTGTTGGACTCGGTGGACCAGTTTGAGGCGGCGCTTGGCGGAGAACGCCCGGACGGGGTGGAAGACTCATGGTTTGACGGGTTTGACGGCATTCGTCGCTCGCTATTACAGGTGTTGTCTTCGGAAGGAATAGAACCTTACGAGACCGCCGGCGATCTGTTTGATCCCCGGTTGCACGAGGCTTTGTTAACGACGGAGTCCGATGAAGTGTCGGCCAGCACCGTCCTCATGGTGTTGCGCAAGGGCTACAAAATGAACGACGAGGTGATCCGGGTGGCGCAGGTCCAGATATCAACCGCGCCGGCTGAACCATCTGGAGACGAAGAATAAACGGCATATTTCAAGGGCGTGATATCGCCCGGCAAGCCCCGGTATCGGGGCGTTAACGACGATCAACGAATTTGAAAACAGACGAGGAATGAACTGAAACATGGCTAAGGCGATCGGAATCGACCTGGGTACGACCAACTCCGCGATGGCGGTCATGCAGGCCGGGGAACCGGAAATTATTGAAAACAAAGAAGGACGCCGGACGACTCCGTCCGTGGTGGCCGTCAACCCCAAGACCGGAGAGCGGTTTGTGGGTGAGCTGGCGCGTCGGCAGGCGATCACTAACCCGGAGAACACGGTGTACTCCGTGAAACGGTTCATCGGCCGCAGGTTTGATGACCCTTCCGTCCAGGAAGACGTGTCGCGAATTTCGTTCAAGCTGACCGCTGGGAGTTCTGGCGACACGGCGGTTGTTTTCAACGACAAGCCGCAGTCTCCACCCGAGATCGCGGCGATGATTTTGAGAAAACTCAAGGAAGATGCCGAGACGAAGCTGGGAGAGTCTGTTGACCGGGCCGTAATCACGGTGCCGGCGTACTTCGATGACAGTCAGCGTGAGGCGACAAAGATTGCCGGGGAGATCGCCGGGTTAGAAGTTCTGCGCATTATCAACGAGCCGACGGCCGCCGCTCTGGCGTACGGGCTTGAGGGCAAGGGCGACCAGACCATCGCCGTGTACGACTTCGGGGGCGGCACGTTTGACGTGACGATTCTCCAGATCGGTGACGGCGTTTTTGAGGTGAAGTCGACAAACGGCGACACGCACCTTGGTGGCGACGATCTTGACCTCTCGATTGTCGACTGGGCGGCGAACGAATTTGAGGCCGACAACGGTATTGACCTTCGAAAAGACCCGGCTGCCCTCCAGCGCCTGCGTGTTGAGGGAGAGCGGGCGAAGATCGAGCTTTCGACTGTTTCGCAGACGGAACTAAACCTGCCGTTCATCACGGCGGACGCGACCGGACCCAAGCACCTGACCATGACACTGACCCGGGCGAAGCTCGAGCAACTTGTCGGAGCGCTGGTGCAGCGGACGGTCGGGCCAACCGAGGCCGCTCTGAAGGACGCAGGCGTGAAAACGTCCGAGATCGACGAGGTGATCCTGGTCGGCGGTACGACCCGCATGCCTGCGGTCGTCGCCAAGGTCGCGGAGCTGTTCGGCAAGGAGCCCCACCAGGGCGTCAACCCGGATGAGGTGGTCGCTATCGGCGCAGCTATTCAGGCCGGTGTGCTTGAGGGCGACGTCAAGGACGTTCTGCTCCTGGACGTCACCCCGCTCACGATGGGCATCGAGACGCTTGGCGGTGTCATGACGGTGCTGATCCAGCGGAACACGACGATCCCGACCTCCAAATCAGAGGTGTTCAGCACGGCCGCGGACAATCAGGCTTCGGTGGAGATCCACGTCCTTCAAGGAGAACGGGGGATGGCTACCGAGAACACGTCGATCGGGCGCTTCATGCTGGACGGGATTCTTCCCGCGCCGCGTGGCGTGCCGCAGGTCGAGGTTACGTTTGATATCGACGCCGACGGCATCTTGAACGTCTCGGCATCGGACAAGGCGACGAATCGCGAACAGCACATCACCATCACGGGCCGCTCAGGGCTGTCTCAGGAGGAGATCGAACGGGCGGTGCGGGATGCCGAGGAGAACGCCGAGGAGGACCAGAAGCGGCGTGAGGCGGTAGAGACCCGCAACGCCGCCGATAGCTCCGTCTTTGCGGCGGAGAAGCTGCTTGAGGAGCAGGGCGAGAACGTGCCGGCCGAGGCGAAGACCGAGGTCGATGCGATTATCGTTCAGTTGAAGGAGCTGCTTGCCGACGAAGAGTCGTCCACGGAGGACCTCGCCGCCAAGACCAACGAGCTCCAGACCGCGCTTCAGGCGATCGGACAGGCTGCGTACGCAGCGGCCGGAGCCGCTGGCCCTGAGGGCGGCCCTGAAGGTGGTCCCGGGGGCGAGGATGGCGGCGATGACGACGAGGATGACGGAGAGACGGTAGAAGGCGAGTTCCGGGAGGTTTAACGGACCGGGAGCTGTCTCGGTTCATCGAGATACGAATTATGAAAGGGCCGGACGGTTATCGTCCGGCCCTTTTGTTGTTTGTGGGGGTGGGGGGACTACCCGGGAGATCCTTTGTCTTGAACTCACGATGTCAGGCAGTTGTTTCGCTCGATTCCCTAGGCTCATGGATTATGAGCGTGGGCGGATACCAATCCGCCCCTACGGCCTGGTCGTCGATAGTGTTGCTTGTGGGGTAGCGGTGTTTATGACGGAGCCGGTGTCGGTGAAGGTCCCTCGGCTTCGCTCGGGATGACAGTTGGTTGTTTCACGCGTTTGTGAAGCGAACAAACCCACCCTGAGGCTCTCGAAGGGCGGGCGTGTCGTGCCAATACGCCTCTTACGTCAGACCGAAGTGCGGAAAGATCTCTTCGTGGACCTGCGCCACGCTCCGTTCGTTGAAGGCGCGTACCTGCATCTCTATCAGATCTTCCGGGGCATCCATGTCGTCTGCATAGGTTGTAGCTGCGGGGGACTCTGGAACGGGTGCTGGGAGATCTGTCGGCAAGGTCACTCCGGCCATGATCGCCAGATCCACCGTCCATGCCCGTGCCACCGCGCCAAGGTCGTACCCGCCGCCGCCGACTGCGAGCCAGCGACCGCACCCGGATGCAAGCTCACGCAGGCGGCTAACCACAGCGGCATGACCCTGCACGGTTAGCCGGAGGTGCGTTATGGGGTCGAGGACGTGTGTATCGACGCCGAGCTGGGTGAACACGACGTCGGGGTTGAACGCCTCGACGAGGGGCGGGACGACGGCCTCGAAGGCGTCGAGGTACGCGTCGTCAGACGTGTGCGGAGCGAGCGGGACGTTGACCGAATACCCAAGACCAGCGTTGTGACCGGACTCCCTGACGTTGCCCGTTCCCGGGAACAGGAACTGGCCGCTTTCGTGCAGCGAGATCGTCAGGACCTCCGGCGAGTCGTAAAAGCCGGCCTGTACGCCGTCGCCGTGGTGGCAGTCGATATCGATGTAAGCAACTCGCATCCCATGATCCGCCAGCCAGCGCGCCGCCATAACGGTGTCGTTGAACACTCCGAATCCGGAGGCGCGATCTGACATCGCATGGTGCTGATGTCCGCCGGCGAAGTTGAACGCAACGTCAGTCGAGCCGTCGGCGATGGCCTGCGCCGCCACCATCGTGCCGCCTGACGTGAGGGCGTTCGATTCATACATGCCGTCGTATACCGGGTTGTCCCCCGGTCCGAAGCCGTGTGAGGGTCCGGCCGGTAGTTCGAGGCCTGACGACATGGCCTTTACGGCAGACAGGTACTCGGCCGAGTGCCCCAGCCTGATTTCGTTGTCGGTCGCCGGGCGGGGCGGGATGATCGAGACGTTGGAGGCGTCCGTCAAACCCGCGGCAGCCATAAGCTCAAACGCCCACTTCCAGCGCACCGGGCGCAGCGGGTGGGTGGCGCTCATCTCGTAACGCCACACGTCGTCCGAATAGACGACGGCGACGCGCTGTGGGGATACCGAAAACGCCACTTTAGCTACCCGATATTCAGGCCGGAGATTGTTAGCGAGGCGTGGGATTTATAGCGCTTGTTGATGTTGATCAGCAGGGCGGTGGCGCCCTCCAGATAACGGGCGCTCTGTAAGGGACCGGCGTCTACTGATCGTAGGCCGGGAACCTCCGATAGCAGGTCACTTACCGTCGTTTTGGCATCGTCGTCGTCGCCGCAAATGATGGCGTCTGTATCGAGCGACGTGGTCGGTTTGAGCAGGTCTCGTGCGGAGAGTGTGTGCAGCCCGGCGACCCATCGTAGATCGGGCGCGTACTGTGCGGCCTGTTCGGCGGCAGAGCCGATTTCCGGCGGCGCCGCTGCGGGGATGCCGCCTGCGAACGACAGCGGAGCGATCACGTTCACACAGATCTTTCCAGACAAGGCGGAAGAGAGCTGTTCCAGCGACGCCATCATGCCGGCGTAGGGCACGGCGATGAAGACGATGTCGGACGCGGCAGCAGCATCTGCGTTGAGCGCTCCACGCACGTCGGCCGCATCGCTAACTTCGGCCAGGATGTTTTTGACCTCGTCCGCCGCCTCGGTGGCGCGGGTGGCGTCTCTGGAACCGATCTGGACATCGTGCCCGGCGGCTGCGAAGCGCACCGCAAGTCCGCGCCCTTCCGGGCCGGTGCCGCCTATAAAACCGATGGTTGATGAAGATGATTGAGGCAAGTGTTGGCTGGTTCCTTCTAATTGCTTTGCGATATACGCTGGAGCAGGCATTCGAGAGCGCTGTTCCGGGCGTCGGTAACGTCTATAAAAGGGTCGACGAGCCCTTTGACAACGGTAGGGGCCGAATCGTAGCATCGCCCCCGCTTGCGGGCCAGCAAAAATGTATCGCTGACACGGCCAAATGGGGACCATGATCTGGTACCACCTGGCGAAGCGTCATGATCGTGTGCCCAGACGTTCTCAAGACCTCAACATTCTCCGAACGATGGCAGCGTCCAGACCTATACGGGCTCTATATGGGCCGGGCAGCCGCTCCATATTTACCAGTAAATCCTCATAGCTGATCTGAAGGCAGGACCGGAATGCGTTACTACCAGTTCTCGACTCGGGGAGAATCCCACCTTGGGGTGGAGACATCTGACGATACCCTGTTTGACCTGACCTCGGCGAACCCCCACGCGACCGACCTGTTTGCACTGCTGCGTGCGGCGTCGTTGATGGGCGTCTCGGTGGACCACGTGGCGCGCCAGATCGTCGATCGCGGCATCGTCAGTACGTTGTCGATCGAGGAGCTTCACGAGAACACCGTCGGACAGACGCACGGCCCGAAGCTGGAGATGCCGTTTCTGCCGCCGGAGGTCTGGGCCGCGGGCGTGACCTACCAGAGCAGCATGTTTGAACGGCAGGCCGAGAGCGACACACCGGACGTGTACGGCAAGGTGTACGTGGCGGACCGTCCCGAGGTGTTCTTCAAGGCGACGCCGAGCCGGGTAGCGGGGCCATATGGCGAGGTTGGAATCCGGGCGGACTCCACATGGGACGTTCCTGAGCCGGAGCTGGCCTTCGTGCTATTTGACGGCAAGGTTGCCGGATACACCTGCGGAAACGATATGAGCAGCCGGTCTATCGAGGGCGACAATCCGCTCTATATCCCGCAGGCGAAGGTGTACGACAAGTCGTGCTCCATCGGCCCGTGCTTCGCCACCCTGGACGCGGTCGGAGACCCACAGGATCTGGCGGTCAGGCTTACGATCCAGCGCGACGGCAACGAGGTGTTCAACGGGACGACTTCTACCGGCGAGATGTTCCGAGACTGTGAATACATCGCAGACTGGCTTCAGCGGCACAACTCCGTGCCGGACGGGACGACCGTGGTCACCGGGACCGGGGTAATCCCGCCGCCAGAGTTCACGCTTGCCGAGGGCGACATCGTCAACGTGGAGATTGAGGCTATCGGCCGTCTTACAAACACCGTCACGGTGGTGTGAATTACACACAACCCGGTTGAAGCGGTCCTTGCTGCCGCCCGGTGCGTATAGCATTGCGCAACTACTTCTACCCGCGGGCGACGTTGACGAGGTCAACCTTTGGCCGCGGAATCGGCGGAGGTGATGTGTGTTCTGCGCTCACTGTGGGACCGAAAACGCATCCGGAATCGAGGCGTGCGACAGCCGAAAGACGTGAAGACGTGCCCGGGCTGCGCCGCTCATAACGAGGCGCATGCACGTTTCTGTATCGGTTGCGGCAACGAGCTGGAAGGGGTGCCTGCGCTGGCAACGCTGGCCGAGGCTTCACGCCCTGAAACAACTGGAACAACCACAGGATGGCTGATCGCGGCGATGCGCCCCCTCTTCATCGTCTACAGTTCCGCCGTCGGATCGCAGTGGTGCGGATTCACCGTACGCCCGACAGGCCGACTCAGCCCCGGCCGAGACGGATGAGAGTTCCGCACCAGAGGCTCAAATATCGACCTCAAATCAATCTCCCACGAAGTCAGGGGAAGTAATTGAATCACTTGAATCTTCAGGTGCCGCACCAGAAGAAGACGAAGTTATCGGGGACGGCCCGATCTCGAAATCGGAGGACGGCATGAATGAGGATGTAGGGACGACGCTCCCAGAGTCCGCAGACGTGCCAGAAGCTAGAGCGTCCGAGGTATCACGGTCGAACGGATCTGGCGGGGTAGAGCAGGTCGCCGAGCTTGCTTCACGGATTCGTGAGGCCGTTCAACACGTGATCGTCGGCAAGGATGGCGTCATCAACCTGGCGATCGTGGCGTTGCTATGCCGCGGCCACCTGCTGATCGAAGACGTTCCTGGACTTGGCAAGACCACCCTGGCCAAGGCACTTGCGGCTTCACTTCGCTGTGACTTCGGAAGAATCCAGTTCACGCCGGACCTGATGCCGGCGGACGTGCTTGGCGTTTCAATTTTCAACATGCGGGACAACGAGTTTGAGTTTCGGAAGGGTCCGATTTTCACGCAGGTACTACTTGCGGACGAGATCAACCGGGCCACGCCGCGAACACAGACGGCCCTGTTGGAGGCGATGCAGGAGCGCCAGGTGACGATGGACGGGGAGACGAGACCGTTGCCCGACCCCTTCCTTGTGATGGCGACGCTTAACCCGGTTGAGCTGGAAGGAACCTTCCCGCTTCCGGAGGCCCAACTAGACCGATTCATGCTGCGGATCTCTCTCGGCTACCCGACCCGTGAAGAAGAAGCGGACATCATCGCTCGATTCACGGCAGGAGGACGCGCCCCTGAAACGCCGGCCGTGGTGACACGCGGGGAGCTGCTGGCGGCTCAGAATTCGATAGCAGGCGTGACGGTCGAGCCCAGCCTCCGAGATTACCTGCTCTCCCTGGTGGCGGCGACGCGGGAGCACGAGGCGCTGCATCTTGGCGCCAGTCCGAGGGCGGCGATAGCGCTGTATATCGCCGCACAGGCGTGGGCGGCGATACAGGGACGGGGGTACGTGCTTCCGGACGATATCAAGCACGTCGCCATACCGGTCCTCGCCCACAGGGTGATGGTGTCACCGCAGGCGGGTCTGCGGGGGCGTGCCGGGGACAACGTCATTAATGAACTCCTTGAGAAGACGGAGGTCCCGATCGAGCGATAGGCTCGGATGGACCTTCGCGAGACGGTTGATCGACTAGATGCTCGGGTAGCGGGATGCTGCCGGGGCAACAGCGGGAACGGGCGCCGGTGACCCGAAAAGAAATCCTCTCAGGACTCTGGGAGTTCCTGTTTATTATCCTGATGCTGGTCGGCATCGGCCTCGTGTCGCCGTTCATCCTGATCGTCGGCGTATTCGGCTTTTTCATAGCGATAGGCGCGCGAATCTGGAGCCGCCTGTCGCTGGAAGATGTCCTGTACGAGCGCGACCTGCCCGATCACGCGGTTTTCGTCGGAGACGAGTTCGAGATTGAAATCCGGGTGACCAACGCAAAACCTATTCCTATGCCGTGGCTGCGCATCGCTGACACGGTGCCTATCGGCCTGGAAGTCACGAACGCGAAAATGGCGCGCTCAAACAGCCGGGCGGCGCTTGAGCTGAGAGAATCGATCAATCTCGCCTGGTACGAACGGGTGCGCCTCAAATACTCAGTGAAGGCGCTCCGAAGGGGGTACCACCAGCTGGGTCCGGCCATGCTCGACTCCGGAGACCTGTTCGGGATGTTCCCGAGAAACGACACCGTCGCGCAGCCTCGTGAAGGGGTTGTCGTGTACCCGCAGACGGTGCCGTTGCCGGACTTTGAGATGCCATCCGGGCGGCCCATCGGAGACAACCGGGCGAATGTGGCGTTGTGGGACGACCCGAACCGCCCCCGGGGGCTGCGGGATTACGTGCCCGGAGATCCGATCAAGACGATCGATTGGAAGGTCACGGCACGGCTGCGACAGGTGCTTGTGCGGACGTTTGATCCATCGGTCACGCAGTACGCCGTCGTCGTGATGGACGTATCGACCACCAGTTATCTATTCACCGGATATTCTCCCTGGCTGCTTGAGAGGGCCATCGTCGGCGCCGCATCTATCGCCACGCGGACGATGGAGCTTGGGCACCGTGTCGGGCTTGTCACCAACGGCGTTGCCCTTCGGTCAGGCACTCAGATGGTGATACCGCCGTCCGCAAGCCCGGGGCAGCTAGCTTCGATCATGGAGGCGCTGGCGATGATCCGGCCGGTGTCGCCGGAACGTATCGACCGTTTGCTTGACCGTGAAGCAAGTTGGGCCGTCCCGTATGGTGCGACCATCGTGATCGTATCTGCTGTGATGAGTCCAGATCTGATGGAGGTGGCAGAACGGCTTGCATTAAAGGGACACCCGGTGCGCGCAATTTACGTGGGATGGGATGAAGCCCCTGATGGGACGTCACGCGTGCCGATAGAGAGTATGGGCGATCGGTTCGATCTCCCGATCTCGCCGCCACCGCGGGCGAGCATCGGCGATACGTTTGCGGACGATTATGCGGGTGACGTTCAACAGGATGCCGAACTGGAGCGCGGTGAAGCGACCTTTGAGAGGTGGAGGATTTAATGTGATCTTTCATCGATATTCAAGCGGCGAGCGATGTTCACACGGCGGAATCGGGGCATGAGTGACAACCGCGAGCGCCTGATCATGTTCTCCCTCTGGGTGTCAGAAAGCGCCCGGATATTCTCGTTTGCGGCCATCGCTACGTTGCTTATCGGATTGGATGCAGCTCCACTTGCGTGGGCTGCCGCGGCGGCGATCATGGGCGTGTCGATGGTCGCAAACTGGGTTATCGGCGGGGCCAGGGGCGATATCGTGACGCTGGCGCTTGTGCAGGCTCTCGTCGGATTCCCGGTCATTTACCTGGCGGCGGCCGCCCGTGCGATAGGCGGCGGATCAGGACTGGATCTTGACTGGCCACTGGCGCTAACCGCGGGGGATCTGGACGCCAATGGGGTGGCGGGGGTGATCCTGGCGATAACGCTGGCATTCATCGTGTGGCTGCGCGGCACTGCACTCTTGAACTCGGACGAGCCCGAGAGCGGCCAGCGGACGGTCTTCTACACGGGTGCGGCTGCTCTCGGCATATTGCTGTTGATGGAACAGATCAGTGGCAACGATGTGGACGCACGATTCCTGATCCTCCCGTTCTTCGCTGCCGCACTTACCGGCATGTCGATCAACCACCTTTCTACGGTAGGGGACGTCAAAAACGGGTCGGCGTTCTGGGGCCGATTCATGACGATGATTGTGGGGGGCGTGCTACTTTCGGCGATCACTATCACCGTGCTGGCGGTCGTATTTAACGATGCCGTCCACGCGCTGGGTCGTGGTATAGGTGTGTTGCTATCGTGGATCTTGATAGCGATCGCCGCGCCGTTCGCAGTGGTGGCTATGGGTGCGATATGGCTGTTATCGAAGTTGCGAGGCGAGGGCAATACGGGGTTTGTAATTCCTGAAGGCCCGAGCATCGATTTTAACACGGACACCGGATTGGACGTGACCGATGATGGCAAGTCCAGCGTGTTCGATATCGTTGTCGATCTGCTCAGAATCCCGCTGGCGATCATCATCGTCCTGGTCATCCTCTTCGTTCTGTACATCACCTTCCGCCGATACATGGCGAAACGGCGAGTCAGGCTGGGGAATGATCGCGAATCGGTACGCGGGGATGCCGATGCCGGGAAGGACCTCGCCGGGCTTTTCGGGAATCTGTTGCCGGACTGGATGCGTCGCCACAGGGATTCCGAAATAGAGCGGCGATATCCGGCGGACGAGCCGGGTATATCCGAGGTATTTCAGCTTTATTTCAGTTACCTGAGGGCGGCGACGCGCCGTGGAATGGCGCCGGATTCAAGACATACGCCAAACGAGTTACGTGGAGCGATGTCAGCGGCGTTGCCGGGGATGCCGGTTGACCTTATGACGGACCGATTTAACGCCGCCTGCTACGGGCATGAGCCGTCGTCTTCAGAGATCGTCGGCAGACTGCGGGCGGGATTGCAGGATTAAGTCCCTGAATGGTTCCGTGGGAGTTTCCCTCGGTATTTCAGGACAGATCCGTACCGGCTAATCGATGGCTTCCGGTTCTGGCAGGTCGATCACCCTGAGAAGATTTGTGCTGCCGTGGACTCCGATCGGGACGCCGATCACGGCGACGGCGCGATCTCCGTTTTTCACGAGACCGCTATCAAGCGCTATCTGCGAGCCCTGTCTAAACATCTCGTCGATGCTGTTCGGCCGGGGCGCAGTGATGACCGTGACACCCCAACGAAGGGCGAGCCCTCGGCCGACTCTGGCGTCCGGTGTGATAACGATGATCGGGACCCCGGGTCGGAATCCGGCGACGCGCGCTGCCGTGCTGCCGGATTCTGTGAATGCGAGGATGACCTTCGCCCCCACGCGGTCCGCCGTGGTTACGGCGGCGTCTGCGATGGCGCTATCCAGACCCTGAACTCCGGTTCGGCGTCGGTCCGAGATCTCATCCCGGTTGAGAGATTTTTCAGCCTCTAAAGCGACCTCCGCCATGACACTGGTTGCGATGACCGGGTAGTCGCCGACAGAGGTCTCTGCGGAGAGCATGATCGCGTCCGTGCCGTCCAGAATGGCGTTGGCGACGTCCGTCACCTCCGCACGTGTCGGCATGGGAGCGTTGATCATCGACTCCAGCATCTGTGTGGCCGTGATGACCGCTTTGCCAACATGGTTGGCTCTCCTGATTATCTTTTTTTGACTTCCGGGCACGAGCGCAATGGGAAGCTCGACACCAAGGTCACCCCGGGCCACCATCACGCCGTCCGAGGCGTCGATGATTGCGTCAAGGTTTTCCATAGATTCAGCGAGTTCGATCTTGGCGATCAACTGCGGGTGGAAATCGCGCGCAGTGAAGAAGTCACGTACAAGGCGTACGTCTGCGGCTGACCTGATGTAGGAGATGCCGACGTAATCGACATGCTGTTTGGCGGCGATATCGAGCGCTGCGCCCGTTTCCTCCGTCAAATAGCTGATTCGGGACGCGTGTCCGGGGGCGGAGACGGCCTTGTCTGACTGCACTGGCCCGCCGACCGTGACCTCACATTCGATCTCGTTTCGATTGGCTTTGATGACCTTCAGTTGTATCGCCCCGTCGGCGATTAGGACGCTTGCTCCGGCGGGTGTGCTGGATACGAAACCGGGGGGATGGACGTAGCCGACTTCGGCGGTAGACGTTCCGTTCCCGTCTCGCAGGATGTACTTCTGGCCCGGTTCGAGAATGATGTCCGGCCCGGATTCTGATTCGGAGGCCGGTCCCAGCCGGTGTTTCGGGCCGGGAAGATCGGCGAGTAGGGCGACCGCCACTCCGGCGTGATCAGCCCGCTCTCGTACACGGGTGATGGCATCGATCTGCTCTTCAAGTGATCCGTGTGACAGGTTGAGCCTGGCGACCGACATGCCGGCGTGAATCAACTGGTCGATCATTTCGTTCGTTGCTGTCGCCGGACCCAATGTGCACACGATCCGCGTTCGGGGTCGCTTGAGCACATATTCGGGAGTCGTATAAGAAGGCATCAATAATCTCAGGGAAACTATGAAAGTTGATCGGGGCCAAACTTGGGAGAGAAACCTAGACGATACGCCCGCGACAAGATCGGTTCAATCAGCAAAATGAACGTAGAAACGTCATTTTTGTTGACACGTTCCGATGACGGTTCATATGATGGTATGTCTAGAATGCGCGGAAAGACGCGTTCGCCCCCAACTTGAGCCACCCTCACCACGGATAATGTATCGGTTTTGATGCAACTCTCAGGAGACCTGCTCCTCACGCTCCAGGAAATCGATGAACGACTTTCGAAGAAGCAGCAGGAACTTGACCAACTGACCGCCGAACTCGAAGCTCAGGCCGAGATCCCGGTGCTTACCGGGCGGGCCGAAGAGGAGCGCGAGAACTCCATCGAGCGGCGCGCACACCTGGCACGGCTTGAGGTCGATGCCGACGCCCTGAGGGAGCGAGTCGAGGAGCTGGAGGAGCGCATATACGGCGGAACCGTAACGAACCTCCGCGAGCTAACCGCCGTCGAAGAGGAACAGACGAACGCCCGCCGCGAGTTGATGCAGGCGGAAGAGTCTCTCGGCCCGGCCCGGCTTGCCGCCGAGGATTCGGAGCGCGCCAAGGAAGAGCTGACGACGACTCTCGCCGAGCGGGAGACGACCTGGGCGGAGTCCTCCCCCAAGCTTCGGCGACGGTCCCGGGCCGCCGCAAAAGAGGTTGGGGTTCTCGAAGAAGAGCGGGCGGAGGCGTCCCAGAACGTCCCGGCCGACGAGTTGACGCTTTACGACCAGTTGCTGTTCCGACGTCACGGTGTAGCGATCGCAAGGGTAGAACGGGGCGTCTGCCAGGCGTGCCACATCACTCTGCCGCTGAAGGAAGCGTCAAGACTCCGACGTTCCGATGCGATCGTGACCTGCGGGAACTGCGGCCGAATCCTAATACCGAGTTAGCGAGTGAGGGCCGCCGGATATTACCGGCCTCTTACTTCCGACGCGCGCTCTGAACAGGCGACTGTTTCCGCAATAGATCGGTACTGCCGCGAGGGTTTTCATACCCTTTCGCGCGTCGTCGGTCCGGGGGACCCGCCTTTGCGCGAGGCTGACCAGTACGCTGCTCTTGTCTCCTATCTGGAGGGACTTGGCAGGAGCGAGGCGCTTGTCGTTATACCCGGGCCGAAACACCTCTCGGATACGCTGGACGGTCTCGTAGAACGGCTTGTCGAGCTTGATCGAGTTGGCGGCGAAGTTCGTTGCACGGACCCCGATCTACCTGACCCCCTTCAGAACGGCCTGGAGTCGCTGCCTTTCGCCGGCCGATCACCTGTCCAGAACCGACGCGTCCGGGAATCTTTGATGTCCAAAGCTGCCCGGGGTGAGGTGCTTGGTCGCACGCCCTACGGTTACGTGGCGGATATCGACGGGACGTACAAGATCGAGACATCTGAGGCAGCGCTGGTCCGCAGGTTGTTTGATCTTTACGCCGGTGACGCTCCTTCAGGCGAGGCCGATGAATCCGATGACGACCCCGGCCGCGACCCCAGCATCGGACTGCCGGTGACCGGCCCCGGTCTGAGGCGCATAGCGGGCCTCTTCAACGGGGAAGGGCTTCGGACCCGGTCCGGGCGGCCGTGGACTCCTGTGACGCTGTCAGGGATGCTCCGTAACCGCGTTTACACCGGCAGCTACGTTCGCTACGGGATGCGGATCGCCGGCAATCACGACAGGATCGTGGAGCGAGATGTGTTCAATCGGGCACAGGTCATCATGGCGTCACGTAGCCCGGTGCGAAAGAAACGGGTTTTAACCCCTTATCTGCTCAGCGGAATCGCCCGTTGCTGGTCGTGCGGCCAGGGTATGCACGGCCTCGAGAGAAACAGGCGTTGGACGAGGGTCGACGGAAGTACGGCGACGCGATCGTATCGCTACTACGTATGTCCATCGCGATCATCCGATGTGGTGGACGAGGAGCCGGGTGAAGAACAGCCGCACTCTGGATGGCGTGAGGCGGATTTGGACCGGGCGACTCTGGACGCGCTGCGGGCAGAACCGGTCGAAAGCCTGAGGGCGTCGTTCAGCCCGGCCGGAAGCGACGCAGGCGATGACGGCCTGAGGGTGGCCGAGCAGCAGTTCATGGAGTCGGTGCGGGTCGTTGCGTCGGGGCGTGGCGGCGTGACAGATCTTGCTGCGCCGCTGGAAGAGTTACGAACGATGCGGAACTTGTCTGAATCAGACCGCGCCGACAAGGGCGCTGACTTTACTTTTGATGATGCGCTTGGCGCATTTGACACGGCCGGACCGGGCGAGCTTCACGCCGCTATTGCTTCGTTTGTGGACAGGGTGATCGTGCATGCAGATCGGGTCGAGCCCGTATACCGCACCGGGCCACCTGAATAACTAGCTCTAAGCCCTGTAAGCGTGGCGCTAAGAGTGGGATCTGGGCCCTTTGCGCTGTACCATCGTGGATGGCAAGTTGGATGGGCGGTCGCCGTCCCGGTTCGGAATTTTCGGATCGGGAGGGAGGAAAGTCCGGGCACCACCAGGCAGGATGCCCGCTAACGGCGGGGCGGGGAAACCCGACGGATAGTGCCACAGAAACATACCGCCATTCCGGAAACGGAAGGGTAAGGGTGAAATGGCGAGGTAAGAGCTCACCGCCCGGCCGGTAACGGTCGGGGCAGGGTAAACCCCATCCGGTGCAAGGCCAAATAGGGGGACGTAGGCGTCTGGCCAGTTCCCGGGTTGGCTGCTCGATCCTTTCAGCAATGGAAGGGCTAGATGGATGACCGCACAGAGATCGACCGCGGGGAAGAAGGCTAGATCGTAAACCCGCGGCCGGACTTGGACAGAACCCGGCTTACAGTCCCACTTGTCACCATCAGGCCTGCGGAACCCGAGCGATCTGGATCCGCAGGCCTGGCTTTTTGTAGTCTTGTCGAGGTCATTACGCGTTACCCGAAAATTGTAAGCACGATAGTTTCGACACTGGCCAGCGTTGACACCACTACTGCTTGGCGTGCAAGAGTGGACGCGCCTTGCGGCCCGCGATTGATAACGAGTGGGCGCACTGGCGACTTAATTCTCAGATAGACGGCGAGTACATATGAAACCTTCGGTCGTTGTGATCGGAGGCGGGACGGGGAACTTTAGCGTTCTCTCCGGCCTCAAAGACCATGAGATTGACATGGAACTCACGGCGGTCGTCGCGATGAGCGACAGCGGCGGTAGTTCAGGTCGTCTTCGTGACGAACTCGGACAACTGCCCCCGGGCGATATTCGCCAGTGCCTGGTGGCTCTTGCCGGGGATGCCGAGCAGGGCGCGATGCTGCGCCAGCTGTTCACGCACAGATTCTCGATGGGCGAGGGGCTTGAGGGTCATAGCGTTGGGAACCTGCTACTCGCCGCGCTAACGGAGATCACGGGCTCGCACGATCGGGCGATCGAGGCGGCGTCCAGGCTTCTCAATATCCGGGGGCGCGTGTTGCCTGTGACGCTCACGGATACGCATCTGCACGCCGTTCTGTCTGACGGCAGTGAACTGGAAGAAGAGGCCTTGATAGATACCCGGAGCAACGAGGACGGCACGGAGATAGACCACGTGTTCCTTTCTCCGGTCGCTTACGCATTCCCGCCCGTGCTGGAGGCGATAGCGAACGCCGATCTCATCGTGCTGTCTCCCGGAGATCTGTACACGAGCCTTATCCCGAACCTTCTCGCACAGGGCGTTGGAGAGGCGATCAAGTCAACCCGAGCCCGGCTGGTCTATCTCACCAACCTGATGACCAAGCAGGGGGAGACAGACGGGTTTACGGCGGAGCGATTTGTTAGCGAGGTCAATCGTTATATCGGCCACAAATCGAGGATAGACGTCGTTGTGGTGAACTCCGCCGAGTTCAGCGAACGGGTGCAACACCGATACCGGCAACTGGGCGCTCGGCCCGTTAATTACGATATCTCCAGGATGAAGGCGCTGGTCCCGTGGGTGGTCGAAAACGATCTCGTGGCGGAGGGCATCTTCGTGCGACATGATCCGGACAAGCTCGCCAACGCGGTGATGTCCCTGCTGCCTAAGATCGTTCAGGATGAGTCTTCCGGAGGGATGCCGGCGGCCGGAGGTTAGGGCCCGGAATTAGGCGTGTTCGGTCTACTTCGGCAGCAGATCTAGCGCCTGATTGGCTTTGGACGTGCGGCCGTTGTAGCGCGGATCCGCGATCGCGATGAACGCGTCCCTGATGGCGTCCATATGCACGGGCGTCACCTGGGCGACGGAGAAGGTCATGCGGTTGATGAGTCGGGTGACCCGTTGCGCCGTAGGTCCTTTGCTGGCTCTTTTTGCGGCAGTCTTCCCGGGCACACCGAGGTCGACGATGGCCGCCAGCGTCCTCAACTCAACCTCGGCGCCCTCGCGCGGCAGCACTTGCAGGGTCTTTGCCAGGTTTTTTGTTGACCCGACGTACACGATGTCGTCATCGTCGAAGATCGCCAGTAATCCCGGCTTGTCGCCCATCATCCAAACACCTTCCGGCGTTAAGGCGTGGCGTTCGCCCGCGGTCAAGGTGAGGTAGGCGGCTTCCCATTTCCCTAGATCGGTTGAAGTGAATTGCATCATGTGGCTGGCGCCATTTGGAGTTGGTTAGGCATACGTAGGGCAACCTGAGTATAGCTATCCTACGAGTATTACCGATAATCTCGTAAATCTTTGGCGTTTTAGGTCATATTTTGCGGATAAATTATTGAATTGGTAAAAAAACGCAGGATATTCTGGCAGCGCAGACCTCCCCACGTGGCATACCATCCAGCATAATCATGAGATTGAAGAATAGCGGGACTTTTGCGAGTTCCGTGATCCCTGCTGGATACTATTTGTGTCATTGATTCTCGTCGTGGACGACAACCCGGACGTACGCCTCGCTCTTTCAACCCTTCTCTAAGATGAGGGTTACGAGGTGGCGGAAGCCTCTGATGGCGATCTTGGCCTCGATGCGGCAAGGGAGCGGAAGACAGACCTGATCCTTCTTGACCTGATGATGCCGCGCATGGACGGATTTGAGACGCTCAAAGAGTTGAAGAAGGACAAGAACCTGGCGGATATTCCGGTGGTTGTTCTTACCGCCCGACGCGGCAGCTGGGACATGACTCTGGCCAGGGCGCTGGGCGCGACGGATTATCTGAACAAACCGTGGAACGACGGCGGTCTGGAATCAGCGGTTAAGAGTGCTCTGGGGATCGAATAACCAGAGTCGCTGATTAAGCCGGGCGATTACTTGTATGTTCTAGGGTATCGGGCGCCTGAACGCATCGGCTATCCCGTCCGGTGTGGCAGGAATGACGCCGAGTTCGGTGATAAATCCGGTGATCAGTGCGGCGGGAGTTACATCGAACGCGGGGTTGAGCACCTGTGTCTCCAGGGGCGTAACCCTTACCCGCTGGATCTCACCTGTTTCGGTCATTCCTTCAACGAAAACTATCTCGTCTTCGTCGCGCTCTTCGATAGGGATCGATTCGCCGTCAGGGGCGTCGATGTCGAACGTGGTCAGTGGCGCTGCTATGTAGAACGAGATGCCGTTTGCGCGTGCGGCAAGCGCGTGCGAGTAGGTGCCGATCTTGTTGGCGGTGTCTCCGTTTGCTGCGATACGGTCAGCTCCGGTGATGACGATGTCCACCCTGCGCTGCCTCATGAGGTGCGCTCCGGCGCTGTCCGCAATGAGCCGATGATCGATGCCCTCGTTGACCATCTCCCAGGCGGTGATCCGCGCTCCCTGCAGGCGTGGACGTGTTTCCGAGACCCATACGAAAGGGCTCAAACCTTCACGTGCTGCGGTGTAGATCGGGGACGTGGCGGTGCCCCAGTCCTGGGCCGCCATCCAACCGGCGTTGCAGTGGGTCAGTACGCGTGAGCCGTGCGACAGCAGTTCGGCGCCGTGCCGGCCGATATCACGGGCGGCCATGACCTCCGCATCGTCATGCATGCGGGCGGCGTCCAAGATTGCTGAGGCGTCCGGCATATCCCCGCGTCCTGGCCGGCCGCCATCACGGTATCCAACCCTACCTTGAGATTTACGGCGGTTGGACGCGTGCCCATCAGCGTGTCGTACGCATCCGAGAGCGACTCGCCGGTTACCGCAGCAAGGGCGATCCCGTAGGCACCCATTACGCCGATGGTCGGGGCGCCCCGTACGGCCATCCCGCTGATGGCCTCCGCAACCTGTGCGACGGTGGAGGCGGCGGCAGACTCAAACCTGTGGGGGAGGAGGCGCTGGTCGATATATCCGACCGAGTCGCCTTCCCACCACACAGCCCGGTAGTCCCTGCCATCAACCTTCAAAATTTTGTTCCCTGATTGTTTTGGCGTCGTCCTTGACGCAGTTCCGACTGAGTAGGGCGGTACTGGCGCTATCGGATGAAAAACCAGGTGCGAGATCGCACAGGCATGACGAAGTTACTCGCGTCGGTTGTTAAGACCCGGACGTTGCCCAGTTTACGCCGATCAAGACGTGTTTCTGGAACGACGGGTTGCGCATGCTGACCCCTGCGTGCCCGAGCGAGGTGTTGAACACCCGGCCTTTGCCGTACTGGTGTGTCCAGGCCATCGGTCGCTCTATACCCTCAATCATCGCCGACATGAACACGTCGATTCCGGGCTGGATGTCCAGGTCGCAGTAACTTTCGTCGTCGGTCTCGAAATCGGTCAGGCCGGCTGCGCAGGGGTGGTCCGGGTTCTTGATGTTGACGGTGAATCGGCCAAATGGCGGGTGGTTGCTTGTCCCGGACACCCATCCACCGCCGGTGATCTTCTTCATCTCTGACCAGTCCGGGCTGGAGTCCGGAGAGATGTGGATCGAGACGAGCGGCCCGCCGTCGGCTACGAACTTCGCCAGGTTCTCACGTTGTACCTCGGAGAAATCGTTGTTTGAGTCTGCGCGTCTCCTCGTGTTCAGAACGATGGCGTCGTACCCATCGGTGGACGGGACGTTTAGTTCAAATGCGAAATCGCTGACATCGACCGTGTGGCCGGCGGCTTCAAGAAATCCGGCGAGGATGGGTGTGGTTTCGCTGTAGGGGTGGCTGCCGCCGCTGAGGAGGAGGAGATTCATGAAATGTGCCCTGGAGAATTCGGGGTGGTGGTAACTGACGATCCGTATGCATGTGAGATCGTGCTGATTCCGGTTCACGTCGCCTAGAATATCAGCCGCACGCCGTCAGATCGGCATACCTCGCTGTAATAACCGGATCTAGACCAGTATTCCGGCACTCACCACAGAAAGATCTTCATGATAATCACCGGCTTCCGGACGCTTGTCCTCGGCACACCCTGGCGAAACCTGACCTACATCATCCTGGAGACGGATGAGGGGCTGACGGGTGTCGGCGAGGCGAGGGTTCTCGGGAAGACGCATACGGTCACTGAGTATCTTAAGGACGCGCAGCGGCACTTCGTCGGGCACAGCCCGTTTGATGTGGAGGCGCTGTTCCGGCGCATGACGCTGCTCGACTTCGGCAAGGCGGGAGAGGTGGTCCACACCGGGATAGCACTCGTGGAGCTGGCGTGCTGGGACATCATCGGTAAAGCCTGCGGGCAGCCGGTGTACAACCTGCTCGGCGGCAAGGTCCGTGACACCGTGCAGGCATACGCAAACGGCTGGTACACCGTGGAACGATCCCCGGCGGAGTTTGCGTCGGCGGCGACCCGGGTTCTTGATCGCGGGTACAAGGGCATGAAGTTTGACCCGTTTGGCAACGGGGACCTTGAGCTGACACGGGAGCAGTTCCACATCTCGATGGACCTGATAGAGGCCGTGGCGTCCGTCGCCGGGACACGGGCACAGATCATGCTCGAGATGCACGGTCGATTTACGCCCGCACAGGCGCGGGAGATCGCCCGGCACGTCGAGAAGTACAGCCCGGCATGGATCGAGGAGCCGACGCGCCCGGGCGACATCCCGGCTCTTATGTCGGTGCGCCAGCACACTTCGCTGCCGATAGCGACGGGAGAGCGGCTTTACGGCGCGCAGGAGTTTGTGGCGCTGTGGCAGAGCGGGGCGGCGGACATCGTTCAGCCGGACATCACGCAGTGCGGCGGGATTCTTGAGACGAAGAAGATCGCGGCGGCGGCCGAGACTTATTCGATGATGGTGGCGCCGCACAACGTGGGCGGGATTGTATCGACGATGGCCGCACTGCACCTGACGCTAACTCTGCGGAATGGCAAGGTACTGGAGCACTTCAACGACTTCACCGACCCGGGAGTGAAGCTCGCAGGCAGTAACTATCCGGAGGTGGTTGACGGGGTGTTCAACGCGCCGACGGGACCGGGCTGGGGCATAGAGCTGGATGAGGACTACATCCTCGCCCATCCGCCCGAGCACGTGGACGGCAGGGTGCAGGACCCCGGGTTGCAGATGTTTGAGAAGGAAGACTGGTCAAAGCGGGGTCAGGACGCCTGAACGGTCTCAGCCGAGACGGTCCGTTTACTGTTTCGGCACCGTCCCACCACCTTCCCTCACTGTTGTTGCCACGGTGCGCTGGCCCATAGTTCTCGTCAGCGTTAGTTGCCGGTAATTGCCGGACGACGTGGAGACATTCACCGCTCCTCCAGTTCTTCTTAGGAAGGGCCGGTAGGACCGCCAAGCCGGACAGGTCAAGGTCGGTGAATAATTCGCCACAGGTTCTGACTGGAACCTGACAAGCGTAAGCGTGCCCCGGGCTGTCGACATGTGAACCCTCCCCTTACAGACGGCCAGGGGCACCATTTTTTTGTGCCGATTTACACGGCCATGTCCAAAAAAGATCATTCTGGAAACGATTGAGACCTGGATCGAACTGCTTCAGAACTGGACGCGAAAAGAGCCCCGGATAACCGGGGCTCTTTTTTATTCTTTTATGGCGACCCCGAGCAGATTCGAACTGCCGATCTCCGCCTTGACAGGGCGGCGTGTTGGACCGCTACACCACGGGGCCGCGTTGCGACGTTTCCGCCACACACAATAGTTTACGTTAATACCGGTCCTACAGACCGTCAACAGCGATAGTCACGGAATTTTGCCGGTGTTGGCGCCATCTGGCGGTGACCTGTCCGGTAAATCCCTGAACTAACCGAGGTAAGCTCGCAACTCTCCGTTGAACTCGGCGCGCCTGAGAGTCGTCAGAGCTTTACGCTCGATCTGCCTGATCCGCTCTCGCGTGACGTGCAGCTCGTTGCCGATCTCTTCCAGCGTCCAGACCCTTCCGTCCGCCATGCCGAACCGGAGTTCAAGCACGCGGCGTTCACGATCCGTAAGCGTGTTCAGCACGTCGCGGATCTGATCCCGTAGTGAGTGCGTCGTCGCTACTTCACTGGGGTCCGGGATGGTCCGGTCAGGTATGAAGTCCCCGAGCTGGCTCTCTTCGCCTGCTCCGACCGGTGTCTCAAGCGAAACCGGGTCCTGGGACATCTTCTGGATCTGTCCAACCCGCTCTGCGGTGATATCGAGTCTCTCGGCGATCTCTTCCGCCGTCGGCTCGCGGTTCAACTCCTGTGCGAGCTGGCGTCTGGTCCGGGCGAGCTTGTTGATCGTCTCGACCATGTGGACCGGGATGCGGATAGTGCGGGCCTGGTCTGCGATAGACCGGGTGATCGCCTGCCTGATCCACCATGTTGCGTAGGTGGAGAACTTGAAGCCCTTGCGGTAGTCAAACTTCTGGATTCCGCGAATAAGCCCCAGGTTTCCTTCCTGGATCAGGTCCAGCAGCGAAAGCCCGCGTCCGGAGTATTTTTTCGCCACGCTCACGACCAGGCGCAGGTTCGCCTCGCCAAGGTGCAGGCGTGACTTATCAGATTCGTCCTCGATGTGTCGGTAGAACCGTGCGAGGTACGACCTGTGTGACTTGAGGGCTTCCTCGGCCGGGTGATCTTCCAGCGCGTCTGCCATGTCATCAAGTTTGGGATCGATGTCCCAGAGAACCTCGATCCCCTGTGGCATAAGGGCCGAGACGGTCGAAAGCTCGGCGACCTTCGCCTTTGCTTCGTCCGGTTCGATGGTCAGCGTGTCGGAGAGGTAGTTGATCAGCTCTTCGTTGTGGATCCCGTCGATCAGGTCCCTGAGGTCCGGATCGGCGGTGATGACGGACAGCGTTACCGGTGTAGGCGCGCCAATGAACCGGGCGATCGCGTTTGCGACGTCGTTCAGTCCGGAGAGCGATGAGAGTGCGACGGCGGCGATGTCGGACGCCACCTTGTTTCGACGCTCATCGTCCTCAGTGTCGAGGGCGATGAGGCCGTCGCCAAGCTCGATCGCTCGGGCCAGGGTGCGCTCTTGAGCGGCGTTTAGAAGGTCAACCGCACCGATCTCGCGCAGATACATACGTACAGAGTCGTTCAGTACATCGGCGTCTGCGGCGGGGAGATCGGGTTGCGTCTCTCGACGGCCAACATCGGTGCTGGCATCCCAGTCATCTTGCCGGGAGATCTCGGTGAAACCACGGCTCTCAAGAATTCCAGCAGTGGTTTCTTCTGAGTCTGTCCAGGCCTGAGCTCCCTGGTCCGGGTCAATTCCCCAAGGCTTGTGGTCTTCAGATTCTTCAGGTCGGTCTTTGGATCGTCTGGTTATGGTCATATTGTTTGGTACGTCAACCTATAGTAGCCGGTTCCGATTTAGAAATAAAATCGGTCGTGCTGGATTCAAGCGTGGGGGTTAAGGCAGGCCGTTTCAGGCTCCTCGGGGGTACTTCGGCGACGAATTCAGCCGTCCAGACGGGTTTAACCCGTCTGGTGGTTAGATGTCGGGGAGTTGTTTAGGGATGCAGCCTTACGGGCCAACGTGGCGTAAATCCCAGAGTTGTAGATGATGGCACTTTGGATGTGAGATCTGCATGAAGAGTGTCGGTAGTTGGCCGATACACCCACCGATCATGCTGAATCCGCACGATTTCCATCGTCATTTTACTCCGTTCACTCAAAAGTCGCATCTATTGCGTTTCAAGCTCTTAATGACGGCCACCGTATCTCGCTACGAAACGTATGCGTACTCCTTTTCAGATGGCCCAATAACGACGTATTGGCAGGTATAACGGGGAAACGTGGATAAGATGTGTCCTGTGGTGGGGACCCGTTCATGATTTGCCGGTCTTCCATGCCTCCACATTTCTCCCGACGCTTAAAAATTTCAGGGCACTCACGCCTGAGGTGATGTCATGACGAGAAGAAAAAAGATAAGCGCTCCACCATCGACGCTCGGTGAGTTGCGTTCTTCCGGCTACAAAATCCGATCCCTGCGCGACGAGATTCGTGCCAACCTCTCGGACCGAATCGCCGCCGGAGACAAGCTTTTCCCGGGGATACTCGGCTACGAGAAAACGACCATCCCGGAGATAGAGAATGCACTGATGGCCGGGCAGGACATGATCATCCTGGGGGAGCGTGGACAGGCGAAATCCCGGATGGTGCGCGCTATTACGTCGCTAATGGACGAGCAGGTGCCGGTTATCAGGGGCTCGGAAGTTAACGACGATCCGTTTGCCCCGATTAGCCGCGCAGGGATCGATATCGTCGCCGAGCAAGGCGACGACACGCCTATCGACTGGCTCGCCCGGGATGATCGTTACGGCGAGAAGCTGGCGACGCCGGACATCACTATGGCTGAGCTTCTGGGCGATGTGGACCCGATCAAGGTGGCCGAGGGCCGCTATCTCTCAGATGAATTGACGATCCATTACGGGCTGATCCCACGTACCAACCGCGGGGTGTTCTGTATCAACGAACTCCCGGACCTTGCCGAGCGCATCCAGGTCGGCCTGTTCAATCTTATGGAAGAACGGGACATCCAGATCAAGGGTTACCGGGTCCGGATGCCGCTCGACATATTGATAATCGGAACGGCCAACCCGGAGGACTACACCAACCGCGGGCGCATCATTACGCCGCTGAAGGACAGGTACGGCGCACAGGTCCGGACACATTATCCGGAGCGCATCGAGGACGAACTGGAGATCGCGGAACAGGAGCGTTCGCATTACGAGGCTTCTGAGAAGCGTGTCCATGTTCCCCCTTATATGGTGGAGGTCATCGGGGAGATAACCTCGCTTGCGAGGCGCAGCCCGGAGGTGAACCAACGTTCCGGGGTATCGGTGCGCATGACGATCGCGAATCTTGAGACGGCGCGTGCGTCGGCATTACGCCGCGGACTGCGCCTGGGTGAGGACCGCTCCTCGGTTCGTGTCAGTGACCTATCGAGCCTGATCGCATCCACCCGCGGCAAGCTGGAGTTGGAGACGATAGAGGAGGGGCGCGAGAACGACGTGGTTGAAGAACTGATCAAGCTGGCCGTGCTTGAGGTGTTCAATCGCAACTTCCGCTCCGACGAGCTCGACGGCGTCGTGGCCTCGTTCGACCCGGGGACGACGGTCGAGGCCGGGCAGGACCTGCTATCTGATGAGTACGTGAACGCCGCAAGCCGGGTGATCGGGCTAGGACCGGTATTGCGCCGTCTTGAGGCGGCCGATAAACCACATGAAGTCGCATCAGCGGTGGAGTTCGTGCTGGAAGGGTTGCATCTGAACCGAAGACTCAACCGGGAATCGGCGGGCGGGCGGGTGACGTACCGCGAGAAACCGCAACCGCGATCCCTTCGCGAGGGGATGGACATCAGGCTCGAAGATCTGGGAATTGACATGCCAGACGGTCCCGGTGGTGGTCCCGGCAGCGATCCCGGGATTGATTCGGGCGACGAACCCGGAGGGCGTCGTCGTCGGCCTCGCGATAATGAGTAAGCGCCATGGTTTTCTTCCGTTACTCCCGCTGGGACGGCTCACAAGAACCGTTTAAGCCCGGCGCAGACGAATTGATGAACGCACTCTCGGACAACCTGTTCGAGCATGGCGACATGATGCGCTCGCTCAGGGAGCTGTTCCGCAACGGCATGGAAGGCGCGGACGGAGAGCGATTGCAGGGTTTGCGCGACATGCTCCAGCGGCTGAAGCAGCAACGCCGTGAGCAGCTTGAGAGCGGTAACCTTGATTCCGTGATCGATGACATCAAGGAGAAGCTTGAGGAGGTCATCGGACTCGAACGCGGGGGTGTCGAGCGAAACCTGCAGGAAGCAAAGGACAGGCTCGAATACTCGATCCCGACCGAACGCGAAGAGTTGCAGGGACTGATGGACTTCGTCCAGCAACGCGCCGATCGCTCAAACCAGACGCTTGATGCGCTCCCGGACAGCTCGGCGGGCGCCATAAAAGAGCTGTCCGAGTACGACTTTGTCGACGCCGAGGCACGTGAGAAGTTCAACGAACTGCTTGACCAGCTGCGCGAGCAGATGATGCAGAACTTCGCAAAGCGTCAGTCGGAAGCGGTCCAGGACATGACGCCCGAGCAGCAGCAGGAGATGCGCGAGATGATGCGCGCCCTGAACCAGATGCTGCGGGAGAAGGCGGAGGGCAAAGAGCCGGACTTCGACGGATTCATGGACAAGTTCGGCCACTTCTTTGACCCCAACCGGCCGGAGTTGCTGGAGGAGCTGTTGGACATGCTCGAACAGCAGATGCGGCAGTTGCAATCAATGCTCGGCAGCATGTCGGACGAGACCCGATCAGAGCTGATGGAGATGATGCGGCAGGCGCTGGACGAGGAGACGTTGCAGGAGATGGCGGAGCTTGCGGGGATGATGGAGGAGCTCCGCCCGGGTTCGACTCGTGGGCAGAGCTATCCGTTCTCCGGCGACGACCAGATGTCGATGGCAGAGGCGATGGAAATGATGGAGCAGCTTCAGCAACTAGACGAACTGGAGTCTGATCTAAAGTCGGCAGGCCAGAGCGGCGATCTGGAAGGCATCGACCCGGAAGAGCTGGCGCGCTTACTTGGTGAGGACGCAAAAGAGGCGCTTGAGGAGATGCAGGACGTCGCCCGGTTGCTTGAGGAAGAGGGCTATATCAAGCGGGAGGGCGACCGCTGGGAGTTGACCCCGCGGGCGATACGGAAGATGGGGGAAAAGGCGCTAAGAGAGGTGTTCGGCAATCTGCAGAAGGATCGGCTCGGCGGACATCAGATCGAGTCTAGTGGCATCGGCGGAGAGTTGACCGGCGCTTCTATTCCTTACGAGCTGGGCCAGCCGTTCGACGTCAACCTGTACAAGTCGCTGGCGAACGCTTTGAAACGCGGCGGCGCGGGTGTGCCAATAAAGATGGAGGTCGAGGACTTTGAGGTGGATGAGGTGGAGCACTCCACGGATGCCTCCACGGTTCTCATGCTGGACCAGAGCAGCTCGATGTATCACTACGGACGATGGGGCGCCGCCAAGCGTGTTGCGATGGCGCTTCAATCGCTGATCCAGTCCAAATACCCGAGGGATCGACTATTTATCGTCGGCTTCTCTGACTACGCGGTGGAGTTGAAGCCGGGAGAGTTGCCGACGGCGCAGCCGAACAACTGGATGCAGGGCACCAACATGCAGCACGCCATGTTGATCGCTCGAAAGCTGCTCGCCCGGGAGCGTGCGGCCACGCGCCAGATCATCATGATCACGGACGGGGAGCCGACGGCGCATCTTGAGGGCGGGATTTCGTACTTCAACTACCCGCCCAGTTCGAGGACGGTTTCCGAGACCTTGAAGGAGGTCCGTAACTGCACGCGGGCCGGCATCACGATCAATACCTTCATGTTGGAGCGAACCAGCTACCTGACGGCGTTCATCGACTACGTGACGAAGGTCAACAAAGGCCGGGCCTTCTTCACGGACCCGGACCGGCTGGGCGACTATCTTCTTGTCGATTACCTGTCCAACCACCGCCGGCGAGTGGCGTGAGGTCTAGCATCTGGGCCGCGATCGGGGCAGGTTAAGCGTGTAAAGCTGCGACCCGTTAGCCTAAGCTCACTCGGACATCCTGGGATGCACGGCCAACACAATCCGATTCGACATCGGATGTTTTGATGACGAACTCCAACGCCAAACTGGACCGGATCCTTCTCCCGCTTGACGGCTCCGAGGCTGCGGCTTCTATCGTTACGTATGTTGAAAGACTTGCCACGATGGTTGGGGCCGGGGTGACCCTGTTGGGAGTCGTACCGCCGCCCCCAGATGATCTTCCCGCGGACCCGTATGGTGGCGCCGATATAGGCGTCATCACTCAGTACCTTGAAGGCATGAAACGTCGCCTCGAGGAGAATGGAATTTCGGCCGACGAGGAAGTCCAGGAAGGGCAGGCGCCCACAGTGATACTTGCGTGTGCCGCTGGACGCCGGTGCGGGATTATCGCCCTGTCAACGCGCGGTCGTTCTGCCACTGGACCGAATCTGCTGGGTATTACGACCGACATGCTGATTCGATCGAGCAGCGTGCCGATCGTGGTGATTCCTCCGGACGGGAACGGCGGATCAGTATCTCCTGTGGGTGGTGTTAAAACGATCATCGTCGGTCTTGATGGTTCCGAGACCGACGATGATCGCTCGGGATGGCGCGTCAGTTGGCCCGTGATTTCGGGCTCGAAATGCTGCTGGTCCGTGCGACCCCTCCGGTCGATTCACTGGACGGCGCTGCCACCTACTTTGGGTCTGTGTCGGACCACGCCGAGGAGTACGTCAAACGCGTTGCAGACCAGCTTGCTGGAGACGGGATTGCAGTGCGAACGGTGGTCGGGCCGTTAACGGCGCACGATCAGTTGTTGCAGGTAGCCGAGGAATCGGACGAGCCGCTCCTGATTCTATCGACACGGGGTTGGTCCAACCGGGCGGAATGGCAGCTTGGCTCCGTCACTGATCGCGTGGTGAGAACGGCCAGATTCCCGGTGCTGGTTATCCCGCCAGGTGGACGGGCGTAATACGGCGGCCGGTTCCCCCTCTCCCGGTCGGGAGAGGGCGCAGGGTGAGGGGGTTGTCGCTTGAAAAGCGGCAAAGGCCGAGCGCTTTGTTGCACAACCCCGCCCTTCGAGAGCCTCAGGGTGGGTGCTCCGCAAGGGATCGGCCTTGTCTGACGGATGAAGGGGTCGATTGGAATCGACCCGCGGGCGGATTGCCATACGCCCCTACATTCGTGCTCACGACACGGGCGGGGCAAGCGCCGCCCCTATGGTTGTTGGAGTGAAAGGCCGCCGTTAGGCGGTCAGCACTCGGCCTGCTACTGCGCCTAGCTTTGCCACCATTTCCGGGTCTCGGGCGTCCGGCGCTGTGATGATTGCCGTGTCAAGGACGCGGTCGCATCCGTTTGGGCAGGCGTCCGGACGATCGTGAAGTCCTGGCACGGATCGTCTGGCCAACGCCGCTGCGTTCTCTGCGTTTGCGGACAGCACATTGATGACCATCTCCACCGTTACCGCGTCATGGTCTGGGTGCCAGGTGTCGTAGTCGGTCACCATCGCCATCGTTGCGTAGCAGATCTCGGCCTCTCGGGCCAACTTCGCCTCCGGCATATTGGTCATGCCGATCACGTCGCAACCCCACTGCCTGTACAGATTGGACTCGGCCAGGGTCGAGAACTGCGGGCCTTCGATGGCAATGTATGTGCCGCCCCGCTTGACATCGACGTCGCTCCCAGACGCCGCCGCCTCCAGTGCGTCTCCGAGTCGGGCGCAGGTCGGGTTGGCGACCGCGACGTGGGCGGCCAGCCCCTCGCCAAAGAAACTCTTTTCGCGGGCAAAGGTTCGGTCGATGAACTGGTCCACAATCACAAATGCGCCCGGGGGCAGGTCTTCTCGGAGCGATCCGACTGCGCTGAACGAAAGGATGTCGGTGACGCCGGCGCGTTTCAGGACATCGATGTTGGCGCGGTAGTTGATCTGGGTTGGCGGAATGCGGTGGCCGCGGCCGTGCCGGGGCAGGAACACGATGCGCTGGCCGTCGATCTCGCCGAAAAGCAGTTCGTCGGATGGCTGTCCAAACGCCGAATCCACTCGCACCCACTGCGTGTTGGACAGCCCTTCCATGTCGTACAGACCGCTGCCGCCGATCATTCCGATTAGCGGGCGTTTGTCGTCGCCGGGTTGGCTCATGTTTGCGGGTTCCTGTTTGTGAGTGTCATCGGCCCGATTATCCCGGGCTGACTTGTTTTTAAAGTGCGCCGTGGAATGATTGGTATCGTCGCCTTTTGAGGCTCTCAATTTACGGGTGTGGGCGGGGGCAAGTGCCGCCCCTACGATGTTATTGCCACATCATCGGGTGTATGCATGATATCGGTCCCGAGCCGTATGAGATTCAGAGAAGGCACATATGCAGATCATCGATGCAAGCGACCGCCCGAACGACACGTATGGGTACAGCGTGTACTGCCTCGTGCTGCTGGCGCCTGAACCTGTCGCATCTGATGTTCAGAAAGTGCGGGAACTGCTTCGTCCTGAGCGTGCCATGATCCCGGCTCACGTCACGATTCTTGGCACGTTCTGTGAAATCGAAAGCCTTGAGCGCGTGTACAAGCAGATCGCCGGGGCTATGGCGGGGACGGACGGTCTGAATCTTGTGCCAACTGGTGACATTTTTGAGTCGCCTAACGTGTTGACCGCTGGTGCTGTGATCGAAGTGAGCCCCGAAATGCAGGCGCTGCACGATAGGCTGGCGGAGGCGATCCTTCCGACGGCGATCAACGTCTATCTCGACCCGGCCAATTTCATCGCGCACCTGACTTACTACCAGGAGCTGCCAGGGTCAGAAAAAGAGCGGGGTGGCCGCATCACCCGGGAGTTTGAACTTTCGGCGTTCGACGTGGATGGCGTCACGTTGATGGGGCGTGTCGGAACGTCGTCTGAGGGTGAGGGGAACATGGACTGATCGGCAATCCGTCCATGGGGACGAGCGCGTTCTCCTATGTACGACGCGTGGTTGCTAGAGCCGGCCCTTCGAGAGCCTCAGGGCGCTTCCTGAAGACACCCGTTGGTTTATGGTGTCGCTTCTACCATTAGCCCATAAGAGGACCCGTACATGCGAGCAGGATTAGGACAATTCAAAGAGGCGACGCCTGAGTACCTGCGGTTTGCGCAGCAGTACGGCGCAACCGACATCCTGCTTAACACGCCCAACCTGCCCGGTGCGGGAGGTCGATGGGAGCTGCACGATCTGGTGAAGCTTCGGCTGTCGATCGAGACGCACGGCATGAAGCTATCGGCGTTGGAGAACGTGCCAACGAACTTTTACGATCAGATCATGCTGAATGGCCCGCAGCGCGATGAGCAGATCGAGAACATGATCGCCACGGTTCGCAATATCGCCCGTGCCGGCATCCCGATATTTGGCTACAACTGGATGCCCTCGCACGTATGGCGCACGCCGCCAGCGTTGATTCGGGGAGGCGCTGTGGCGACGGCGTTCGATTACGAGATCGCCAAGAAGATGCCGTTGACGCACGACCGGGTGTACTCGGAAGAGGAGATGTGGGAGAACCTGGAGTACTGGATCAAGATCATCACTCCGGTCGCCGAGGAGGAGGGCATCCGACTCGGCATCCACCCGTGCGACCCGCCTGTGGCCTCGTTGGGTGGTATCCCGCAGTTGTTGCGCAGTTTTGATGCCTACAAGCGCTTGGTCGAGATCGTTCCGTCCGACTCCAACGCGATCGAGTTCTGTCAGGGCACGTTCTCGGAGATGGAGGACGCCGCTGGAGAGGGCATCTACGACATGATTCGCTACTTCGGCGAGCGTCACAATATCCTGTATGTCCACTTCCGGAACGTGTCTGGGCAGGTGCCGAACTTCCACGAGGAGTTCGTCAACACCGGCTACGTGGACATGTACCGGGCGATGACGATCTACAACGAGGTCAACTTCGACGGTTTCTTCATCGACGACCACGTTCCGCACACGCACCAGGACACGCAGTGGGGCCACCGTGGGCGTGCGTTTGCCAACGGGTATATTCAGGGCCTGATCGAGGCGGTCCAGAAACAATCTGCTGGGGCTGAGTGACATTGTGAGATTTCGGCGTCGATCCCTGCCGATGGAGTGCCAACCGCGAATACCGATTCAATCCCATCCAGAGCAGCGAGTAGCGAATCTCGATCGCCAAAGTCACCCTGCACCAGCTTCGCCCCAAGTGCTTTGAGGGCGAGCGATTTAGCAGCGCCAGGATCCCTGACCAGTGCGGTTACGTTGTGCCCCTGCGTCAGTAAGTTCCTCGCCACGCCTCCGCCCTGTTGTCCGGTGGCGCCGGTTACGAGTACGTTTCGTGTCGTCATGTTTTTGTCCTTTGTGTTTTGACCGGTTGATTGATGAATGAGCCAACCCTGCCGGCTGATCTAATTGGTATGCATGCTAACCATTAGGTAATGAGAGATATCGGTTAATCCTCCTGACGGTTGTCGGCCACCTTTTCCAGGAGGGCGCTTAACTGCGTTTGCTCATCATCACTCA
>Ga0114993_10000944_pt1 | contig 33865 bp, 24 predicted proteins | sample ArcticOcean_MG_C_FD_87042 | JGI IMG/M metagenome (GOLD analysis project Ga0114993, IMG submission 87042) | Marine microbial communities from western Arctic Ocean - ArcticOcean_MG_CB2_150 | ecosystem: Environmental > Aquatic > Marine > Oceanic | place: Arctic Ocean: Canada Basin | collected...
GGATTTCCTCATTAGCATGCAAGCGGGCAATACAAGCGCGGGCGATCCGGCATCGCGGCTCCAAGTCGTTGATTCGACGGCAGCGAAGATGCGGATGATCCTTGACGCACAGGGTTTTCTCGGCATCGGCGAGCCGACTCCCGCAGTAAGGTTGCATGTCAACGAGGCGCCGAACGATGCGGGCGAACTTGGGGCGCTATTCCGTATTACCGGGTACGAGCCTACCATGCAGATAGAGGCAACAAGAAACGCCACAACGTGGAATATCGGCGCGAACATGAGCGGCACTGAGGACAATGGTATGCGTTTGAATATCGGCAATAACCATATGGGAACCGCGGTGACGATCAACCAGGTGGGGCGTGTCGGTATCGGTACGAGTTTGCCCAGCGCCAAGCTCGAGGTTGCCGGCCAGGTGAAAATTACCGGCGGTGCTCCCGGTGCAGGCAAGGTGCTGACTTCCGATGACGCTGGCTTGGCGACCTGGGAGTCGCCGGGCGCCGGTTCGCAGGGGCCGCAGGGTAAGCAGGGACCGGCCGGCGCGGACGGTGCGGCGGGGCCCGTTGGCTCTGAATTCTGGACCGGAGACATTGGCGGCGACATCAACAACTCGAACTCGGGCAGTGTCACCGTCACTCCAAAACTCGGTATCGGATATGCGGTCACGCCGATCCATAATACAAGTTTGAGTGTCTGGCAAAATGGCGGCTCGACCAAGGGCAATTCCAGGGCAGTGTCACTGATCGACCGTGACATTAACCCTGCAGCACCGTACACGGAAATCGGCTTTGGATACGAGCATTCCTCCTCCGACAGGAACATGCAACCCGTGGTCATCGGCTATCAACATACGGATTTCGCTGGCCAGGGTGCCGGAGCCTTCTACATTGCGACCCGCTCGAGTACCTCTGGCGAGCAGGCCCCGATTGAACGCATCCGTGTCGCTGCAAACGGAAATATCGGCATCGGCGAAAGCGATCCGCAGGCAATGCTTCATCTGCGTACAGGTGGTCCGAATACGAACATTCGACTTGAGAATACAGCCGATACCGCCGGAGGCGCCTTTGGCGGGCCTGCCGATGAACCTCTTGGTACTATTGAATTTGCATCACAGATCGCCAACATGGGCTATTACAGCTTGAATAACCCGCGCGCGAAAATCACGGGCGTGGCCCAGAATGCCTCCGGTGGCTCATCCCTGATATTTTATACTGCCAACTCAACTGAAGCGGATCCAAGTGAACGGATGCGTCTTTATGCTGATGGCAAGCTCCAGCTCGCTGTCAATGGAGCCTATTGTGACGGCTCGACCTGGGTTAACGCGTCAAGTCGGGAAGCCAAGAAGAATATCGAGCCGTTGTCACTGGATGTGGCGCTGCAGACACTTGGTGGCCTCGATCCGGTTACGTTTGAGTACAAGAATTCCAACACCCCGGACGGGCATGTTGGCTTTATTGCCGAAGACGTTCCCGAAATCGTGGCGACGCCGGACCGTAAAGGTCTTGCGCCGATGGACATCGTCGGTGTACTGACCGCCGTGGTCAAGGAACAGCAGAAACTGATCGAACAACAGCGGGCTGACTACGAGTCCCTGAAGGCCAAGGTGGAAGGTACGAACGTCAACAATTGACACGTTCGCTCGGTACGTCTTCCATTTGCTTGAATGACCAAGCCCGCCCCGCATCTGCGGGGCGGGCTTTTTTTCGCCGATCGCAGCCATTATAGTGTCGATCAATCATGCGTACGAAAAACTCACGTGACGGGGGTTCAAGTGATCTCGTCGGGTGGCGCAAGGAGGAAGCCCATCGTGGCGCCTTCACGTCCTATGGAGTTTCTGCCGCAGGCGATGACGGGCTGAGGTGGTTCATCAACAAGAAATACCGTGCCATCCCGAAAGCAGCAAGACAGTGGCAAAAGGAGAATGGTATCTTCATCGATGCCCGGGTCAGGCCCGACAGTACCATTTACGTTTCTTATGTGAACCGTAAAATCTGCGGGGCAGCCGAACAGGCGCTGGTGCGTGAAGTATTTGAACGTCGCGAGAAAGAGGATACGGCGCGAACGCCGAAACACAAAGCGCTGGGTCCGGAAGAAATCCTGTAATCTGGCGGGCTTTGAATCAGGGGGGCACATGGAGACTGCAGAGTTGGATAAAATCGAAATGCCCGGCGTGCAGACGCGCTTGACCAGCGAGGAGGAGCAGATGCTGCTCAAGGTGCTGCGTGAAGGGAATTCGCTGGCGACGGGACCGGAGGGGGAAGCTTTCGAAAGAGAGTTTGCCGGGTTTATCGGTTGTCCGGATGCGGTCGCGCTTTCCAGTTGCTCGGCGGCACTGGAGCTTTCCGCCATCCTGTCCGGGCTTGAAAGCGGCACCGAGGTCATCATTCCGGCGCATACGTTCTGCGCCACGGCGGTGCCGTTCGGGCGCACCGGCGCCACCATTCGCTGGGCGGACATCGATCCGGACACGCGCCTGATCAGCGCCGCCTCGATTCGTTCGCTGATCACCGAGAGGACCAGGGTCGTAGTGATCGTCCACTTGTACGGGCTGCCGGCCGACATGGACGGCATCATGGCCGTTGCCGAGGAACACGACCTGATTGTCATCGAAGACTGCGCCCAGGCGCCGGGCGCCCATTACAACGGGCGCCGAACAGGATCGATCGGGCATTTCGGTTGTTTCAGTTTTCATTCCCACAAGAACATGACGACCCTTGGCGAGGGTGGGATGCTGACAGTTCGCAACCCTGCCGATGGGGTGACGGCGCGACAGTTGCGCTGGATGGGGAACTGGCCGTTTGCACATGAGCGTGAAGACTACTGGCGTCCCGCTATGGCTAACATCGTTGAAGCTTTGCCGGGGAAATGGCCGGCGAATTTCTGCATGGGCGAGCCGAATGCAGCCGTTGGCCGGCTGCTGCTGCAACGGCTGGATGCAATCAATGCGAACCGGCAAGCACAAGCGACACGGTTCAAAGGCGGTCTGACGGATTTTCCGGAACTGTCTTTTCAGGCGGTGCCGGCGGGCTGTGAGCACGTATACCATCTCATGGCGGCACGCTACGACGGTGAGGTTTATGGCCGAAACCATGATGACCTCATCGGGTTGCTGTACGAAAAGTATGCGATCAAAACACTTGTGCAGTATTGGCCGCTCAACCGCACCCAACTGTTCCAGCACTTCGATTTTGGTGATGCAGATCTGCCGGCGACCGACCTTTATTACGATAACATGATCAGTTTTCCCTGGTTTTCCGAAATGCCGGAAAGCTTGATAGATGACATGGCCGACCGGACGCGCCAGGCTTTGACGGAACTGCGCTCATAAGGGCATGCGTGGCTTGGCATGATTCTGCCCGCACAGCCCTAAAGCTTGGCGCCTTGAAATCGCGTGGATAATGCGTTACCTCTAATCGCAGGTAATGGTGGACGTAAGTGGGTAGTTCAATGAGAAGCACGGCAACGAAAACGACAAGAGCAGGACTGGTCGGGTCCACACCAATGGAGCTGCTCAGGTGCAGGCTTCGAAAAACTGCAATTCGATACCGCCGGCTATCGCCGAGCGTTAAATCGTTCACCTTGATAGAATTGCTCGTTGTCATTGCAATCATCGCGATTCTCGCCTCGATGCTGTTGCCGGCGTTGAACAGTGCCCGCGAAAAAGGCCGGTCTGTCGTGTGCATCGGCAACCTGAAGCAGATCGGTTTGGCGGTGGAATTTTACGCCGATGACCACACAGGCTATCTCCCGGCAGGTATCGCCAGCGGCTTAGCGTATCCAGAGAATTTCTGGGCCCAGTATTATGTACCGTATCTCGGCAGTGATTTGAATTCACCGGAACTGGTGCCAATAACCAGTTATGTACAGACCCACTCGGGAGAGTCGGAGGGCAAGGTGTTTACCTGGGTGCTCATGTGTCCGTCAACCCATCCAAGCGAATGCGAGACCCCGGCCTGGTCAAGCGGGTATTTGGGGACAAATTACGAGATCAACAGAAAACTCTACGGTTCGACGGTAAACGAGCAGATCACCCGCAGAAAGATCGTGTCCCCTTCGCGCACGGTACTTATGGCAGACGGGTTCAATCCCAGGTATGACAATATCGCCACCAACAATGGCCTGGCCTATTATGATGGTGGTTCACCACCATGGAACGGGTGGATGTACGGTTACAACTTCGGTTATAACACACATCTTACCACGGGCAATTATTTGTGCGACGACGGTCATGCGGGCTTGGCTGCGGACTGGGACGCGTCGAAGATGGCGATCAACTGGGACGGTACCAGCGATGGCTTCTGGTAGCTGCTCCTACCTCAACCGGATTCTCGCCCCATGAGCACAGACGATTGGCAAAAACGACGACGCCAGGCCACATGGCGGCGACGTCGCATCATTTACAACAACGACGGCTGCGATGCCATCGGCTATCAGCTCGATGCCGATAGCCCGGCAACACCCGAAACGTTCTGGTCACAGCGCTGCACCGGGATGGAAGCGAAGGACGTCGACTCGATCTTCTATTGCTCGACGATCTCCTTCAACCTGCACACCCATGATTCGAAGGTCGCGGAGCTCTACGACCGGCCCGCACTCGTGCCGACCAAGCGGAACTTTGCAGCCGACTGGATCGCCGGCGGCCGCGACGGTTTGCAGTTGACCATCGATTTCTGCCGTAAGCACGACATTGAAGTTGTCTGGTCCCAGCGGATGAACGATATCCACGACAATTGGTATCCGGTCTTTTACCCCGAGTTCAAGAAACAGCACCCGGAACTGCTGATCTTTCAGGAGGGCGATGTCGGCGCCGTCCGGCCCAATTCGGATTGGGCGCAGCCGTACCTTTACGCCACCGCCGTGGATTACGGGCGCGAGGAAATCCGCGATCGTCAGCTGGCCATGATCGAAGACGTCTGTCGGCGCTACGACATCGACGGCATCGAGCTCGATTTCCTGCGCAATCCGATTTACTTCCGGCCGACCCTCGAATGCCGGCCGTGCGAGCAAGAACACCTCGACGTGATGAGCGGTTTCATGCGCCGGGTGCGGGAGATGACCGAGGCAGTGGGCCGTGAACGGGGCAAGCCGTTACTGATTACCTGCCGCGTCCCCAACCAGGTGGACTGCTGTTGTAAGATCGGACTCGACATCGAGCGCTGGCTGGCCGACGACCTGATCGACATCGTCGTCAGCTCCCTCGAAAACGACCCATTCACCGGCCCGGTAGCGGAGCTTGTCGAGCTCGGCCATCGCCATGACACGCCGGTGTATGCCGGCGTAGCCGAAACGGGGCCCCCCGTTATGTCTGGACTTGAGATGACCGACATCTGGGCCGGTATTGCAACTCATGCCTGGAACGCCGGTGTCGACGGACTCTACATTTTCAACGCCGACCCGATGTCGCCCGAGTGGAGCGCCATCGGCGATCCCGATCGCCTCGCGTCGATGGACAAGGTGTTCGCCGTCGACAACCTGTCGGACCGCGGCAAGGAGCACGTCTACCCGCAGGCCGGTCGGCTGCCGGTCGAGCTTGCACTGAGCCAACCGCTCGCCCTCACGCTGCCGATCGGCGATGACGTCAACGCCCGCGAACTCCGCGAGTTGTCGCTGCTGATTTACGTCGATAACCTGACGCACATGGACGAGGTCGAGTTCCAGATCAATGGTACGTCGGTCGCCGTCGATGTGGTCTATCATACGGACGGTGTATCGCCGGCCCAGCCCAGCAATTTCTTTCTGTTTGCCCAACCCGATCCATCACTGTTGCGCCAAGGCGACAACGACTTCACCGCCCTGTTGAAAAAACGATGTGACGCGGTGGAAGGTAGGCCTATTATTTCCGAACTCGCACTGGTTGTGAGGTACAAACGATGAGCGATTCCTACATCGACATGATAGTCTGTCCGCTTTTCGAAACCGGCCCGCGGAATCTGCGTAACAGCGAAGGCAGCGTCGTAGAACTGCGCGACGGCCGGCTGCTGCTCTATTACATGAACTTTTACACCGGCGCCACCGACTGGTCGGCTGCCGACGTCCGCGGCAAGATCAGCGATGACGGCGGCCAGACCTGGAGCGAGCCGTTCCTGGTCGAACCCAATACAGCGCGGTTCAATGTCGGCCGGCTTTCGCTCTTTCGGCTGCCGCCCCACGTGCCGGTTGGTGAGGACGAAGAACTTGGACATGTCCATCACGGCCTGCTGGCACATGTCTACGTCGAGATGAACGACGGCCTCAATCGGCGCATGATCTTCAAGACCTCGGCGGACGAAGGCGAAACGTGGTCGGCCCCGGTGCAGATCAACGACATCGGTACCCTGGGATCGATCGCCCAATGCGGCGACTCGGCGCTGGCTCTGTCATCGGGACGGATCCTGGTCCCGGCTTATGCCCTGTTCGGCGAGCTCTGCGCCAGCTTCATGTATTACAGCGACGACGACGGTTTCACGTGGGCACGAAGCCGCGGCGAGATTGCGATTCCGCTGATGCAGGGCGAACGTCTCTTCGCCCTGACCCATTTCGAAGAACCCGTCGTGGCCGAGCTCCGCGACGGCCGGCTGTTGTGTCTGGGACGCACCTGCCTGGGGCAGCTTTACAAGAGCTACAGCAAAGACGACGGCATGACGTGGACGCAGGCACAGCCCACCGGCCTGGCTGCCGGCTACGCGCCAGCCGCCTTGAAGAGAATCCCGGAGTCCAATGATCTCCTGTGCGTCTGGAACCAGGCTTCCGGACAAGAGATGGCCGACGGCCTGGGACGGATGCGGGTGTCATGTGCAATTTCAAAGGACGACGGTGAATCCTGGACCCACTTTCGGAACCTCGACTCCCTCGACGACACCACACGAGTCGAACCCGAAGCTGGCGCGACCGATACGGTGAGCGAGTATTACGCGATGCTGGACCGTACAGCGCTCGGGGAGCAGGGGACGCGTACAGAGTACCCGGAAGCGGTCACGAAACGCTATCCCCGCTGGCCCGGGTTGATTCACAACTGCTACCCGAGCGCGGCGTTCACGAAAGACGGCAACGTCATCATCACCTACATGGCGAGCGACTACGGGACAGCCGGAATGACCGTCGGCCTGAAGGTGGTCATTCGACCGATCGATTGGCTTTATGATGCGTAGGATCACGGACGAAGAAATTGATTTTTTCCACGCCAACGGCTACGTCATCTGCCGGAGCGTTTTTCACGCCGACGAAATGACTAACGTCCGGGAAGAAACCACCCGCCTGATCGATGAGATCCTGACTGGCGGCCCGGCAAAGGATTGGTCGGTTGAAGGCCCGGAAGGTGTGCCCTTCGAGCTCGAGTATCTGCATATGCATCCGAACACCTTTTCTATGCGCCTACTGGCCCACCCGTTCATCGGCGACTTGCTGACGCGGATCGTCGGCCCGGACTTTATTCCCAGCTATGAGACGCTTGTCTTCAAGCTGAAGAACAATGGCTCCTCGGTGCCGTGGCACCGCGATAGCATGGTGACGAATGACGACGATCCGCTGTTCCAGATCGATATCTACCCTGATAAATCCACCATCGAAAACAGTTGCGTCTGGGTTATCCCGAAAAGTCACCGTTGGGAAAAAGACGAAGCGATAGAATGGATGGAACGCGAAAAGAAAGAATGGCGGGCGCGCGGCAAGACGGATTTCGGGGTGCCCGGCGCCATCCCGTCAGAAGTCGAACCCGGTGACGTGATGCTGCACAATAGCAAGGTGATCCATGGCAGCCCGGAAAACAAAAGCGGCAAGCAGCGGCGCGTGGTTTACTTTGACAACCGCTCCGTCAGCCTGAACGAAAAGTATGAGTGGTGGCCCCATGAGTTGATGGAAAAGCGGTGTCTGCTTTATCAGGCCGCGCTTCATGAGCGACGAACCAACCCGTACCCGAGCGATGACGAATGCTTCGACTATTCACTGCCCGACGGATTGCCGGCATGGGCCCCCGGCGCCCCGGTCGATTTACATTGTTCACGGGACTGACGCGTATGTGTGAAGTGTCCAACACAGCGATTGCGAACGTTTCGCTTCCGGGACTCAGGCAAAGAGTTCGGGAACTATGGAAACTCCACGCCCAACTCCTCACCGTCCTCGTCCTCATCGCAACAGCCGCCACCGCTACCGCGGCCTCTTCGAACTTGTTCGAAAACCCCGGCTTCGAAGAAATCGATGTGGGCGACATGCCGGGGGACTGGACGCTGATGAAGCACCCGCGTGCCGATACACCGGAACCGCGACTGCGACTCGGCGCACCCATGCACGGTGGCGAGAACGCGGTGCAGCTCGAGTTCGGGCCCGAGCTCGAGTGGGCCATGGTCGAGCAGAGCGAAAGGAAGCTGTATCTGCCAGGCGAGCAGTATTCGCTGTCGTTCTGGCTACGGTCCGACAAGCCGGCGCGCGCCAGCGTCGCGCTGATGTTGCTGGCCGGTATCGGACCGGGTGAGACGGTTATCGAGATTCAGTCTCGTGAGTGGGTTGATGTAACGCCTGAATGGCATCGGTACTCGACATCTGCAACGATCGACGAGCGCGGGCAGTATGTGATAGCCCGCTGCGTCGTACAACTGCACACGCCGAACGTCACGCTCTCGGTCGACGACGCAGCACTCGTGCATAAAAACCCACAGCCGACAGACGAGGACCTGCACCCGACCCATTCCGTCGGGTGTATCCGCACGACGATCACGCCGGTCATCGACGGCAAACTGGATGACGCATGCTGGGCGCGGGCGGGGGTTGCCGGAGAATTCACCAGCACGATCAATAGCCCGACCCGAAAACCGGCTGAGCAGACCGAGGTCTATCTTCTCCATGATGACGAGAATCTCTACCTGGGATACCGCTGTTTCGAGTCGGACCTTGGCTCGGTGAAAGCGGAAAAGCACGGGCGTGACCCGGCTGGGCTGTGGGGCGACGACTGCATAGAACTCTATCTCATCCCGCCGGACAGCTCTTTTCCCGAAACGCCGATTGTCGGTGTTGACTATTATTACCTGGTCGTCAACAGCATCGGCACACAGGGGGACAACGTCGGTCTGCACGATGTCGACCAATGGACTGGCAACTGGACAGCGCAAGCCACCCGCGAGGACGCCGCCTGGACCGTCGAGATACAGATTCCGCTCGCCGAGCTCGACGCGCGCCCGGCTGAAGGCTCCTTGTGGAAAGTAAACTTCACACGCTCGCAGAAACGACTCGGCGAAAACAGTTCCTGGGCGCCGATCGAGGTGCGCTTTCATGATCCGACAAAATTTGCAGACATGTACTTTGTCAACGACCAGGGCCAGGCGGCATTGGTCATGGCCGCCGCCGCTGGCCGGCAGGCGAGGAAGTTAACGGAGAAATGGCGCTCGTCGCTGTCGCGTACAGCGGATGCAATTGAACAGCTGCAGGCACTGGCGGATCCGAAGACAGCCGATCTCCAGCCCCGTCTGAGGCAGACTCGGCAGGCGATCGCAGAATTGCTCGACGAGGTCGATGCCATGGCGCCACGAGATGTGATTGCAGCAGAAGCTGCACTCGACGCGCGGATTCACGCCGTGCTTACCGACGGCAACGTCCTGGCCAACACCACAGCCGCGTTGCTCTTTGCGGAAGATGGCAGGCCGTTCGTCCTGCGCCCGGCACCGACAATGACCAATGACCGGATCCTGCCGACGTCGCTGGCGGGGCATGGGACGGCGCCGCCGGAGCTGACGCTGGCTGCATGTCCGGCGGAGTACGAGTCCGTATCCTTCGTGGTCATACCCTCGGGGAATATCGAAAATCTGACCGTCAAATCATCAGCACTCGTATCTGCGGACGGCGTCATTGACGCCTCCGCGATCGATGTCAAGCTCGTCAAATGCTGGTATCAGGGCGGCGGTGGCTGGACACCGGGCGGGGTGCAGACGGTGAAGGGCAAGGCGCTGATGCCGGAGCTTCTGGTCAACGACGACGATCTCCTGCGCGTCGACCTCGAGAAACAGCAAAACCTCCTGCGCGTGACCGATCCGCAGACGGGGGAGATGCGTTACGAGGACGTGACCGTAAAAGAAAACGAGGATCTGACATCTGAGCTCATTATTCGTGATGCCCCGTCGCTGCTTCCGGTGAACATCCCAGCCGACCAGGTTCGGCAATTCTGGGTTACGGTGCATGTCCCGGCGGATGCAGCGCCCGGGCATTACAAGGGATCACTGACGGTGCAATGCGCCGGCTCGACCGCGGCGGTGTTGCCGCTGCACCTTGAGGTGTATCCGTTCGAACTGACGCCGAGCATGGTCGAACAGTCGATCTTCTACCGCGGCGTGCTCTCCGGCTCGGAAACGCCGGTCGTCCAGGCCAACAACAAAACAGAGACTCAGTACGCCGCGGAGCTGCACGACCTCGTTGCTCACGGCGTCGATGCGCCGATGTGTTATCAGACGACGGGCGAGGGAGATCCGGCAGCGATGGCGCTGATGAAGCGGGTATTCGAGATGCGCCGGGACGCGGGCGTCAGCACCGACCGCTTCTTCGGATGTTTCTATGGGTACGGCCCCCGCGACGACCCCGAGCTGGCCCGACGCGTTCTGGGAGAGGTCGTGGAACTGACGAAGGCATTTGGCTATCGCGAGTATTACAACTATGGCCCTGACGAGGCAGGGGTTGAACAATGCCGGCAGCAGATTGCACCGTGGCGTTTTCTGCGCGAAGAGATCGGCGCGAAAGTCTATCTGGCGGCGAGCCCGGCGGTATGGATGGGGACAGGGCCGTCCCGTGAGGAATTGTGGGATCAGTTTAATGATGTCGTAAACCTTGTCGTCGCCGGCGGCGTGCCGAACCCGGAGTGGGCGGCGCGCCTGCACGAGGCCGACTTGCTCATTTACAACTACGCCAATCCGCAGGGCGGCATCGAGGAACCGCTGACCTACCGGCGCAATTTCGGGCTGCTCCTGTGGAAGACGGGGTACGACGGCGTCATGACCTATGCGTATCAGGCGGGGTGGGGTCATATCTGGAACGACTTCGATGCGGCTAACAACTGGCGCGATCATGTCATGGCCTATCCGACAAGCGACGGCGTCGTGGGCACACTGCAGTGGGAAGGCTGCCGCGAGGGTGTCGACGACCTGCGCTATCTGGCAACGCTGCTGGCGTCGATCGAGGCCGCGAAAAAAGATCCCGCCCATGCCGAGCAGGCGCGGCATATCGAAAAGTGGGTCGCCACAATCGATCCGCAAAGTGATCTGGACGAGCTGCGCCGGGAGATCGTCAAAGGGATAGTGGCCCTGACACAATGACCAAATTCGAACTGACAGGATTTGGTCTTCAGCCGCAGTCGCCAACAGGTTACTGAGCCGATTCGTTGGGCATGACGATCTCGACCAGGCGATCGACCGGGGTCGTCACGGCCTGTTGCTGGCCGTTCGGCCAGGTGATGAGCAGTTCTATCGGGGCTGCGTGGGGACCCAGGCCGAAGTGCATTGTCAGATCGTTCTGGTTGCCCTCGCCCGTACCCCCTTCCACCTGGCGGCTCAACGTCCTGCCGCCCAAAGCCACAGTCGCCTTGGCGCCGATAGCCGAGCCGGTGCCGGCCAGGTGAACCTTCAGCCAGTGGTTGGCGTTGCCGGTGTTGCGAAAGAGCTTGCCGTCCGTTGCCAGGTCGAGGTCGCCGTCGTTGTCAAAGTCCGCCCAGCATGCCTGGTAGGTATTTTTCAGGCCGGCGAGCCCGGCGGCGGCGGTCACATCAGTAAATTTCCACGGCTCGTCCGGGTCGGACGGGTTGCTGTCGTTGCGGTACAACACACAGCTGTCTCCGGCATAGACCGTGGTGAAGTACAAGTCAAGGTCGCCGTCGTTATCGTAATCGCTCAATGCCGGGCTGCCGTATGATTCCTGGTAGGCCACACCACACTGGCCTTTGTCCTGGAAATGATACTGTCTGGTCGGTCCCAGATTTTTCAAAAACCGGGATTGATGCTGGCCGGGATGGGCGAAGTTGCCGGCGAACAAATCGAAATATCCGTCATTGTCGATGTCGCCCCAGGCCGAACCGATCGAATGTCCCCGACCAGCTGTCGCATCGATTGCTGCCGCAACGTCCCCGAACGTGCCTGTGCCGTCGTTTTGCCACAGTATGTTGGGTTGCAGCCAGTAGTTGGACACATACACGTCCTGATCCCCGTCCTCGTCGTAATCGCAGGACGTGACGCCGCGCGCGTAACGCTTGATCAGCTGTTGTTCAGTCACTTTGAACGCACCGTCGCCAGTGCTCAACAGTATTGTGTCGATACCGTGCAGGACCGCGCCCAGGTACAGATCGAGGAACCCGTCGCCGTTGTAATCCGCCCAACAGCCGCCGAGACCTGCGCCTGCCGGCAGCTCCGGCAGCGGTATTTTCGTGAACCCCTGGCCCGATTCGTTTCTGTACAGCTGTCGCTGGTCATAGTCGAAAATATCGAGGTCTCCGTCGTTATCGTAATCTCCCCAGATGCTCGGTCCCCCGCTGCCGCGCTCCGTGCCACTGGTCAACCCGGTAAAACCAGTGCCCCCGTCATTGCGCCAGAGTGTTGCCCCGCAATGCAGATCGGCATAGCCGTCGTTGTTGAAATCTCCCCAGCAGGCCATCTGGTCCTCGAGGCCGGAGAGGCCAACAGGCTCGGTGACATCCTCGAACGTCACCTGTCCCGGTGCGGCAAGCGAGGCGAGGAGAGAAAAGGCGAGCAAGGCTGGAAAAAGAATCGGTGCAACTCCGTATGGTTTTTTCATGGTTGTCGGGGTTCCTGGTTTTAGGGAGCTGGGTGTTCGGCGTTCAGGGTTCAGGCGTTCGGGGTCCCGGGATTCGTTGTAGTTACGGAAGTGATGATTGCCTGAAACGCCAGTTCCCGATCATACCAGTGGGTTTTGATTGTCGTTGTTAAGCAGATTGCCGGGCGCGAGTGAATTGAAATAGTCATCGGGCAGGATGTTCTGTTCGCCGTTGAACGTGCTGCCATCGGGCATGAATGCGGCGGTCATGGCCATGCGTCGGCCACGGGTCATGTTGGGGCCGGCGCCGTGTGCGACCAGCCCGTTGTGGAAGCTGCAGTCGCCCGCCTTCATCGGCACCGGTACGGGATCGATTCCGGCCATCTGCGGGTAGGCCTCGAAGATGCCGTTCATGTCCATGCCGATGGGGGTTATCTCGAAGCCCGCCATCTTATGCGAGCCGGGAAGAAACCACATGCAGCCGTTTTCGAGTGTCGCATCGTCCAGTGCGATCCAGATGGATATCGAATCGTGTGAATGAAAGGACCAGAACGGATTGTCCAGGTGGTAAGCGGTCGGGTTGGCAAACGGCTCCTTGATCAGGGCCTGATCGCACCAGATCCGCACGGCGTCGACGCCGGCTAAGCGCGCCGCCATCTGCCCGAGCTCGGTGGCTCGAGTGTAGCGCCTGACCGTGTCGTTGATGCGCCAGAGGTTCATGCGCTGCGTGAACACCTTGTCGTAGAACCCGTCGCCCTCGATCCACTCAAGCCCGTCGGCGATCTTGTTTTTGCCCATCGTCGAAATCGCGTCGAGTACGGCGGTCTCGAGTTCCTCTACTTCGCCTGCAGTCAGCAGGTCGGGGAAAAAAAGGAAACCGTTCCCGCGGTACGCGTTAATCTGTTCCTGGGTGAGTGTGGTTCGCATGGTGATAAAGAATGGCTACTGTTTGGTGTTCACCCGTTGTGGGTGGAAGAGACCATGAATTACCAAACATATTACGTGGAATTGACATGAAAAGCAAAATAACCCGAAAGACTTGCCGTCTCGCCGGCATCAAGATCGGCTTGATCTGTAAAGACAAACTGTGGGGCGTCGAATACATCGAAACGTCCAGCGGCAGTGCCGGAAAGGTTGAAGATGACGTCCATCGACCTTTTGCTCTGGCGACCAATGTGTTTCAGACCAGACACGGCGCGTGCGAGACGATTCATCAGATGCGTGCCATCGGTTTCGAACCCGGCTACAGCATGGCGTCTGTCGGGGCGCCCCGGATCGTCGCCGGCAAACAGATCACATTCAAATACCGCGACAAGGCAACCGGCTTGCAGGTTGTCGTCACCTGGAAACGCGCCGGCAAGGGGGCCGTGCTCCACGCCGATGTCACAGTCACGAACCGTGGTAGCGAACCGGTGACGATCGATCACATCTCTCCGGTATTCCCCGGACTGTGTTCGATGAAATCGGGCGATTGGGTAAAGAACATGCACATCCACTTTGCGCGCAACGTCTGGAATGCGGAAGCGCAATGGTACGACCGGCTGATCTGTGAAGAGGGCATGAATGCTCAGTACCTGGGCGGGGATTCATCAAGCTTCTTCCGTCTCGAATCCCTCGGCAGCTTTTCGGCCGGCCGCCATTTGCCGATGGTGATTCTCGAAGATCGAGGCGCCGGAAAATCCTGTTACTGCGAGATTCGCTATTCCGGTTCGTGGTCCATGGAAGTGGGGGGTCGGAGAAATCGTTTCTATATCCTGCCTTCGGGCCCTACAAAGACAGACGGGCAGTTCTGGCAAACACTCGCACCGGGCGAATCACTGTCTGCGGTACCTGTTGCGTTTGGGGTGACCAACGGTGGGTTCAACGAAGCGATCGCCGAGCTCACCAAATATCGCCGGGCCGATCTCCGGCCCACGTGCAAGGCGGACAGGGAATTGCCTGTCATTTTCGATGACTACATGAATTGCCTGCTGGGTGACCCGACCGAAGAGAAAGAGCTGCCGATGATCAAAGCCGCCGCGCGTGCCGGTGCTGAGTACTACATGCTCGACGCCGGTTGGTCGGCCGGCCTTCGAGAAAACTGGTGGATCGCGGTGGGCGAGGGGCGGGAAAGTCCCGATCGCTACCCCAGCGGCCTGGCATTTATCATGGACACGATTCGGGCGCACGGCATGATTCCCGGCATCTGGGTGGAGATCGAGGTTATGGGTGTCGATTGCCCCATGGCGGACAAGCTGCCCGATGATTGGTTTGTCCAACGCGGCGGCGAACGGGTTATCGCCGCAAGCCGGTATTTCCTCGATTACGCTAACCCTGCAGTGCGTAAGCATTGCCACGGTATTATCGATCGTCTCGTAGCGGACTATGGCATCGGATACCTGAAGATCGATTACAACATCAATCATCGCGAAGGCAACGAAACAGGTCGGTCGGCTACCGGCGAGCTTTGCGATTACGAAAGCCCAGGCGCCGGTCAACTGGCGCATATCGCCGGCTTATACCAATGGCTCGATGAGCTGCGCATCAAACATCCCCACATGCTTGTCGAGAATTGCGGTTCCGGTGGCGGCCGCATGGACTACGGCGTGCTCGAACATGTGCATCTGCAAAGCACGACGGACCAGGTTCATTATCTGAGGATGCCATCGATCACGACAGGGTCGCTGGCTGCGGGCGTGCCGGAGCAAATGCTCCAATGGTCGTATCCCAAACAGGATTCGAGCCCGGAGAACGTCGCATTCTGTACCATGTTCGGCATGTTGTCCCGCTTCGACCTCGCCGGACAGATGGATAAACTCGACAAACGCGGAATGCGCCTGGTACAGGAGGGAATATCCCTGTACAAAACGTATCGACGGGACATCCCCAAAATGGTTCCGTTCTACCCGGTCGGCACGACGCTGATTCATGACAGCGAAGGGTTTGTCGTAGCGGGCCTGAAAAAGGAAAATCATACGCTCGCCTACATCGTCGTCTATCGGCTGGACGGCAAAGATAGCGAGCTTGAGATACCTCTTGAAGGTTTCGCGATGAAGGACATGCGGGCAGCGATCCTGTATCCATCGGAGCGTCCGGGCAGTGTGCGCAAGACTCGGCGCGGCATCAAAGTGACGCTGCCGCGGAAACGCTCGGCGAGGTTGGTCTGCATCAACGGTTGACCAGCGCGTACATCTTCGTGTCAACGTTCGTAGTCACGTCGTAAGACGGTCCGGAAACCGCTATATCTTGCCGTCGCGCTGCATGTCATCTGTCAATTGCTGCAGGTAAGCGTCGACGGCTTGATGATTTTTCTTGACGTGGGCGGCGTAGTAGACCGAACCCATGGCACGACGCGGCCGGTCGCTGGCATTGCCGTCGGCGCGATGGATTGTCAGGCCATGGTGAATCAGCAGATCGCCGGGCGCCGCGCAGACCGCAATCTCGTTGGCTTCATTGTCGGGCCGGTAATCGACGAGTCCCTGTGAGAACCCCAGGGTATTGGAGCGCGCGTGCTCACGCAGTCCGTGCTTGTGGGAGCCGACAACATAACGGACACAGCCGTTTTCCTCGTCGGCGGGATCCAGTGCGAGCCACATGTTGACCATCTCGATTGGCTCGATCTTGTCGTAGAACCCGTCCTGATGCGCGGGCGTCGGCTTGCCGCTTCCCGGGGGTTTGTTGAACCACTGCAGGCCACGGGCGACAACGGGACAGCCGAGCAAATGCACGGCCAGTTCGCTCAGTTGCGGATGACGGAGATAGCGTTCGAAAAACTTGTCGTGCTGGTCGATGCGTGGCAACTGCTTGAGGGTCGACGGATCGCCCTTGGTTTCGTAGAATGCTTCCCCGGGTATAAGTGTTGGTATGACGTCATTTATGTATCTTGAAACCTCACGGTTGATCTCGTCAATTTCCTTTCGATCGAGAAATTTCCGGACAACAGCGAAACCATCTCTGGTGAATGTTTCCAGGTCGGGGAAGGGGGTTGAGGAATGATCTGTCATGGTTGTGTTGGTGAAATGGTGGTCACGGCACTGTTAACAATACCCCATTACTTTGAAAAACGCCATTATGTCTGATCAAAATGAGGTTAGTGTAACTGCCATGAAAGTTCTCAGTATTCGACGCATTACGAACGATCGCCGGCACAACGCTTTCACCGGTGCGCGCTGGTTCAAGGGCGATCTTTTTGTGGCGTATCGCCAGGGCAATGATCACAATGGCCGGGACTGGCAAGGACGCATCGTCGTGTTGCGCAGCCGCGACGCCGGAATCACCTGGGACACTGTGGCCGTGTTGCGCGCGGAGGCGGACACCCGCGACGCTTCTCTTTACACGGACGGCAGTCGGCTCTACGCTGTGGCCGCCGAAGAGCATTCGAACGAGAAGATAAGATCTGGTGGTGCAGTCACGGAGGACGGTGATCAGTGGACATCCTGGCAGCCGTACGAGGGCACGGGTGCCTTCGTGCTCTGGCGCCCTGTCTGGTACGACGGCAAGCATTATTGCGCAGGTTTTAACACCAGCGGCACCAAAGGTGTGCATTGGTTCGAGAGTGAGGATGGCCGGCGTTGGGAGGATGTTCGGATTATTCATGAATCCGAGATCGAGGACCCGAACGAGTGTTACCTGGAGATTCTGCCGGACGGGACAGCCACCATGTTGATGCGGTGCGACGGACTCCAGAAGCATCCTTATCTTTGTCGCAGCCAATACCCATTTACATCGTGGAATATGCAGCAATTGCAGGATATTCGGATGACCGGTCCGGCGCTATGGACTGTGGACGACCGGACCTATATCTGCGCCCGCTGGGACCCGATGGATCCGTGCCTGGAGTTCGAAGAAGATTGTGTCGCTCACACCGGCATCTTCAGGGTTGTCGACGACAAGACGTATTTAATCTGTGTTCTGCCTTCGGGACCGCACCCTGACCATTCGTACATGGGGGTGGCACGGTGGCCGGACAACAGTCATCGGTTTTCGCTCAGCTTCTACAGCAACGTCATTGCTAATGACGATCCGGCGATCGACCAATGGACGAACCCGGACATCTACGTCGCGGACGTCCTGTTCGGCGCGGATTTCATTGATGAGATGTTGGTGAGCGATCTGGTCGAGACGGATCGCGGGCTGGAGCTGGCAGCGTTGCCGGACCCCGAGGCGGGCGATCTGGATTTCCGTCCCGTGCACATTCCGGAACTGGGTCCACCTGCCGCAGTCGGCCAGAACTTTATTGATGCCGAAACGATCATCGCGGGTCGCGCCGGTCTTGTATACTTCCTCAAGGACATCGACGTCGGCCCCTGGGATGACGTCCATGTTCACCTCGGCTACGACGGTCCGGTGAAGGTGTGGTGGAACGGAACAGAGGTTTTCTCAGGCCCAGGGACGAGTCCTGCGAAGCAGGATACGACATCGCTCCACCTCAAGTCCATGCACGGCATGAACCACCTCGTGGTCGCCCTTGACACCAGAGATGGCGAGGCCCGGGGAATTTTCGCGCGCTGCGAACGGGCGTGGGGGGCGTAGGCTGAACCGTAAGTTCGGCCTCCCGCCGCGTCGGTTGCCACGCGGTTCGGGATTCTTCATGCCTACTTCTTCGTACGGGGACTGCCAGCGGAATCTGTTCCGTTGATAGCCGCGGTGCAGAGCAACCGCGCGACGGTGTTCACCGCAGGCGGAGCAGTTTGCCGCCACCCGGCTCCATGCTGATTTTTGCGCGAGCTCCGTCCGAGGCAGCATGCCAAATTCCTGTCGCGGCGTCGAACACCTGCAATGGAGCGGGGCCGACGACGGTGGTGTTCACGCGACTGGTGTAGTTCAGATTGACGACCAGCACATGGGTGACCGTTTCACCGCTGCCGAAGTAACCGAAGAGCAGGTAGCCGGCGCGTGGATCGACGGTGAACGCGGCGTCGGCCGGTAACGCGACGGCGCCGTTGGGCATGCCGCCGAGATGATGCACGTGGATGGATGTCAGCGGCTGCAGTTGCTCGCCGACTGCGACGAACTCGCGGTGGAACTGTTTGGCGGCAATGCCCAACGGGGTCAGGCTGCGATCGGGATTCTCGATGCCGCCCCAATGTTCCGCACCGTCCCAGGCGTTGTATACGAACTGGCAGATGCCCTGGCCGCCGTACGCCAGCGTGGTGTATGCGAGGAATCTGCCCTCGTCGGCGTTCGGCGTTCGCCAGCCCGGCCCCATGGATGCAGCCTGCACGACGTTCATGAACGGCAGCCCGTGTTTCAGTGTAGCTTCCCGGACCAGCACCAGGTTGAGGAAGTAGTCACCGCCGTCATACGCCTGGTTGGTTTTTTTCATGTGATAGTGGTCGTAGCTGATCAGATCGGGTTTGACCTCCGTAATGAAGCGGTGGAGGTACTCCCGGTAAGCAGTCACCTTGTCGCCGGACGTACCCTGCGCGCCGGGGCTCGCGTAAGTCGGGAACAGATTGATGTAAAACAGGTGCTTCGGGTCACGCTTGCGGACGTAGTCGACCAGCTTGCTGTACGCCGGAAACTCCGACGTCCCAGGTTCGTCGACAGAGATGTAGCCGTACATCGCCGGGTGGTTTTTGACCTTGTCGATAAGTACATCGAGTTTCGCAAGCCACGCCGGATCGTCCAACGCATCCGGGTGCAGCACATTCCGCCATGGTGGCTCGCCCTCATGGACGTATAGCATACCGCGCATGCCATTTGCATGTGCCCAATCGAGGTCGTCGGTGTTGCGCACAAACATCATATTGAAGCCGCCGTCAGCCAGTTTCTTCGCGACCGCTGGCGAGATGAATTCGAAGCGTGGCAATTCGCCATCAGTCGCGACTGACTGTGGGTAGCCGTCTCCCCAGATGCTCGCTTGGCCGCCCGCTCCGGGCCCCTGCATGTACCAGACCATCGGGCGGCCGACCTTCCACAAACTACCGTCGGGACGTCCCGGGCTGGGGCTGCCAGAGAACGTATGTTTTAGAGACGCGCGCTGTGAGGGCTCGCTGCCAGCCGACCGGGGAGTATTACAACCCGTTCCGAGCAGTACACTCGTCAGGAGCATCGGCAACCACATTTGGCGGCCGCGCGGAAACTTCGATATCGATTGCTTTTTCATCCCTACCTGTACCCTTGTTGGTATTTGTTTTGACCAGAATCTACTACATAAATTGACATTTCAAAATTACTTTTCCGCAGCCATTATGACATTTCCAGCTGCGAGCTCCGAGACTTCGTTGTAGACGGTTAGGCGCGGTCGTGTCGGTGGAAACTCAGGCGGCTGACTGGTATTGATTCATGATTAAACCTCGGCGGGACGTGTCCGAGCCTGTACCGCCCGGCAGCTGTGGCCGCCTGCCTATCCAGAAGGGGTAAACAGGATCTGGCGACGAGTTTTCTCGATATCTGTAACCGCTTGTTCAAAGGCCGTGCAGATTGGCTCCATTTTGTTCACATCAACCTTGCCGGTAAATCGTTCACCGGTCTTCGCGGCCAGGATCAGGGGCCCTCTGTAATGTACTGAATACGGTTTTTTAATGAGGGTCTTGTTCCGTACCGGCCTGGTCCCCTCGACAAGCTCGCCGGACAGCTTCCAGGTGCCGTGCCCCGTAGCTGGCAGGTTCAACCACTGATCCTCGGGTTCGATCACAACCTGCTCGTTTTCCGCACGCAAGTGCCGGATCCAGCTCGGGACAAACAAAGAAACCCGGTCGATCTCCTGCTGCGTAGCTGCCACAGGGGCGATTTGAATCTCTGTCGGGACGTCAAACGGATATGGAGAGTCGATAACCAGGTGAACGCCTCTACAGGTCGTTTCACCCGGCAGCAGGAAAGGCAGTAGCAGCGTTCCATCCTCTACGGCCAGACAGTACTGAGTCATTCGGGACAGCCCTTCGCCACCCCGCATCGTGCAGCACCAGTGAGCTTCCAGACAGGTGTATCTCAGTTCATCCTCACCATTGGCACCCGGACAATTGTCAAGGCCGAAGCCGCCGTTGAATCGCTGTCCGTGGCTGAGTCCGTTGAAATAGATCAGGTGCGCATCTTCCAGGAACCGGTTATTGCCGGTATGCCGCCACAGTTCCATGGCGGTCATGAGTGAATCGACAATGGCACAGGGTTCCGTCCACTCCGGCCGATTGAACCAGTTGAAATTGGCGTGGTGCTCGGTCAAGGCCTGATCGGTGTAGGTCAGGTAGCGGTTTTGAATCTCGCCGATCAGCGAGGGGGCTGCCGTTGAATTTGCCCATCGCAAGATACTGCGACATGCAGTCAGGGATGCATGTGTCTGTGCCTTGACCGCAGCCAGGTCTATTTCGAGAAAGCGTCCGATCATTTCCTCGATGACAGGTTGCAACCGGTCATCTCGAAATACGTCATGGGCATCGATCACGCCATCCAGACAATTAAAGACGGTGACAACATCGGTGGACAGAATCCAGCGGCCAAGTTGTTTGTACTGACTGCCGCTGTACTCGCCCGCTTCGATAAGCTCGGCAGGATCGATAGGATAGTCGGCATACTGGCCGGCGGTGGGCAGGATGAGGTTCTCGACAATGGGTTTCGCGAACTGTTCCGCCAGGTCGTCTCCCCGCCAACGGTGCAGCTCCGCGAGAGCACGCAGGACCCAGCCGTGACCCGACAACTGCTGTTCGCTGATGCCGTCGGTATAGAGCTTGCCGAAGTAGCCGTGCTCGTTCAGCTCGGCCGGCCACATTTCAAGGACCCGCTCGAGGCAGCGCGGCGCGCGGCCGGTTGCCTGTGCCAGCAGAATCCAGGCAAGCATCGTGCGGCCTTCCGTGTCGCCGGGCCAGGTCTCGTGGGCTATTTCTCGCTGGAAAACGTTTTCCGGCCAGTATTTTTCTTCCTCAAGCCTGTTGTAGTTGCGGCTGAGGCGGGTCCACAGGTCGCCTGCAGGACGGAATTCTCCCAGGGCGGCGAAGGTTCTTGAGGCGTCAGATTTCATGGGGTTCCAAGCTGGCCTTTGATCCCGGTCTTTCAAGGGTCTTTATTTTTGACTGTAGCTAAAGGTCCCGTCTGCGTCAATGGAACAAGCCCTTATCGCAGGCCCGGTCCGGCGAAAGAGAATACTGCGCTGCTGCGGCTCAAATCCAGGCAGGGCATGTCTGGATTTTTCTTGCCCTTGGCCCCGGAGACGGCGAACGGGCCCGGGTGCCCGGCTTTTGCGTGAGGCCCTGTTCACTGGCCGATGCGATTTTGCAGGGGGGCGTCACTGGCGAGGTGGTTCAAGTTGTCTACGCAAGCCTGACTGCGTCGTCGGACGGTTCCTCGTGTCGTGCCGGACACATGCGGCATGGCGTAGAACTGTGGGTGTTGATAGACCGGGTGCTTCGGGTCGGGATGGATGCCGGCATGCACGTCGGTGCCAATGCCGGCAATGCGGTTTTCGAGCAGCGCAGTGTACAATGCCTCCTGGTCCACCAGGTCACCACGGGCGATATTGATGAAACACGCGGTCGGCTTCATCATGGCAATTTTTTCGGCGGTCACGATCCCCTTCGTTTCAGGCGTCAATGGCAGATGCAGTGATATAAAATCAGCTTCGCAGAAAATTCGGTCCATTGCGGCCGGTGTCCCGACATATTCCGGTTGGAATTCCGCCAATAGCTCGGGCTCTATTTCTCTCGGCTCGACGATCATCAGCCGCATCCCCAGGGGCTTGGCAAAATTGGCCAGAGCCTTGGCGCTGGCGCCGAATCCGATCAAACCAAGAACCTTGTCCTCGACCTCATCACCCATGGGGAGGTAGAGTTGCCCGCGGCCGAGCGTTTCCTGCGCTTCATTATAGTGGTGCACGATCATCAGCATGAACATCACTGCTGCCTCGGCCAGGCCGGCCGAGCTCGTGGAACCGGGGCAGTGGCATACGGGTATGCCGGCTCGCCTCAGCATGTCCAGGTCGAAAAAATCATACCCGACCGTCACGATTTGCCAGAGTTTCGCGCCGGTTGCCGCATCAACCAGTTCTTGGCAGGCCGACGCGCCGCCCATATCCACGACGGCATCCATGCCTTGGAACTGTTCGCCTGCGGGCTGTGCCGGGTCGTAAACATGGACGTCGTGATGTTCCCCGATCATCGAGGTGATGACCTCGTTCCAGAGTGGGGCGGAGCCTTTTTGTTGGAGATAGATGACGTTGAGTCGTTTCATATGCCTATTGGGTTAGTTTTTCTATTACGTGAACCACTGCGCGACCTCGCGCAGGCCGATTTTTGGATCTTTTGTAGGCCAGTACTCCAAGCCGACGAAGCCTTCGAAGGTCGTTGACCGGATAGCCTCGAAAACTGCAGGATAGTGGATCTCCCCATCAGTTAATTCATGCCGGCCGGGGTTGCCCGCGGCGTGGAAGTGGCCGATCTTGTCGATGTTCCCAGTGATATTTTGGATCAAGTGTCCTTCGCTGATCTGCTGGTGATAGATATCGAACACGACTTTCACAGCCGGGCTTCCCGTCTCATCGATGATCTCAAAGGCTTCGTCGCTTCGAACCAGGTAGTAGCCCGGGTGGTCGACCAGCTCGTTCAGCGGTTCGATGACAAGGGTAATCCCCGCAGCCTCCAGAAACGGGGCGGCACTTTTCAGCCCGTCCACGAGACAGCGGTGCTGCTCGGATCGTTCAATCCCTTCACGGAAATCGCCAACTTGTGAGATGAGCGTCCTGCAGTTCAAAGTTTTCGCTGTCGCAATTGACTCTTTGAGCCCGTCCAGATAATCGTCGCGCCTCGCTGGATCCACCAGGGTGATGAACTTCGTGCAGCAGGCCGAAATATCCAGCCCGAATGAAGCCTGTGCCGCTTGCAGGGCGTCCAGGTCCTTATCCCACCAGCTCCAGAATTCAAAGGCGCTCAAACCCGCGTCGGAGACAATGCCCAGCGCCTGCTCATAATCGAGCTTTTCCAGCACGGCGTCGATGCAGACTGCCGGTTTCAGTTTGCTGCTGGTGACTGAGGCTGCCATCAACTCCACTCGACTCTGTCGTAGCGACGGAGCATCTGTCGGCCTTTTTCCGACAGGGATTCATAGTCAGCCTGTGTCATCTCGACGTTCTGCTGAATGGCGTACCAGTCGCGGCAATAACAGACGACGAGCTCGGGGCGTGGATCCGGGCTGCGGTTGGGGGTGCCACGGTGAAGGGTGCGGACGTCCTGGATCCACATCGACCCTTTTTTGAGATTGAGCCGCTGGGCCGAGGGAAAGCTGCCCTGGCGCAGGATGTCGTCGTATCGCCGTTCGAGGGCAGGTTCTGCCAGGTACTGGGTCGAGGGGAGGACCTCGAAACTGCCGTTTTCCTCTGACGTCTCGACCAAGGGAAATTTTACCCCGACTACGGGAACATTCTCGAGTCCGACGTGGGGAATTTCCTCCGCAAGCTGCGTATCGCGATGCCACTCCTGGAACGCACTGCCGGAGCAGGGCGTGTTGGAGTGGTAACAGGTGATAAGATAGTTTTCGGGTTGCCAATAACGGTCGAGGAACTCGAGTATGACGGGATGCTCGTAGATCGCCGGGTCGGCGAAGGGGGCGACCCAGGGGATGGTCACGGTGTAGCGGTTGGTTGTCTGCAGGCGCCCCTTGCCGGTGCGTACATCGCCGGTTTCGACGTTGGTCGCCTCGCTCTCGCGATTCTGGACGTTTTCCAGCAGGGGCAGGAAGGCCGCGCATATGCGATCGATCGTCTCGAGGGGGATCATGTCCTCGAAGACGGTATAGCCGTTGATTTTGAATTCGGCGATCTTGAGCTCAAAATCGACGTCGGCGCAGGTCAGTGCCATGGTGATTTACCTGAAGGTTTGCGTGTTATTCCGGCGGCCACCAGCCGGAGATGATGCTGCCATCATGTCCACTCGACTCTGTCGTAGCGACGGAGCAGCTGTCTGCCTTTTTCCGACAGGGATTCATAGGCAGCCTGTGGCATCTGGACATCGTCATGTACAACATACCAGTCGCGGCAATAGCAGACGACGAGCTCGGGGCGCGGATCCGGGCTGCGGCTGGGGGTGCCGCGGTGAAGGGTGCGGGGGTCCTGGATCCACATAGAGCCCTTCTTGAGGTTGAGCCGGTGGGCTGCGGGAAAGTCGCCCTGGCGCAGGATGTCGTCGTATCGCCCTTCGAGGGCAGGATCGACCAGGTACTGGGTCGCGGGCAGGACTTCGAAACTGCCGTTTTCCTCCGATGTATCGACCAAGGGAAATTTTACCCCGACCGTGGGTACAGTCTCCAAGCAGACGTGGGGAATTTCCGTTGCAAGATTCGTATCGCGATGCCACACCTGGAATGCACTGCCCGAGCAGGGCGTGTTGGAGTGGTAACAGGTGACAAGATAGTTTGCGGCTTGCCAATAGCGGTCGAGAAATTCAAGTATGACGGGATGCTCGTAGATCGCCGGGTCGGCGAAGGGGGCGACCCAGGGGATGGTCACGGTGTAGCGGTTGGTTGTTGCCAAGCACCCCTTGCCGGTGCGTAGATCGCCGGTTTCGACGGAAGTCACCTCGTGGTGGCGATTCTGGACATTTTCCAGCAGGGCCAGGAAGGCTGCGCGTATGCGATCGATCGTCTCGAGGGGGATCATGTCCTCGAAGACGGTATAGCCGTTGATTTTGAATTCGGCGAGTTTAAGCTCGAAATCGACGTCGGCGCAGGTCAGTGCCATGGCGGTTTTCCTGAAAGGCTTGGGGGTTATTGCAGCGTCCATCGGACGGACATGATGCCGCCGGCATCTTCAGCATACGGCAGATGGAAATATTTACCGTTCACCAGGACATGTTTTTTTCCGTGATTTGTGATTGCTGATGCCTCGCGTACCACTATTCCGGCGCCTCCGATATTTCCACCTCTCAATCACAATTTCTCCCGGGCCCGGGGACCAGTAACTTCGCGGGTGATGTTCGGCTGGCTTTCGGCCCAGGCCGTTGCGGCGTCATCGGACTGTCCGGTTGTCAGACGTGTAAATTTTGCTTTCGTGGTGGTGGGGGGAGTCCATGGCGCCCGGCATGGACTCGAGAAACACGTTACTTGAACCGTTCGATTGTTTGTGCGAAGATCTCTGCCTGCCGATCGGGTTCAGCGGTGTCGAAATAGTTGGTCTTCAGCATGATCACGCGCGGTTGGATCTCCTCCCAGACCGGACAGTTGCCGCGTTCGTAGCGGGGGAGTTTGCCGGCAAAGTGGGGATGGCGATCGGCGTTGGTGTCGACGTCCGCGTTGAGCTTGGCGAAGATCGGTTCGAGATGAGCCGGGTACGGGGGGGCGTAGAAGCCGTCGCCGCCAAGCGCCTTGAACGCTGCCAGAAAATCTGCCCAAACGATGTCGTCGCGCGTGATGCGGGCCGCGTAGGTCCAGTAGGCGTTGACGTAGCCTTCCGGGGTTTTCTGCGGTACCAGCCATTCGCAATCCTGCACGACAGCTGCAAAGGCGTTGGCCGCGTACGTGCGCAGCGCCGCCAATTCGTCGATACGCTCGAGCTCAGCAAGTGCCACCGCGGCAGCGATTTCAGGCAGGCGCTGATTCCACCCGATGCTGTCGTGGCGTTGATAATCCGGCTGGCTGCGCAATGCCTCGGAAACGACGTTGTCACCGGGTTTCAACGTGAGATCTTTGTATCCCAGGGTAGCCGCCTTTCTCACGGCCAGGGCAAGGGTGTCGTCGGAACAGATCAGGATGCCGCCATCACCGCAGGTCAGTGTTTTTGACGACTGAAAACTGTAACTGGCCAAATGGCCGATCGATCCGGCGATGCGCCCCTTGTACTCTCCGAGATAGCACTGGGCATTGTCTTCAATCACGACAAGGTCATGTGCTGCGGCCAGTTCCATGATGGGATCGAGATCGGCGGGCAAGCCGCAGATGGACACTGGAATGATAGCTTTGGTTCGAGGGGTGATGTGTTGGCGGATCGCATCGATGCTGATCGTCCAGGTATCCGGATCGACGTCGACAATGACTGGAACCGCGTTGCAATGCAGCGCGACCGCCGGGGTCGAGAAGACAGTGAAGGACGGTACAATCACCTCGTCGCCGGCGCCCACGCCGGCTGCCGCCAAAGCGCTCTGCATCGTGGCCGTACCGTTGCAGTGAGCGATGCCATGACGATGACCGAAACGCTCGGCGAACTCCCGTTCGAGTCGGGCGGTCATGCCTACGGCCTGCGCATTGTGGAATCCGAAATCGAGGATTTCCCTGGTATAGTCATACGCCTTGGGCGCGACACGCGGGATGGCTGTCGGAGAATCAGGCATGATCGGTTCTCGTTTAGTTGCCGCGGGGTCGTCGTTGCCAGCGCGGCCAATCGATGGTATTGCGATCCGGCGCGCTTTCAGTACTGAAGGGCAGCTCATACAGATGCACTGCGAGTGGCTCGAAACTGTCTTCGAAGACACCATCCGTCACGTTGATCAGTCGATTCTCCGAACGCACTGCGGCTTGTGGTGCGAATTTGCGCTCGGGAACCGGGATGGTGAAGCGTGCTTTCATCGGCGTTGTGGCCCCATTGACCGCGATAAGAAAATAACCCGTCTCGGTTTGTCGGAGTGACGTGTAGAGCCCGCCCTCGGGTCCTTCGGTCATTTCCGTCTTGATCTCCCCGGGCGCCTTTGGCGACACCAAATACGGTGTCAGCCGTTTCAATTCCGCTGTCAGGTCCGCCCACTGCGCGCATGTTGCGGGATTATCTGTCACCCACCAGGTCCAGTCTTTGCCCATGTAGTGAAACGCGAAATAATTGATACCGCTGATGCCGCGCGACACTGCCAGATATGTCATGCAGCGTGCCTCGATGATCGTGGGAGCACGGTTATGCGGCTTCTCCTGCAGCGGGCACATCTGAATCCACTGCCAACCCAGCTTGCCTGAGCCGTTGATAGTACTGTCGGCGTATCGCGCAACGCCGGTGACGGATGCCACGGGTATCGGATAGTAATTGTCGCTATGGATGTCCGCGACATGTGCGTAGTCCTGGTGGTCCTTGAGACGGCCGACGGCGAGGTTGATATACACGGGGTGGACGGGGTCGAGTCGCTTGATCAGCTCGTAGACCGGCTCGAACTTCTCGGGCGGGAACCGATAGGGGTTGTTCGCGTGGTTGGGCTCGTCCTCCAGCTCCCACACCAGCAGTCCGGGGTGGTCGCGACAGTCCAGGACAATCTGCTCGAGCCGCTCGAGGTCTTGCCAAACACCGTTGGTGACTGAGCACGCCGCGTACATGCCGTTGGCCCAGGCGTCATCGATGTCCATGCGAAACGACGCCACGTTTGTTCTCAGACCGTGGGTTGCGACCAGATTGAAGCCCATCGCGCTCGCCTCCGGCAAAGATTGATGCCAATGTCCGGCCCAGCCGATGCCCACTGGAAAAAACGGTTTGCCGTTCACGTAGAGACCCTCGGCGCGCGTCTCGACACGCTTTACGGGCGGCAGCGTTGCTGCCTGTGTCGACAACCCGTAGAGGACCATGATTGCAATGAGCGTGAACACTGTCTTCATATCAGCAGTCTCCTGTTATTTTGCTGTGTTGAATAAAACCGCAAGCTTGGGTGGTGGGGGTTGAAAGCGCTTGCTTAGTTTTTTCGCGGCAACTACGCAAAAACTCAAAACGGCATCCAGGCATGGGTTTCGGGTCCGCCGACTCCGATCCACCCGCCCTGGAATTCGCTTTCCTTCAGTCGCTCGGGGTCAGATGCCTCCACGTGTCCATCGGCATAGGCGACGTTCGCTCGCCTTGCATGTCTTAAATGAACACGATCGCCGGGATTAGGGTCAGTCTTCCATATTCTGGTAACCTGATAGGTACCCATCGGGTTAATGTGAGCGTCTACAATGGCATCTCCATCGCTCGAATCAACGATCAAGGCGACCGTATCCGGGGCGGTCAGTCGATTCAGCCTGAAAAACCTGGTATCTGACGGCCCGGACGATTGGACCATATTGATTGATAACCCGGGTGGGGAAGTGGGGTCAATAATGGCCCCGTATGCGGTGTATATATCACTCGGGTCATATTTTTCGTTGCGCATGCTTGGACAGGTAAAGGTGTCCTGTGCACTGATAGACCCTGAGTTATAAAGGCTTTGCTGCCAAAATTCGTGGTTTGGCCCGGGCCCCCACCGCATCAAGTGAACAATCGACTCACTGTCATCCGTCGCATACATCTGGAAGGCAATATTGTTTTGCTTCAAATTGCCAATGCAGACAACCGCGTAGGCCTTCTCCTTGGCCAGGTTCAATGCGGGCAGTAACAGCGCCGCCAGGATAGCGATAATCGCAATGACGACGAGAAGTTCAATCAACGTGAAGTTGCTTGAGCGTTTCGCCCGAAGTGCTTTGCCTCGGCACGCCAACAGTTCGGTAAGGGCGAACGGGGTGCGTCTATTCTTGCTCTCTGCAGGCAGTCTGATGAGCGTGAAGCGATCGGTGTACCGGGAACATTCAGTAGACGGCCTTTCGTCTCGTTTCGGGTTATTGTTCCTGAACTGCAACGCAATGTGTTCATTTCGCGACGACTTATTAGATGTTGTCAACGCCTTCGGTGTCATTGTCATTCCACACACTCGGGGGGGCAGCGTGCTCGTAGTTGTGTCAGGGTACCTGAGCGGATCACCGTTAGATCGCGACCACTACGCTATTCTACCGATTCCCGAGAGGAGAGTCAAGGCTTCACATTGAGGAAATGTTGCTCCGGCACTTTCTCAATCCCAGTGGCGCGGAATGGTCGACCTTTCCGGTACCGACGCGTTTGATGCTTGGCACCGTGACTGCCGAAAAATCGCTATTGTGGCCAGTCGCTCCAAGAAAAAATATGACGCTGCGATGAGCGCTGTGCAACTGTGTCTTGCGACTGGGATTCTGGCGTTTCCGAGACTGCGGTTGGGGAAGCTTTTTCAGAAAGTTCTTGCAATGGCCGGCAAAGTTTCATATAATCGCGAGTATATAAAAGACTGTGGATATATGCCTGCGACAAAACTCGATGGTTGTTGGTGGCGGTTGAAATAGCCGATATCCATAGTGGAGATCATGGATCGAAAACTCAGGCCAACAAGAACGGAGAAGTGACAATGAAACATCTGCAATTCGTAATGACGGTAATCTTGGGAGCGGTCGCGGCCTTGCTGGCGGCGCCGGCAAGCGCGCAATGGACAACTACGGGAGATCTTTCCTGGACGCCTGCGGACAGCCACGTGACTATCGGCGCCAACTACGTTCGCGAGGACACGCAGCTCATGCTTCACACAATGGGAGACGGCCCCAATGGCGATCCGGTGGGCAGAGAGTCCGTGCTTCGGTTCCATTATAGGGATTTCACCATAAATAACGGCGCGTACGTAAACTCGTATGGCCAGATCGAATGGTCGGGCGATGACGAGAACCCGGGTGCGGGCGGCGTGCGTGCGAGCCTCGAGGCCCGGGCATGGGGGGCCGGCACGCGGGGTGAAGTGGGATTGTTCTTTCGAACATCGGGCATCGAGACCAACGCCAACCAAACTCGCATGGTGATTTCCGATGAAGGTACCGTCGGCATCGGGATTGGGGATAGGACTGACGACGCATTCAAGCTTCAGGTCGGGGGTCAGTCGCAAATTGACGCTGGCAATGAGCAAACGCGCCTGGTGCTCAAAACAACGGCAGTTAATGGTAATCTCGATCCGCCTGCCGGCACCGGTAATGATGACCAGGGAGAGAGTCTGCTTGAGTTCCAATATCGCGATACCTCGGTCAATGGCAATGCCTTCGTCAATTCTTATGGATCGATCATATGGACCGGTACCGACGAGAACCCAAGTGCCGGAGGCATTCGAGCCAGTATCGAGGCCGAGGCATTCGGCGCCGGGAGCCAGGGCGAGACGGGATTGTTTTTCCGGACCTCCTATATCGGTGAGGATTCGAACCAGACAGCCATGACCATCTCGCATGTCCAGAACGTCGGTATAGGAACCGAGAATCCCGAGGCAAAGCTTCATGTTGCCGGTTCGGTAAAGATCGATGACGGCACACAGGGCGAGGGTTTCGTCTTAACCTCCGATGCCAATGGCGTGGCGTCCTGGCAGGACGGCGGTAGCGGCGGCGGCAGTGTGTGGTCGGTCAATGGCGACGATGTGTTCCGTCCCATCGGCAACGTCGGCATCGGCATCGACACGCCTGAGCGACTCCTTCATCTGCGTTCTGGCGGCCCGAATACGACCATTCGACTTAAAAATACAAGCGAGTCAGCCGGCGGCGCCTTTGGCGGGCCTATCGATGAGCCTCTTGGAACTCTTGAATTTGCATCACAGATCGCCAACCAGGGCTATTTCAGCTTGAATAACCCGCGCGTGAAAATCACAGGCGTGGCCCAGAATTCTTCTGGTGGTGCAGCCCTGTTATTTGCTACTGCCAACTCAACCGAAGCGGACCCGACTACACGGATGCGGATTATGGCTGATGGCAACGTTGCGATCAATTCGACGGGTGCCTATGCACAGGCGAAGCTGGATGTTGATGGTCAGGTAAGGATCGCAGGCGGTAGCCCCGGGGTGGGTAAGGTCCTGACCTCAGACGAGAACGGCGTAGGCTCCTGGGAGGAACCCAGTGGCGGCGGTACGGCGGGTCCGGCGGGTGATACTGGTCCGCAGGGGCCGGCTGGTGAGGCTGGTCCGGCTGGTCCGGCTGGTCCGGCGGGTGATAGTGGTCCGGCTGGTGATACTGGTCCGGCGGGTGATACTGGTCCGGCTGGTGATACTGGTCCGGCGGGCAGCAGCGACTGTGTTGATTGCGCCGGTGCTCAGACCGTTGTGTTCGACGCGGCCTGCAAGATCTTCGAGGGCGACTTGACGAACACTGCCCAGCTCAGCGAATGCGTGGCAGTACTGGCGTCATTCAAGCTGTTTGGAACTGAAGTCTGTGACGGCACATTCGGCGACGAAGCGGATTGTCTCAGCTTCATCATCAGTAATGTCCAGGATCTGATCGACGAGAAGCTGTAACCCCTGATCGCCTGCGGATGCGATGGGGCCTTGTATTTGGAGCCGGTGTCGGATGGAGACGTCCGACATCGGCTCTTTTTATTTTCAGGTTGAAGCCTGTACACCGTTGGCCATCACGTACGCGGCCGAAGCGAAGCACCGGACGCGTCATCGTGAATGCGTGTTGTTGTCCGAAACCATGTTGCGCCGGACGTTTGTACCACGGAGAGCACGGAGCCACGGAGGCAGAAGTTCATCCGCCGTCGCCCGTTGCTATGGCGGGACAAGCATCGTGCATCTGATTTGAAGCCACCGGCTATCGCCGCCGTTATCAAATCAACCGATACCTGTGTTCTTTCCGGCTCCGTGTCTCTGTGAACTTCGTGGTTCAATTCTTCCTGCCATGGACAACAAACGGGCTATCCAGGTTTGGAGTACAGGCTTCGGACTGTCTTCGGAGTCCGCCCGAAGCGCGTTAAGTTCACCGCCGGAGAAACTGTACTCTTGAATCGTCTTGTATGGTGGGGGCGTGGCGGAAGCAGCGCGACGGACACGGGCTATCAGGCAGCCGGGAAATGGCACTGACACACGGGCTGAAACATGCTCTCCCAAGATGCAAGTCCATCGATTTCAAATTCGATTGGATTGAACCGGAAAAGCGGTGCGTCGGCGTAGCGTGGGACAGACTCGCCTGCGCCATGGCGGGATCGGCATTCGCGTACGGTTCAGCGCCATCCCAAGGATAGCCGGTTATTAAACAAACATTTACAAGCCGGTCGACTATTCCCTCTACAGCAGGTCGCCAACACCAGTCTCAGTCATCTTCTTGTGCCGTTCGCCTTCCTGATACTCTTTTTCCTTGGCTTCCTTGGCTTCGGCCCGTCGCCGTTTTACGATTTCATTTTCAATTTTGGTGTTGTGGTATGAGACCACGACTTGGCCAGTTGTGGTTGCGCCGGCTGACACCCGGACACCCGCGTTGTTGAACTCTTTGCGAAAAGCTTTGTATTTCGCATCCAGCTGCTCTTTGATGTATCTCAGACCGTCCTTGTCCTTTCCCCTTGTCGGTGCATCCGGCATTTTGAAGTAGACGGACACGTGAAGCAGCTGGTCCTCGGTGAACGCGTAGTCGGTCCTCTGTATGATCTCGCCGTCCTTGCCCGCCTGTCGGAGGATCAGAGGTTTTCCCTTGATCTCCTCCAGGTCCGTTATCGCGGACTGCACTTCCTCCGCTGACTGGCCCCACTTCGTGTTGCCGTAACCATCTAACAAAGATAGGTCTGCTGCCTGCAAGCCAATTGTGGTGACGAAAACGGTGATCAATGTAATCCTGGTGCGGTGACGGGTCATGTGATTCTCCTGCGTTTGGTTTTCGAAATACTGTCCCGTTTCGATCCGTTAATGACGTAATCGGCGTGCCGTTTTAATAACGACGAATCGATCCAATTTAATCGCTGTTTTCAGGGAATTCCAACCCGGCTCTGTGCTTGACAGGCTCGCCTGTTTTATCGGGAGATGGTCAGGCTACTGCGATTCATCTGCGGTCCGATCGCACATCATTCCCGGACACGCGATCGGGGTCGGCATTTACCCCCGGAGCCACACATATGAAAGTTCTGAGCATTCGCCGGATTACGAACGACCGCCGACACAACGCATTCACCGGGGCGTGCTGGTTCAAGGGTGAGGCGATTAGTTTGTTCTGTGGCGGCGCGATCAACGAGGCGTGGGTGTGTGTCGAGTGCGACGTCATCCAACAGGTCACATTCGATGCTGTCTGCAAGATCTTTGATGGCGAGATCGGCAACACGGCGGAAGTCAGCGAATGCATCGGGGGCATTGCCCAGCTCGCTTTGATCGGCGTCGATGAGGTCTGCTCTCCCAACGAGACGGGCTGCCTGTCGGTCATTCTCTGCAATGTTCAGGCCTTTCCGCAAGGTTTTTTGCGGTGCGTAATCAGAAGCTAAAGTATTCCCGATCCCCGTTATAACCGCCGCTGATAGGCTGCTCGAGTTTCTTCACGTCACTCGGCCTGTTTGCTGTTGCATGCCCATCGGCATACAGGGCATTCGCTCGGTCGTTATGCCGGAAATGAGTTCCCCAAGAACCATCCGGAATATCGTGGACTTTATGAATCTGATAACCTGCAAACATTAGCCCGGCATATTGTGCTTCCGACACCGTCGAATCAGTTATAATGAGTACCTGGTCAGGGTTTGGTAATTTATTGAAAA
>Ga0114993_10000945_pt1 | contig 33819 bp, 24 predicted proteins | sample ArcticOcean_MG_C_FD_87042 | JGI IMG/M metagenome (GOLD analysis project Ga0114993, IMG submission 87042) | Marine microbial communities from western Arctic Ocean - ArcticOcean_MG_CB2_150 | ecosystem: Environmental > Aquatic > Marine > Oceanic | place: Arctic Ocean: Canada Basin | collected...
ACGCCGTCGCTGTGGTCTGAGTACATGTCGTACGCACCTTGGATATCTTCCACACCGAATCCGACCTTGTGGGAGATGAGCTGTCCAGGGTCTACGTAGCCGACTTCTTTCATGCGGATCATCTGGCGAATCGTGTCGGTGGGGTGGTCCGTGCCTGCGACCTGCGTCGGGATGATGGTCGCCGCTTTGCGCATCCAGGCCGAGTGATTGAACTCGGTGGAGCGTCCACCCAGTAGGCTGAAGTTGATGATGGTTCCGTGGCGCTTCACAATGGAGACCACGGTGTTAAGGCCCTCGGCGGCACCGCTCGCGTCGATGACATAGTCCAGGCCCTGACCGTCCGTGAGGTCGTCGATAGCCTCGACAAGGTTGACGTCATCCGGGTTGAGTGTGCTCGAAGCGCCCATCTCCATGGACTTGTTCAACCGCGCCTCTACCAGGTCGATGCCGATGACCTGCTCTGCCCCCTGAGCGGCGGCGAGCATGGTGAAGGAGAGGCCAATTCCGCCCTGGCCGAGCACGCCGATGGTCTTGCCTGCCGGGTTGTTCCAGTATCCGGCGGAGTAAAGGACGGTGCCGGAGTGCTGGCACATTACCCACTCTTCAATCGGGCCTTCGTCTGGAACCGGCAGAACCTTGTCCGGGGTCTGGGCTACGTATTCCTGTAGCCCTCCAAATGTTGGTCCGGCGAGTACGACTACCCGTTGACCGACGTTAATCTCGTCCGTCTTGCTCTCGACAACCACTCCGCCGATCTCGTGGCAGGGGCGTCCGGCGGGAAGCGGGTAGTCTTCTTCTTTGACCAGTCCGTGGTACTGGCTGTGGATGTCGCTGCCGCAAACCGAAGAGGCCTGGACCTTGATAAGCACTTCCCCGTCAGCTATTGCAGGCGTCTCGATATCGACCATTTCAAAGGTCTGAGGGGAGGTAAGTCGTGCGGCTTTCATCTGCTCTCCAACTATGTTGTTCTGGCGGACGCGGGTGACGCGCATGTGTACGGTTCGTTGCATGAGCCCGGTACGGGCCGAGCGGGATGATACACCCGCACCAGCCCGATGCGCGCCTTTGACGCGGCGATCCCGCTGGAACTGAGTGCTCAGGTTCTCCATACCGTCGGTGATGTGAGTTCTGAATCACGGTCAACTCGCCCGGCCACCTGTATACTCGGCAACCGGTTTCCGGGACGGCGTGAGAGCGTATCTGGCGCAGGTCCCAATGTCCCGCTACCCCCTTTGTGAGGAGGCTCCGTTGGCAGTTGCTAGGAAGAAGATAGGTTTCATCGGTTCCGGCGCGATCGCCTGCTATATAGGCGCATTCCTGGCGAAAGACGGGCATGACGTAACGCTCATCGATGGCTGGCCTGAGCAGATCGACAAGATCAAGGCGGACGGCATATCGGCTACCGGTCCCCACGAGCCTTTCAACCAGAAAGTCCGGGCGCTGCACATCAACGAGGCCCAGTCCCTCTCACCGGGAGAGGAGTTCGACATCGGGTTCGTCGCCATGAAGGCATATGACACGCGATGGGCCGGGGCGTTTATCGACCGATTCGTTGGGCCAGAGGGCTACATAGTCGCCTCGCAAAACTGCTGGACGGACGGCGTTCTGGCGGAGGCCGTCGGAGAAGGCCGGGCTGTCGGCATGATCATGTCCGGGATCACGGTAGCGGTGTGGGAACCGGGGAAGGTGGAACGGGGTGCCGACAAGACGGGACGCGAACTCGGGCACGATGTGTTCCGCGCCGGGGAACATGACGGAACCATCACCCCTCGGACGGAAGAACTGGCAGAGATCATGTCGATCGTCGACGGGTCTTTCGCCACAGACAATCTGTTTGGCGAGCGCTGGACCAAGTTGTGCCAGAACGCATCGGGCAACCCGGTGCAGGCCATGACCCTCCAGGGCGGGATAGACGTGGTCTCGACGGCACGCGGACGTCAGATCACCATCATGCTTCTTAACGAGTGCGCCAAAGTGGGCTTGGCCGCGGGCTTCAAACTTGCGAACATCCGGGGTGTGTCTGCTGAGAAGTGGGCGAGCGCAGACCAGGGTGACGTTTACGAAGAGTTGGACAACATGCTGGTACCGAGCGGGTCAGGCGGCATCAATTGGAAGTCTTCGATGGCCCAGGATATCACCAAGGGCCGACGGTCAGAGACCGAGTTCATGAACGGCTTTGTCGCCGAGACCGGGAAGAAAGCCGGGGTCGCCACGCCGGTTACCGACGCGGTTATCGAGGTCATGGCGGCCATCGACGCGAAACAGCTCGACGCTTCTCCAGACAACATCGAACTCACACTCCGGAAGGCGGGGCTTTAGCCCGCTCTTGCTGCTAGACCTTCACGTACACACTACCCGCGGCAGCGGGGACAGCAGTCTGCGGCCGGAAGATCTTGTCGAAGAGGCGGTCCGCCTCGGGCTCGATGGCGTTTGCCTGACTGAGCACACGTTCTCATGGCTGGACGACGAGATAGAACGGATCGTCGGCGAGACCGGCATTCGGCTGTTTCGGGCGCTCGAAGTTGAAACCGACGCAGGACATGCGCTCGTCATCGGGGAGAACGGGTATCACTCTGATATGCGGAACTTTGCTCTGTTAGGCGAGCGGGCCAGCAAATCAGGAGCGGCGATAGTGCTTGCGCACCCATTCCGCCATCTGCACGCGCCCGGTCCCCAGAGATGCATCCTCGCTGTGAAAGCGGGCGCGGAGCCGGGCGATGTCAAAGGCGCATCGGAGATACCGTTTCTGCAACACGCCCATGCGCTTGAAGTGGTGAACGGGGCGACTCCTGAGACCGATAACAAGTTCGCGCTGGATGTAGCGACAATGCTCGGCTACCCGTCTACCGGCGGCTCCGACGCACACTCCATGCACGGACTGGCGTCCGGCGTGACGGAGGTGGATGGTGATCCGCGTAACCCGGCAGAGCTAGCGGAGATCATCCGGGCGGGCGGGGTGAAAGCGGGCGTCGATCTGCATGTCGGCCGGCTTAAATTTATGGACACCCGGGGTCGCGAGACGGCCCCCGATCAGGAAGCGTAGACACTGTGACAATCTCGTCCGGCTGGCAGCCGAGCCTGAGCGAACCCCTTAACGAGACTGTCATGGTATCGCTAGATCTCGAGACCACCGGGTTGGATCAACGCTCGGTCATGATTATCGAGATCGGGGCTGTGAAGTTCCGTGGCGATGAAGAGATCGAGCAGTTCAGCGCGCTGATCAATCCGGGTCGGGACATCCCTCCCTTTATCAGGGATCTAACCGGGATATCAAACGAAGATGTGGCCAATGCTCCGTCTATAGAGGCGGCCCTGCCGGACCTGATCGAATTCCTTGGCGATCACCCGATGATCGGCCACAACGTCGCGTTCGATGCCGGGTTCCTGGTGCGGAACGGCGTGCCGCCGCGCACCCAGACTTTTGACACATATGACCTGACGTATGCGCTGTTGCCAGGAGCGGTTGAGTACAACCTCGGCGGTCTTGGCATGGCGTTCGGGCTGGTGCACGACAATCCGCATCGGGCGCTTTCAGACGCGCTGGTCACCCGGGATCTGTTTTTACTGATGCTGGAGAAACTCGCAGCGCTGCCGCCGGGCGTGCTTTCCGAGTTCAGCCGACTTGCCGCCGCGTCCGGATGGACGACCGGGATCCTTGCAGGACGCACCCTTGATCACATGGACTCCTCCGCCGCGTTCCAGGCCGCGGGCGAGGCCAGGCCAGACCCCCGCGAACTTGGCGGACGGTTGCGGGTGAGACGGTCAAACCGTCGGCCATCGGACCCCGAGGAGTTTGAAGAACCAGAAGAGGCCGGAATAGCCGAAGAGGCTATCGACCCCGAAGACTCTAAAAATAACCCCGCCAATGGCGGTGCAACCGTCTCTGACGTGTTCGGGGCGGATGGGCATCTTTCTCGCGAACTGGCGGGATTCGAGCATCGCTCCCAACAAGAGCGAATGGCCGAGATGGTCGCCGGTGCGATCGAAGATGGCGAGCACCTGATCGTTGAGGCGGGCACAGGTGTCGGAAAGTCGCTCGCCTATCTGGTGCCCGCAGCACTCCACACCCTCTCCGGCGGCCGCACCGTCATCGTTTCCACCAACACGATCAACCTGCAAGAGCAACTGATAGCCAAGGACATCCCGGCCGCGCAGTCGGTGCTGGGGGCGATCGGTTATCCGGATGACGCACTCTTTGCCGCCCAGTTGAAGGGGCGCTCAAACTACCTGTGTTACCGGCGCTGGAGCCACTCAAAAACCTCGGTAGAAATGACCATCCCGGAGGCCAGGCTGATGGCCAAGACGATGGTCTGGCTGGAGTCGACGGCGTCGGGCGATCGTTCAGAGTTGCGACTGAATCGTGACGACCAGGCGGCGTTCACGCGAATCTCCGCGCAGGGCGCACGCGGGTGCCCCGCCCCAGACGGCCCATGTTTCTTACGTGCCGCACGCGGCCGTGCCCACAACGCTGACATCGTGATCATCAACCACTCGCTCTTGCTCGCCGATCTGGTCATGGGCGGCGGGCTTCTGCCGGAGCACGACGCGCTGATCATCGACGAGGCGCATCACCTGGAATCCGTCGCCACAAACAACTTCGGCTTCCGGGTGGATCAACGGCAGGTCGAGGGCGATCTGTCAGGGCTGTCCGGAGATCGAGGCACGGTCAGCGACGCCATAAGGGCGCTACGAGCGGCGGGGCAGGCTGATCCGGCGGCGGAGACGCTGGCCACTGGACTTCTGGAGGCGGTTCGAAGGGCTCGTTCCGCTGCAACCGAGTTGTTCCGATCTCTAAAAGAGGCGATGACCGCGCTCACCCCGGGACGCGGGTTCCAGGGAAATGACATGCGGATCACCGAGGGAACTCGCCAGCAGCCGGCGTGGTCCGATCTCGAGGTCTCGTGGGAGAACTTTGATCTGGCGGTCTCTACCGTATCGCTTGGATTGCGAGACATAGGTATCGCAATAGACAGAGCTCCCTCGTCACTCGAGTCACGAAATCTCCAGGCAGTCGGGCTGAATATCACCTCTGCACAGGAGTCGATCGAGGAGTCTCGCAGGGGTTTGCGGCAGGGCATCCCGGAGCCGGAGGACGGCATGGTGTGCTGGCTTTCGGCACGTCCTCCAAACGGACCGATCGCCGTCAGTGGTGCGCCGTTGGCTGTCGGCCCGGCGCTGCGGGATACGTTGTTTGAACGTGAGCGCTGCGTAATCCTGACGAGCGGAACCCTGGCCGACGAGGGCCGGTTCGACCGGGTTCGTGAAACGCTCGGTGTCGAAAGCGGCCGAGAGGTTGCACTTGGATCCCCGTTTGATTTCAAAAAAGCGGCGCTTGTGCTGGTGCCCAGCGACATTCCCGAACCCAACCGTCCGGGATTTAACGAAGGGGTCGCACAGGCGATCAAGGACGTGGCGACAATTCTCAGGGACCGGACGCTGGTGCTGTTCACGTCCAATTCGGCGCTAAACGCTACTAGAAGCGCTATCAAGTCTTCACTTCAAGCAGAAGGCATCAAGCTGGTCGCGCAGGGGATCGATGGTCCGCCGCACCGCGTGATGCGGGCGCTGGACGCAAATAAAGCGACGGTCGCACTCGGGGCTGCCAGCCTGTGGGAGGGCGTGGATCTAGAGGAGTCGTCGATCGGCGCTCTGATGATCGCCAGATTGCCGTTCCCGGTGCCCAGCGACCCCGTGTTCTCGGCAAGATCCGAGTTATATGACGATGGGTTTGGCGATTACGCCGTTCCGTCCGCCGTGCTCCGGTTCCGGCAGGGGTTCGGGCGACTAATACGCAGCCGATCTGATCGAGGCGTGTTCATAGTTCTCGACTCGCGTATGGCCACACGCGGCTATGGCGCCGCTTTCCGGGACGCTCTCCCGGGATGCGATATCGAGGTGGTACGTGTATCTGAACTGGCGGCACGCGTTAGCCGATGGCATGAAGAGGCCCGCGCTGAGACGTCAGGGTGACGGACCAGATATTGGCCGAAGGTACGTTCTTTCCGGTCACCGAGTTCGACCTGCCGGGCACGATAGACGGCGGGCAGTCGTTCCGCTGGTACGCGATCGAAGGCGATGACGGATCACCTGATTCTGTGGGCTACAGGGGCGTCGTTGGTCGGTCGGTGCTCGAAGTGAGGCAGGTCACGGACGGTCTTTCGGTGAAGGTCGTGTCCGGAGAGGCTGCCGACGTTGGTGCTATTAGCACCTATCTGGGCCTCGAAGACGATCTGGTTGGACTGCGCACGAAGTACGCGAACGACCCCGGCCTTGGACCGGCGTTGTCCGACTATCTTGGCCTGCGGCTGCTCAAGCAGGATCCGTGGGAATGCCTCTGCGGATTTATCTGTTCAGCGACCTCCAATATCCCGCGAATCAAGTTGAATATGGGAGCGCTCGCTTCTAACTACGGTAAACGTATCGGTCCCGAATCAGGCGATTTTGAATTCCCGGGCCCGGAAGCGGTCGCCGCGGCTGGCGAACAGGCAGCCCGTGATCTCGCCTGGGGCTTCCGGGCGCGCTACCTGGATGGTGCTGCGATTGCCGTGGCATCCGGGAAGTTCGTCCTGGAAGGATTGTTGGACATGTCGTATGAGGAGGCGCGTGAGGCGCTGGTGATACTGGACGGCATCGGTCCGAAGATCGCCGACTGTGTGCTGGCGTTTTCCCTTCAGAAAGGCGAGGCGTTCCCGGTAGACCGCTGGGTTCGTCGGGCGATGGAAGAGTGGTACGGGGCGTCAGAGGAAATGTCTAACGATGCCATCGGTGCGATGGCGCGGGAGCGTTTCGGAGAGGACGCCGCGTACGCCCAGCAGTACCTGTTCCACCGGCAACGACTGGCGGCGCGGGGCTAAGGGGTCGCGTGCTTGAGGCCGGGCGTTGCCCGGCCGAGGGCGGATAATCATTCGCCCCTACGCGTTTTCCCGAACGTGCCGCCTAGCGGCCGTTCCCATCCGACTGCATCATCGGCAGCCGACGCTTCACGAGCGTCAGTTCGTCGTCTCTCGTCCCGACTGTCCTGTCCAGCCGCGCCCGACGCAGCTCGTCAAGTAACCGGCCGATCAGAGGTCCCTGCGGCACGCCTGTTTCAAGGAGATCGTCCCCGGAGAGCAGCGGCTCGCGGAAGCGCAGTTCCTCCAGCCATGAACGGAGCGCCGCACGTTGGCGGGTTGCCGGCGCCAGTTGGAGTTGGGCTTCAAGCGCCAGTATCGGGAATCCCGAGAGCAATTCAGCAATTTCGCTCGGGCGGAGATCAGATCGTTCAAGTACGGAAGCGATCTCCTGATACGTCGATCCCGCGACCAGCGCCTCTCGCCAATCGGAAGGCGGATCAAGCCGTTTGATCAGCGTGTCCGCCTCGGATTTCGTGAGACGTGCGCCGATCAGTGAGACGTGAAATAAAGGCTCACGATCTGGCGTGTCTTTAATCGCCTGAAGTGATCGACTGGAGATCCGGAACGCTGGAGAAATAGAGCCAAGAACACCAAGTTCCTCTGCCCGGTTCAGGGCTTCGGCCCGCGTGGTCTCTCCCAGAATGTACCGAAGATCCGCCAGCACTCGCGCCGGCGATACAGCCTCAAAGTGGGCTCCGTCTCGTTGTATGTCGTTGACCGTGGGCCCTTGAATCTTGAAACTCAGCCGGGCCTCGTACCGCACCGCCCTGAGCGCTCGTGTTGGATCGTCCGCAAAGCTGTCGGTGTGGAGCGATTTCACCCGCTTCATCATCAGATCGGACATCCCGCCGTGTGGGTCGATCAACTCTCCCCAGCGATCGCTCGACAGGTCTATCGCCATCGCATTTATCGTGAAATCTCGCCGTGCTAAATCCTCGGTAATGCCGGACGGCGTCACTTCCGGCAGCGCGCCGGGGTGCTCATACGTCTCTACTCTTGCTGTTGCCACATCGATCGTGAGAGTGTCGGTATCGATGGCCGCGGTCCCAAATTCAGAGAGCTTTGTGACCTGTCCGCCTAATTCGTTTGAGAGTGCGTTTGCGTAACCGGGTCCGTTTCCGATTACCGACAGGTCGATATCGACCGAGCTTTCGCCTCGCAGCAGATCTCGCACCATGCCACCGACCAGGTACAGTCCCTGGACTTTTACGGACTCCCGAGATGCCATGAGCGCGGCGGAACGCAGTACATCGAGGACCGGTCCAGGCAGCGAGCGTTCCATCAGGTTGGCGACGTTGGGCATAGCGATCCGGGGGGGGCAGGGAGTTGTGGTCATTCTGGGCGTTTTTGAGGCTGAATCTCAGTCTAACGGAGGGTGCCCGAAACGACCCTCGATAAGTGTCACGGGTAATAGGCTTTTGACCGGGCTTCGTGCGCTAACTAAACTATCGGGGCTTCCGACGATCTGACGGTCTGTTTGTAGAGGTCGGACGCAATAAACATCGGAGGGACCGATTTGACGACAAAAGACGTTATCAAGACCGAGATTTTCATCGACTTCACCTGACCGTGGGTCAAGCAGGCGGGCAGTTGGCTCGCTGACGTGAAGGAAGAACTTGGCGACGAGCTGGAGATCACCTGGCGGAGCTTTGCTCTTGAACAGGTGAACAGAAAAGAGGGCGATGACTGGAAGGCGTGGGAGCAGGGCGCGGACTATGAGAGCCGTGGACTACTCGCACTGTGCGCCGGTGAAGCGTCCAAGAGCCAGGGCAACAAGCTGCACAACGTGTTCTTCATGAATCTGCTTGAGGCACGCCACGTGGATCGCAAAGACGTCCGCGAGCGAGACGTGATTCTTCAGATCGCCCGAGACAGCGGCCTGGACATGGCCAGCTTTGAGAAAGAGCTGGACGATTCCGAGACGCTTAAGAAGGTCGGAGCGGACCATGAACGGGCCGCAGATCTGGGTATTTTCGGCACTCCTACGTTCGTGTTTGAAGACTCTCCGCCGACCTTTGTGAAGACCTACACGCCCCCGAAGAATGAGGCCGTCGCGGCGTTCCGCCACTTCATCGCCCTTTCCCGGGACAGCAAACTTTTCGGCGAGATCAAGCGCCCGCAGCCGCCGTGGCCGCGGGGCGTTTTCGAAGACGGCAAGTAGAGATACCGCGTGCCCGGGCAATTTGCAGATGATGCACGTCTGGGTGAGCTTGAGGAGCGACTTGGTGTCCGTTTCAAGGACAGGTCGCTCCTCAGGCTCGCGCTCACGCATAGCTCGTACCTGAACGAGAATCCTTCAGAATCTCTCGAATCTAACGAGCGTCTTGAGTTCCTGGGCGACGCTATTCTGGGCGCCGGTATAGGGCACCACCTCTTCCATGACGCCCCGGAAGCGGAAGAGGGCGACCTCACAGCAATTCGCTCCCATGTGGTCCGAGAACGTGCTCTCGCGTCGGCGGCGGGGCGGATCGGCCTGGGCAGTTATCTGACTCTTGGCCATGGTGAAGACGCAAACGGTGGACGAGAGAGATCGTCAATTGTGGCGGACGCTTTTGAAGCCATGATCGGCGCAATCATGGAGGACCAGGGCTACGAGGTGGCGTCTGAATTCGTTGTCCGGTGCCTTGAGCCTGAACTTGCGGCGGCGATGAGCTCTGGGTCGCCAAAGGACCCGAAATCGCTGCTTCAAGAGCGCGTCCAGGCCGATGGGGCAGCCCCGCCCGCATACCGAGTCCTGAAGGAAGACGACCAGGACGAACATGGCCGGTTCACTGTAGAGGTCCTGATCGCCGGAACTGTGATCGCCACCGGGGTGGGACGCAGAAAGCTGGATGCCGAACGTATGGCGGCGAGTAAGGCACTTGAATCTGAATGGTTTTCGCTAACCCCGACAGATCATGGTGTTTCTGGCCCCGCTCACAGCGATAATTGATACCGAAGAACCTCGGCCCTCCAGCCATTTATCGATGACACACCGCCCAACCGGCGAGGGAGATCGACCTGCTTAGACTTTTCCGGCGCAAGGGAAAGACCGAATCAAGCTCCTCAAAGACCGGGGCGCTGTGGTCTCGATCCATCGGTGCTCTGTTCCGCCGCACCGCGCTCGATGACGATTTCTGGGACGAGCTTGAAGAGTCCTTGATCGTTGCAGATGTCGGCGCGATCACGACTATGGAACTGCTGGAGACTCTGCGCGACCGCGTTTCCGACGAAGGGTTGAAGGAGCCGTCAGACGTGCGGGCGCTTCTCAGCGAAGAGATGACCGCGCGCCTGAGGAAGGCCGGCGCAGGGACCGTGTTGTCCGAAGACGTTGATACCGCCGTGCTAATCGTTGGCGTGAACGGCGCAGGCAAGACGACCACTATCGCCAAACTGGCCCATACGGCAAAGGCCAACGACCAGAAGGTCATCCTCGCCGCCGCCGATACGTTCAGAGCCGGCGCCATCGAGCAGCTTCAGATCTGGGGCGAGCGGGTGGGCGTCGATGTGATCGCCCACCAGGCCGGGGGCGACCCGGGAGCGGTTACCTTCGATGCGATGGAGGCGGCCCGGGCGCGCAAAGCCAACATGGTGATCATCGATACGGCAGGTCGCCTGCACACGCAGACAAACCTGATGGACGAGCTGAAAAAGGTCCGAGGCGTTATCGCCCGCCAGGCCGGCGACTTCGATCAGCGGGTGTTGCTTGTGATAGACGGGACAACCGGACAGAACGGCCTAATACAGGCGCGATCGTTTACGGAAGCCGTCGAGTGTGACGGAGTGATCCTGACCAAGCTGGACGGAACGGCGCGCGGCGGAATAGTGTTGGCGATCGCCGGAGAATTGGGCCTTCCGGTGCTGTTTATAGGCACGGGAGAGACGCTGGACGATCTGGCGGTGTTCGACCCGGACGAGTTCGTGGACGCACTTCTCCCCGAGGAGTCCGCGGAAGTCTCCGGTTGATCTCTGGTTTAACTCGTTCCGATGCTACGAATCCCCGGCCCCGCGTCACTTCGTATTCTGGATAGCCAGAATACGAAGTGACGCGGCGATCTTATCCGGCGCCTGCGAACACTCGGGAACTCCAGCCCTACAAGCACCCGGCGTGAGGCCGCCGAGATTCGATGACTGAAATCCTGCGCTGGCTGGTGACTGTCGAAGTTATCGGCCTCATTTCGCTGCCGATCGTGTGGCTCTCACTGCCATACCTTCGCGACCGTGGCGCGGGACTTGCCAAACCGTTGGGCCTGATCCTTGTGGGCGGGACCGTGTGGCTCGCAAGCGACATAGGCCTTCTTCCAAACTCCGGCGGGGCGTACTGGCTCGTGACCGCCGTATTTGCCGGGGTTTCGGTATGGATACTCCGGGGACGCCGCCATCGGTTTGGCCGATTCGTGAGGAAAGAGTGGCCGGCATTACTGGCCGGAGAACTCCTGTTTCTCCTCTTTTTCGCCGCCTGGGCCTTCATAAGGTCACACCAACCGGACATCTCTGGCACCGAGAAACCGATGGAACTGCTGATGCTCAACGCGGCCACGGTCTCGGGGAGCGCACCTCCAACGGACCCCTGGCTGGCTGGCGAGCCGGTGGCGTACTACTACTTTGGATACTGGATCCTCGGCGGAATCGGACAGATGTCCGGTGTCGTGACATCGGTCGGATTCAACCTGTCGCTGGCGCTGATCGCCGGAATGGCGGCGTCTGCCGCGCTCTCCGTGGCGTACGGAATGATCCTGCCAGGTCGATTCCGAGATCGAACCGCGCTCCCGATTGCTGCGTTTGCTGCCGTGCTGTTGCTCGTGGCCTCCAACTACGCGGGCCTGTGGGAGTTCGGGGCCGGAACATCGCTCGGTTCGGAAGGCTTTTACGATTGGCTTGCCATCAAGGACGTGGCGATAGAAGGCGTCGATGGCGGAGCGACCGCCAACAGTTGGCGACCCGACAACTACTGGTGGTGGTGGCATTCTTCGCGGGTTATCAACACCTTCGACGTCGTGCCGATCGCTGCAACAAATTCCGGCCTGGATTTCACCATCCAGGAGTTCCCGTTCTTCAGTCTGCTGCTGGGTGACCTGCATCCGCACCTGATATCGATCCCGTTCCTGCTGCTCGCGCTTGGCCTGTCGCTAAACTTGTTCTTGACCCCGGGCGCCGGGAGACCGGGCCGTATGATCGGCCAGCCGATGCAGTGGTTGTTGCTGTCGATCACGGTCGGTGCGCTGGGCTTCATAAACGCGTGGGACCTGGGCTTTGCGGTGGCGCTGGTGTTCATCGTCGTGGCGGTCAAGATGTACCGGGACGAGTCGATGGCCCTCCTGTTCGCTGTGCTCAGGGGGCTGCTGACGACCTTGCTTGTACTTGGCCTTGGGGTGGCGATATTTGCCGGGTTCTACTTTGGAACGTTCAACAGCCAGGTGGACTGGAGCGCTCCGATAGGCGCTGCGAAGTTCGCTACGCGCCCGTTCCACATGCTCACGGTATGGGCCGTGTTCGTGGTCCTGCTCGCGCCTCTCTGGCTAACGGTTTCCGTGCGAGTGGTGCGCGCTTACGTGCGCCAGGTCAGATCATGGCGGGACAACGGCGTGGCTGATGATCAGGATGGGGATGTGCCGCCCGTTGTAACAACTTCCGGGCCTGTTGACCGGGCGGACACAGCCCCGGCAATAGCCGTATCGCTGGCGATCGCTGTTCCGTACGCCCTCTGGGCGGTCGTACATCTGGTCACAAACGACTCAGCGACAACGTCAGACCTGTTCCGGCGCGCTCTGGACGTGCTTCCGCTCGCCGTCCTTTCTGGACTGTCGATGCTCGCCCTGCTCCACTTCGCCCGCAGATCCGGTTCGGACACGATGGTGTTTGCCCTGGCGCTGCTCTCGATGGCCCTGTACATGGTTTACGGGGCGGAGCTCCTGTATATCAATGACCTGTTCGCCAACCGCATGAACACGGTCTTCAAGCTGTACTACCAGGTGTGGGTCGTCCTGGGAGTGGTCGGAGCCTACGGACTTTATTTCTGGGTGCGCAGCCATGAGAATTGGAGTGGTATTCGCCGATCTGTAAGTGAAACCGGGGCCGTGATCGCTGCCGTAATGGTATTAGGGGCGTTGTACTATCCGGCAGCTTCACTGGACACCCGGACAAACGGGTTTTCCGGGGAACGAAGCCTGGACGGGACGGCGTTCATAGCGAATTTTTGGGCGACAGAGTTCTCTGCGATCAAGTGGCTGTCAGAAAACGCCCGCAAAGACGCCGTACTGGTGGAGGCGGTCGGAGGCAGTTACACAGATTTTGGGCGTATCTCGTCTTCCACCGGGATACCGACGGTGCTGGGATGGACGTTCCACGAGGAGCAATGGCGTGGTGGGAGCTCCTCGTTTGACGGCAGACAGGGGGACGTGGAGCGTATTTACGCCACTGATTCTGAGGAAGATATCGACGAGACGAGGGCGATTCTGAAACTCTACGAGATCGATTACATAGTGGTTGGCCCACGCGAACGGTCAACTTACCCCGATCTTGACCTTGATCGCCTTGCCCAGATCGGCGAACGTGTCCATCCGGCCGATGGGGCAGATTTTGGTCCGCGTGATTACGTGATAATTGACGTTGGTGGGAGTTAACGCATTGACCGGAAAAGAGTCGACGATCTTATCTGAGTACGGACGCCCGGCGGCATCGACCGCGGTTGTAACCGTGCGAGGTCGATGGGAAAGCGGCCGATGGGTAGAGATCGTTCCGACCGGTCAAGATGGTTGGCCGGATACCGGCCCAGCGGATTCAGGACCAGAATTCCCAGAATCGCCGCCCGTAAGTGGGGGCGGATGGCGACGGGACCTGCCGTTCAGTTGGGAGTTCGGCGCGTATCTTGCGCTGTTCCTCGTGGCACTTGCGACGCGGGTGTACGACCTGGGAGGCCGAGCCGTCCATCACGACGAGAGCCTGCACGGCTACTTCTCGTGGTTGCTCTTAAACGGATCTGGATACACACATGATCCGCTAATGCACGGCCCATTCCTGTTTCACATCACGGCGGGGTCGTTCTTCTTATTCGGCGACAACGAGTTCAGCCTCAGGCTTGCTCCGGCGTTATTTGGCGCCGTGCTGATCCTCACGCCGTTGCTGCTGCGGAAACGTCTTGGCAACGTATCGGCGTTGCTCATCGCAGGCATGCTGGCGTTTTCGCCTTCGCTGCTCTACTTCAGCCGCTTCGCCCGAAACGACATCTTTGTTGCGCTGTGGACGGTCGCGCTGGTGGCGATGGTGTGGCGCTACATGGACGACCGCCGACCTCGATACATCTATTTCACAGCCGCGCTTGTGGCGCTGGGATTCGCCACAAAGGAAACGCAGTACATAGTCGTCGCAGTGGTCGCGATACCGTTGCTCGTAATGGCGCGTTCGGACGTACTTGGCTGGATCTGGGGCCGCCGGAAAATATCTGAGTGGAACCCGGCCGGCGGGATGCTGGTCGTGATCGTAACCCTGACCCTGCCGATGATCGGCGCAGCGTCCGGGCTGCTCCAGGGCGCACTCGGACTCACCCTCGCCAACGATGACATTTCTACCGGCCTGCCTCTTGGCGTCGCCGACGGGACGGGCGAAATTGTTGCCGTCGCAATCACGGCGTTTTTGATTGCGATCGCGGTCGTGATAGGTGTGATGTGGAACCGACGGGTATGGCTCATCGGATTTGCTATAGCGGCGAGCATATTTGTTGTGCTTTTCAGTTCGGTCTTCACGAACTGGGGCGGTCTCGCATCCGGGCTGTGGCAGGGCCTCGGTTACTGGGTGGCACAGCAGGACGTGGCGCGCGGCGGACAGCCTGACTACTACTACGTAATGCTGACCAGCGTGTACGAATTCCTTCCAGCGACTATCGGCCTGGTAGCCGCTGTTTATTACGCCTTCAAAGGCGACGCGTTCACCCGATTCCTCGCGTACTGGCCGCTGGCGACGTTCACCGCATACTCGGCGGCGGGCGAGAAGATGCCGTGGCTGGAAGTTCAGGTGGTTCTGCCATTCATATTCCTGGCCGGGAAGGGGCTGGGAGACCTTCTGACGACCCTCCACTGGAAGCCGTCACTGACGCGCGGCGGCTATTACGTCTTCGCCGGCGTGCCGATTGCCGTGATCGTTTTGTGGAGATTGATATTCCTGAACGATGACCAGCCCGGACTTGGCGGCCTTGGGGTGGGCGCCGGTGCTATCGTGCTGTTTGGCGTTCTGGCGCTGCTCGCAGTGGGGTTGTTCTGGCTCACACGCCGTATCGGGTCACGGCAGGCGTTCGGCCTCACCGCCGTGGCCGTTGTGGGGTTGATGGCGATACTCACGGTGAGGACAGGCTGGGTGGCGACCTACCAGGACCCGGATGTCCCCACCGAACTCCTTGTGTACACCCAGACATCTCCTGCGCTTGCGGGCCTGGCACAGGAGATAGAGGCGGCGGCGAGTTTGACTGGCGAGGGCGAGGGCATGAAGGTCATTATCGACGGCGCAAGCGGCTTTACCTGGCCCTGGACCTGGTACCTCCGTGACTATACCGCCGTCTCTTACGCAAACCTGGGATTCGCTCGCCCGGAAGGTCCAAGCGACGCGTATGTGGCGATCGTTCACACACGTAACGAAAACATCGCAAAGGCGGCCACGGAAGAAGGCTTCACCAAGGGACGTAGGTTCCCTCACCGTCAGTGGTTCCCGGAGACGTACAAGCGAACGACGTGGAGCCAGTTCTTCAATACTCTGGTTCGCCCGAGTCGATGGCAGAACGCATTGAACTTCTTCGTGTACCGAGAGATGTCGCAGCCGATTGGTTCCGAGGACGCGTTTGTCTACTTCGACGACGGTATCCCGCTCAGAGCGCTGGAATGAAGACCGCTTCGTATCGGGAACAGTCGTTGATCAAGAATCTGACGCGCAGCCAAATTGAGATAAGGAAGAGTCGGTGATTTCCCAGCGAAGCGTGTGGGCCGGGCTGGTAGTTAGTGCGGTCTTCCTCACCGGATTTGCGCTCCTGTTTCTTCCGATAGACGACGTAAAAGACGTCGTGCATGAGGCCAATTTCTGGTACGTCGCCCCGTCGCTCCTCTTTTACCTTGCAGCTGTCTACTTCCGCAGCCTGCGCTGGCGGTACCTGCTCAGGCCCTTGATCGGGAGACCCAAACGGGCGTTGTTCCCCGTGGTGGTGGTTGGCTATATGGCGAACAACATCCTGCCGGTACGCCTGGGTGAATTCGTTCGGTCCTACTACGTAGGACTGAGAGAAGAAGTCAGTCCGGCAGCTGCGTTTGGCACGGTCGCGGTCGAACGGGTGTTCGATGTGCTTGTATTGTTCTTCGTGATAGCGGCGGTGTGGGTGCTGCCGGTGGGCGACCTGCTGGGCCGCGTCGCCGACGACCTGCCCGGCGGAACGCCGGCGTTACTGGCGGTTTCCGTGCTCCCATTCCTGGGTGTCACGGCGATCATCGCAGCAATTGTCTTGCTCGATCCCGGTACGACGATCCGGCTAATCGCACGGAGCATGTTTTTCGTGCCGGCCGGAATCAAAGAGAAACTTCTTGGGCTTGCCGAACGACTTCTTGAGGGCCTGACCGTCGTGAGGACGCCACGTGCGCTGGGCGCTGTGTTGCTCCTGTCCCTGCCGATCTGGGTGGCCGAAGTGTTGATGCTGTACGTGATCGCTCTCGGTTTCGATATTGAATCTGCTTTCGGAGGGCGCGTAGAGATGATCGCTGCGATCAGCCTGTTCATGGCGATCGCCAACCTGGCGCTGGTGGTGCCGTCCACGGCGGGCGGTGTTGGGCCATTCAACTTCTTTGGCGCAGCAACACTCGTGGCGCTCGGCATCAACGATGCGGAGGCGGGCGCGTACGTCTTGACGGCGCACATAGCCTTGCTGCTGCCGGTTACGGTACTAGGCCTGATCGTCCTACTGATGGATCACACCTCGTTGAAGTCGCTCCTGGGGAGGACCCGACTGGCACAGACGGGTGAAGGAGACGACGATTTAGCCGATAACCCTCCCGTGCCAACGAATTCATCTACTTAAAAGGCTCTGCTGAGGAGCGGGTCGTATACCTGAACACATGTCCATAAAAATGAAAGTAAATAGATGCGAATAGGTGTGATCGGCGCAGGCGCGGCGGGACTTGCAGCGGCATATGATTTCGCCAGAGCGGGCCATGGAGTCACCGTCTACGAGTCCGCGCCTTTTGTCGGCGGGCAGGCGTCGACCATCGAGGTCGGAGGCGGGCGGCTGGAACGCGGGTATCACCACCTGTTCACCAACGACAGCGCTATCCTCGGCATCATGGACGAGTTAGGAATCGGCGAATCGATGCGGTGGATACCCTCAAGCGTTGGCATCTACACGGACCACAAGGTGTATCGCTGGAGCACGCCGATAGACCTGCTGAGGTTCAGCGCTCTATCCTTTCGTGACCGCATTCGCATGGGGATGGTCGCCAAGAAACTACAGCGCATGAAAGACTGGCGCGAGCTGGAAGACACCACGGCCGCTGAATGGATCCGAGAGAACGCCGGAGCGTCGATCTACTCACAGGTCTGGGAACCGCTGTTGCGTGGCAAGTTTGGCGACCGATTTGAGAGCGTCGCGATGCCCTGGTTCTGGAGCAAGATTCAGACCAGGTTCGCGTCTCGTGATCGACTGGGCCGGGAGAAGCTCGGGTACCCGGTGAACAGCTTTGACGAAGTGTTCGAGACGCTTGAGGATCGCATCAAGTCCTTGGGCGGACAGGTACATCTCGAAACTCCGGTAACCCGTGTGCTGGTCGAGGACGGTACGGCGACCGGACTGAGGGTGAAACACCCGGATGGCTCCGAGACTGAAGAGAAGTTCGATCTTGTCCTGTCCACGGTCCCATCCTTCGCGTTCCCCGGGCTGGTTGATCTGCCTGAGACGTATTTGAAGAAGTTGGGCACGGTTGAGTACATGGGCGCAGTGGTCATGATCCTTGAAATGACACACCCGCTCACGTCCGTCTACTGGATGAACATCGCCGACCACGAAGTGCCGTTTCTGGGCTTGATCGAGCACACGAACCTGATGCCAAAAGAGATGTACGGCGGCAGCAACGTTCTCTATCTGACCAACTACGTCGAGCGCCAGAGCGAACTGTTCTTGATGTCAGACGAAGAGCTGCTTGATGTGTACGCACCGTGGCTGCCGCGATTTAACCCCGAGTTTGAGCGCTCATGGATTACGCGCGTCCACGTGAACCGGGTCAGCGCCGCACAACCGGTGATAGGCACGAACTACTCGCAGCACATCCCGGAGCATCAGACGCCCGTTTCAAAGCTGTTCCTGGCGAACACGACGCAGATCTACCCAGAGGATCGCGGGACGAACTACAGCATCCGCATGGGACGAGAGGTAGCAGCGACGATGTTGCGGGGCGGATAAGGCGTAGGGCGTTTTTGACGATGCGACGCCCAGAGGCTATTAATGTCGAAAAGAATCGAACCTCATGACATCATAAAAACAGCCCGTCATGGCAATGACCCTGTGCTAGACTCCGGCGGCTTTTCTAGGTTTATTTGGGACCATTTGTTGTCCCCGGATTTCAAACAAGAACTAACTCACTGAGAGGACGTTCCATGGGCAAGTTGGACGGCAAGGTAGCCCTGATTACGGGCGCCGGAACCGGGATCGGACGCTGCGCTGCGGTGATGTTCGCGGCTGAGGGCGCTGAGCTCGTGATCGCAGGTCGGCGACAGGCGCCGCTGGACGACGTGGTCGCAGAGATCACGGCTTCGGGCGGGAAGATCACCGCCAAGACGGCCGACATGGAAATCCAGGAAGACATCGAGGCTCTGGCCGCGTATGCGCTCGAGAAGCACGGCCGGATCGACATCCTCGTCAACAACGCCGGGCACAGCTCCAAGGTCCGCAGCGTTCGCTGGATCTCCCGTGAAGAGTTTGACAGCGTGTACGCCGTGAACGCGGCGGGGCCTGCCCAGCTGACCCGGCTCCTCCTCCCGCCCATGCTTGAGTGCGGCGAGGGCACCGTGATCCTGGTGTCGTCGATGGCTGCCCTTCGCGGTGGTCTGCTCGGTGGCGTCGCTTACGGGCCGGCCAAGGCGGCCGCCAAGATGTACATGGACAACCTGCGAACGGAACTACGCCAGAGCGGGATCCGGGCGACCACCATCTACCCGGCCGAGGTAGACACCCCCATCTTGAACAATCGACCGCACGTGCCAGACGCCGAAGCTCGCGCAACGATGATGCTCCCGGAAGACATCGCAGAGGGCATCCTGCTCGCAGCGACGCTCCCGGCGCGCACGATGATCGACGACATTACCTTCACGCCAACCATCCAGCGAGACACGACCAAAGACATAGCGGTCGCACGCATGGCCGGCGCACCTGAAGGCGCGGTCTAAATCGTTCTTGCGGTATCGCCGCCTGAGCGCTTGCCGATAGGTGAATTTGATGTCTGGAGCGGATAAAAACGAACTCCGATCCCGGCTTGAGTTCGCCGTCGGCGCCTCACGGGTGGCCGGCGAGCACGCGCTCGGATACTTCCAGTCGACTGACCTCGTGATCGACCGTAAGTCGGACGCATCTCCCGTAACTCGTGCCGATCGTGAGGCCGAGCAGTTGATCCGGACAAGCCTGGGAGAATCGTTCCCGAACGATGCGATCCTCGGGGAAGAGTTCGGGGAGCAGTCCGGTAGCACCGGGTATCGGTGGTACCTGGACCCGCTGGACGGCACGAAGTCGTTCGTCAGGGGTGTTCCCCTGTGGGGGACTACGATCGGGCTGGAGCTAGACGGACAACCCGTCGCCGGGGTGGTCGCATTTCCGGGGCTTAAAGAGATCGTTTGGGCGGGTTCCGGCCTCGGAGCTTGGTGGGCCAACCGTGTTTCCCCACTTCAAGAGGGTGAAACGTTCCCAGATGAGGTGCGCCCTGCGCGTGTGTCAGATGTGTCCAATATCGCTGACGCTTTCATGACTTCTACCGATGTTAAAGGCTTCGACAAAGCCGGAACTTTCGCCGGTTACGACCGGCTGCGCAAGGTGGTATCCGAAGATCGCGGTTGGGGCGACTGCTACGGCTACCTGCTCGTGGCGACGGGCCGTATCGATATCCACATAGACCCAGAGATGAACATCTGGGACGTTGCGCCGATGCCGACGATCATCGAAGAGGCCGGCGGCAGGGCCACCGATCTGGATGGCAAGCGTGGGATTGATCTTGAAAACCTGATAGCCACGAATGGCCAGCTTCATGACAGGGTGTTGGAGTTGTTGAACGGATGAGCATGATAGAGACGCACTTGCTGAAGCCACATCTCGGACCCGGGAATTCGCGTATCCGCCGATTGCTGGCTACGAACGGCCCTGCTATATTTGTGACGCCCGTAGCAAAGTCAATTTTTTCCAAATCGAGGAGCCACGCTTGAGCGACGGCATAACGTCCGCCAGCGACGAGTCGCCCTCCAGTGACGAACTGAGAGATCGATCGCGAAAGGCGCTGCAATCCCAGCAGCAGCCTACAGTTACCGTGCTCTCGTCACTGCTCGCAGTCCAGGATGACCTTCATTACATCCCGGATGAGGCTATAGAAGAGACCGCCACGCATGTGAAATCCACCATCAATGATGTGTGGAGTGTGGCGTCGTTCTACACGAATTTCAGATTCACTCCGCCGGGAGATCACACAATAGACGTGTGCTGGGGGCCCTCTTGCCACCTGAACGGCGCACAGGACGTGATGAACAGAGTTCATTCCGAACTCGGAATTACAGAGGAAGGAGAGACCACCGACGGCAAGCTGACACTCCGGTACAGCACTTGCCTGGGAGCCTGCGCTCTTGCGCCGGTGATAGCGGTGGACCATCACATGAAGGGCCGAATATCGCCGGATTTGGCGGCGGCGGTCGTCGGCAAGCTGAAGGACGCCCAGTGAGAATCTCACCCGAGACCCGGGCCCAGACGTGGGCAGACCAAAGTAGGGCCGTATGTCTGTAATTTTCTCTGAACTGCGCCAGAAAGCTGATGCCGAGTGGCGCTCACTGACCGCGGGAGACAAGCCGTGGGTCAGGGTCGGCCTGGGTACCTCAGGTGAGGCAGCCGGGGCCGAGGAAGCCTACGACGCTTTGACCGAATTGCTCGGCTCGGACGCTAACGTGACACTCGTCGGATCGATGGGCCTCTGCTACGCCGAGCCGTTAATTGACGTTCAACTTCCCGACGGGGCACGCGTCTTCTACGCAAACCTCGGCGCGGATGAGGTTGCCGATGTCGTAGGCGGCCACATCAAATCCGGCAGGGCCAACGCCGACAGGGCGTTCGCATGGCACGGCGACGAGCGGCCGGAAGGCCTCGGCGCAGTCACCCGTCTCTCCGAGTTACCAACGGTCCGCGTCCAGACCCGGCTGGCGACGAAGCTGTCTGGCGATATCGATCCACGGGACCTGTCTCAGTACATCGCAAACGGCGGATACAGCGCGTTGGAGAAGGCGCTCGAAGACATGGATCCCGCGTCAGTGTTGGACGAGGTCAAAAACTCTGGCCTGCGGGGCAGGGGAGGGGCCGCATTCCCGACCGGCGTCAAATGGGGTTTCCTTGCGCCCAACCCGGCGCCCGTGAAGTACATCCTCTGCAACTGTGAAGAGGGCGACCCCGGCGCATTTAACGACAAGGGCATCCTTGAGAGTTGTCCGCACACCCTGCTTGAAGGCCTGATCCTTGCCGGGTATGCCACCAACTCATCAAACGGCTTCATCTTTCTCCGCCAGGGCCACTCCCTCCCGATAGAGAACTCACGGAAGGCCGTACAGGACGCTTACGACGTAGGGCTTCTCGGGAAGAACATCCTCGGCAGCGATTTCAGTTACGACGTTGAGGTCGCTCTTACGGGTGACTCGTACGTAGCCGGTGAAGAGACCGCGCTAATGGAGGCCATCGAGGGCAAACGCTCGATGCCTCGCTACAGGCCGCCGTTCCCCGCCGCCGAAGGGCTCTGGGGCAAGCCGAGCAACATCAACAACGTTAAGACGTTGGCCTATGCGCCGACGATCATCCAGAACGGCGCCGATGCCTTCAAGAGTGTCGGAATTGAATCGACCCCCGGCACGGCGATCCTTTGTATTACCGGAGCGGTGAACAGGCCCGGGATGTACGAGATTTCGATGGGGTCTCTGACCGTTCGGGAGGTCGTTGAGGATGTGGCGGGCGGCATCAAAGACGGCAAGAAGATGAAGTTATTCCAGGCCGGTGGCCCCCTGTTTGGGCCTATCGGTGAAGAAGGCTTTGACTCACCGATAGACTTCGATTCGATCGGCAAGACCACCGGAAGCCTCGGCTCCGGCGGAATCATCATCGGCGACGAAGATGTGTGCGCCGTTAATCTGACCCGTAACCTGATGGCGTTCAACCAGTTTGAGTCCTGCGGCAAGTGCTTCCCGTGCCGACTTGGCATGACGCACATGGTCGAGACCCTGGAACGCATATCGCAGAACATAGGTCGGGAAGACGATCTGGCTCTCATGGAACGTATGGGCGCCAGCATGCGGATGGGTTCGCTTTGCGGGCATGGTCAGCTTGGTTACAACCCGGTTGCATCGGCCTTAAAGTACTTTGAAGCCGATTTCCGTTCCCACATGGACGACAAGAAATGCCCGACGGGTGCTTGCGGTGAGGGACACATGGTGACCCCGAGCCGGACGAGGCCCTAGACGGAATAGTCGCCGATGATCGGCGGTTAACGAAAGTTCATACGAACAACGAATTCCCAGGAGACTGCGCCGCATGGCGGACGACACGATCAAATTTACGGTAGACGGCCAGGAGATCGAGGCCAAACCTGGCCAGACGATCATTCAGGCTGCGCAGGACGCGGATATCTACATCCCGTACCTTTGCTATTTCCCAGGGATGAAGCCGTACGGCGCATGCCGCATGTGCGTCGTGTCCACGGAGGCCGGCGGCCGCAAGGGCGTCCAGGCTTCCTGTACGACTCCCGTCATGGCGGACATGGTCGTGGAGACCAACAGCGATGAGGTTGTGGAACTCCGCCGCGGAATTACCGACCTGCTCATGTCGGAGCACCCGCACGGCTGCCTGACCTGCCACCGCGCGGAGCTGTGCGGCCCGCAGGACATCTGCCAGCGCCACGTGGCCGTTACCGACCGCTGCACCATCTGCCCCAAGAACGAGCGATGTGAGCTTAAAGACACCGTCCGCTTCATGAAGTTGGACCTGACCTCGTCGCTCGACTACCACCGGCGTGATTTGCCTATCCACACCGATGACCCGTTCTACGACCGCGACTACAACCTGTGTATCGTCTGCGTCCGCTGCGTGCGTGCCTGTGACGAACTACGTGGCGACTCGGCGCTCTCGATGGTGTCCCGTTCAGGGGTTGCTCTCGTAGGTACGTCCCACGGCACTTCGCTGTTGGAGTCAGGTTGCGAGTTCTGCGGTGCCTGCATCGACGCTTGCCCCACCGGCGCGCTTGTAGAGCGCGACTACAAATGGGAGAAGGCGTCCACCAAGGTCAAGACCGTCTGCACAAACTGCCCTGTCGGGTGCGAGTTCGTGATGGATATCAACGATATAAACAAGGTCGTCCGCATGACGGGTGACCTGTCGGGCGAGGCCAGCCATGGCCAGGCCTGCTTCAAGGGCAAGTTCGGGTACGACTACCCGAACCATGTCCGACGGTTGAAGTACCCGATGGTACGTATCGACGGCGAGCTAAAGCGCACCACCTGGGAGGTTGCCCTTGAGGCGGCGTCGCAGGGTCTTTCACGGCATCTTCCAGAAGAGCGCGGCGTGATCCTCTCGCCGCGTGGCACTAACGAAGATCACTACGTTGGCCAGAAGTTTGCACGAACGGTGCTCGCCACGAACAACGTGGATACCGGGCTTAACCGGTCAGCAGAGCTGCTGGCAACACTGGCGGCAGCGCCGGGTCACGGAGCGGCCACGAACCCGATCTGGGGCATCGAGGAATCGAAGTGCGTCCTGGTCGTCGCCGGCAACCCGACCGAAGAGCAGAACGTGCTCGCCGTGCCGGTGAAGAAGGCTGTGCGAGCGGGCGCAAGTTTGATCGTTATCGACCCTCGTGAGACCGAGCTGACCCGCTACGCCACTAACTGGCTCCGACCACGGCCCGGGACCGAGATCACGCTGCTGGGTGGGTTGGCCCGGGTGATTTTGGACGAGGCGCTTGAGGACAAAGATTTCGTACGGGACCGGCTCGACGGCGTGGACGAATTTAAGAAGGCCATCTGGTCGTTTGATCTGATGCGCGTATCCCAGATAACCGGGGTAACCGAAGACGATATTCGGTCCGCGGCGCGGGCGTACGGCAACGGAAGTCCGGCTTCGCTTTTGCATGGCACGGACGGGATTGTTGCCGAGGACCACGCAGATCTTCTGGCCGCTGTAATGAACCTGGCGCTGATGACCGGAAACATCGGTCGCGATGGCGGCGGGGTGTACCCGCTGTACTCCGGAGCCAACACCCAGGGCGGTAACGATGTCGGCGCCGCGCCTAACCTGCTTCCGGGTTACAGATCTGTAACCTCAGATTCCGACCGAGACGCGCTCTCATCAGCAACCGGCGGCACGTACCCGCAACGGCCCGGTATATCCGTTCGGGAGATGGTGGCCGGTAACGGTATCAAGGCGCTGGTTGTACTGGCGGACGGCTGGAATCCAAACGTCGCCGGGATAACGACAGACGGCCTGGTCAACCCGGGTTTCATGGTCGTGTCCGATGCGTTCATGTCTGACACGGCGTCCAGAGCGGACGTGGTGTTCCCCGCGGCGACTTATGCCGAGGTGTCCGGGACGATCACGAATCTGGAGCGACGTGTCCAGAAGGTCAACCCGGGACTTGAGCTTCGCCACGAAGAGCGTGAGGGCTGGCGCACGCTTGCCGCTCTTGCGAGCGTAATGGGCGGTTCCGGCTTCGGATACGAGTCGTCTTCCGAAGTATTTGAGGAGATTCGAAAAGTAGTCCCGGATTATGCCGGGCTTACCCACGCCAGACTTGAAGGCAAGGGTATCCAGGCGCCGGCACGCGATGACGCCTCACGTGGCACCGAGATCCTGTTCAGTTCAGAAGAGCGGCTTACGGTCGTCCCGATGGCTATCCGTGAACCCATTTCCCCGCCGAACGGCGAATACCCGTTCACGCTTGGTCATGGGCGTGTCTTGCTACGTCCAGAAGAGGATGTGCAGGTCGTTCGAGATGAACGAAGCATGAACTTCATTAAACGAGACACATTTATAGAGATCCATCCTGAGGACGCCGCAGATCTTGACGTTTCTGAAGGGGACCGAGTCGCCATAAACGCACAACTGGACGCATCCGCGTCTCCGTTGCCTGAGTTCGGTTATGTACGACTGTCATCGCCACATCGTGGATTTGTTTCCGTGACAACGCTGTTCGCAGAAGTCGTCACCGGCGTACAGGACTCCGGCGATATAGACATGTCGCCATCGGTCAGAGGTCTTCCGTTGCGCCATGTATCGCTGGCGAAAGCCCCGGTACTGCGCGAAGCTGGTATGGCTGCCGACTGATCGTCTGGTTTCACCTGAGAGGGTTAAGAAACGCGGAGAAAATCAGATCTGCATCTTGAATTGGCTTTCCGAATCTAAATAGACAGAAAGCACGAAAATGGCCCCGTGTGGATGCATCGGACCAATTAGGAGAAATGATGAGCAAGCCCGCCGCTGTCACAGACAGCAGTTTTGATGTTGAAGTCCTTCAGTCGGACCTACCGGTGCTGGTAGATTTCTGGGCTGACTGGTGTGGTCCCTGCAAGATGGTGGCGCCGGTTGTAGAAGAGTTGGCGGCCGAATATGACGGAACGGTCAAGTTCGCCAAGGTAGACGTAGACGCGAACCCGGTGACCGCCGGTAAGTACGGCGTCCGCAGCATTCCGACACTTCTGATCTTCAAGGACGGAAAGCCCGTCGGCCAGGTCGTCGGAGCTGTCCCGAAACAGGTTCTTGAGGCCCGACTCAAAGAGTCGATCGCCTAGGTACGTTAGTACCTGCCGGAAAACGGCCTGAAATAAAGACAGCTGGAGCCATGATGGTCCAGCTGTCTTCGCGTCATCTGGTATTTCTAAACGATCGATCTCGGATAGTCCGTCGCTGACCGCCGAGGTCGCGTAAACTGTCCCGGCCTACCAAGGGAGTGTATGGGCTCTGGTGGGCTCCACGGACTTCAAACCCGATGGGGGGCATCCTTCGATGTCCTCGGGGGGTTCGACTCCCTCACGCTCCCGCCACATAGCTAAGTCGAACGCAGCCCGGCGCTGCGAAATAGAAGGCCCCGGTCGGATGATTCCGCCGGGGCTTTTTAGCGTCTTGCGACCAAAATTCCGCAAAATTGTGATCAACGCGATGTCTGTAAGTAGAGCGTCACACATCGGCAACCATATACTCGGATCATGCGCTCGATTGTTGCCGTAGAGCTCCTTCGAAACCCGGTGTTCCGTCGCCTGTGGTTCGTCACGATGATCGGTGGCCTGAGCGTTGGGGCCACCCTGACAACCCTCGGTTGGGTCGTGGTTGAAGAGTCCGGGGCGCCGTTGCTTGTCTCGCTGGTGTTGGTGACATTCCTGGCGCCACAGATGTTTGCCGGCCCTATCGGCGGGGTTCTGGCAGACAGGTATGGCCGCGGACTCGTCATTCGGATAGGTATATCGGCGCGTCTCGTGCTTGCGATCGCCATGGCCGCATCGCTGTTCTGGTTACCGCACGAATTGGCGCCGTTATTCGTGATCAACACAGTTCGCGCCGTGACAACCGGGGCCACGATTCCATCACGGCGTGCCTTCATGGCGGACATCGTGCCGCCGCGCCAGTTAACGACCGCTCTGGCGCTGGACGAGTTTGCGATAACGACGACCTTTATGGCCGGGCCTATCGCTACCGGATTTCTTTTGCTGGTGCTGGAACCCGGGGTGATATTCCTCGGGTTGGCCAGCATTTCCGTTATCGGTGTTTTCCTTGTGCCGCGCGCCCCGGAAAGCATTCAATCGACTGCGACCGGGGACGTTGCAACGCGTCGGCGATCATTCATAGGTGACCTGTTTGAAGGTTTCGGCTACATCCGCCGGAGCCGGGTTCTTCTCGGCATAACTGCGATATCTTTTACGGCCGAGCTACTTGCGTTTAACTACATGACCCTGATTCCGGTATTCGCCAAGGAAGTGTTTGAAGGCGGTTCCGGATTACTGGGGGTCCTCAACGGGACCATGCCGGTCGGAGAACTTTTCGGTGCAACATTCATGGCGGCGTTTGCCATGCGAGTTGCAAAACCGGGCCGACTGCTCATGGCCAGCGTTGCCGCCATATTTATAGTCGGTATCCCGCTTGGCGCGTCGACATGGCTGCCGGGGACTCTTGGACTTCTGGCGATAATTGGTGGGCTTGGTCAGATGTTCTTTGTATTGACGTCCACGTTGTTGCTCAGAGAGACACCGCCCCAGGCGCGGGCCAGGGTGCTCGGCCTACAGCAGGTGACATGGGGAGCCGGCGCCCTCGGCGGGCTGGCGTCTGGCGTGCTTGCTACGGCATTTAACCCGCACATCGGGATTATTGTCCCGTCGGCCATCGGACTGGCGGTCATAATCGTCATCATCGCCGTATCTCCTAAACTACGGTCAGTCGGCGGGAATGTTGCCTAGGATGAGCCACCTCAAGAGTCAACGGACCCAACAGTGGCAGGCGCCGGGGTTAACGGGACCGGTGATTGATTAGATATCAGGATTTCCGACCCTGTTCCAAACCGTAGATGCCCGGTAATCCCCGGTATCGCTGATCAAGGTCCAGACCGTAACCGACTACGAAGTGCCCGGAGAAGGTGAAGCCGACGTAGTCAGCCTTGATGTCCACTCTGCGACGCTCTGGGCGGTCAAGCAGTGTGCAAACGCGTAATGATGCCGGACGCTTGCGTCTCAGATGCTTCAGCGCAGCGCTTGTAGTCAGACCGGTATCGAGGATGTCTTCGACCACGATGACCGGACGGCCCTGGATAGCTTCGAGATTCGGTCCCCAGGCGACGCGGACGTTGCCGGAACTCTCGGTCCCGGCGTCGTAGCTGGAAAGCCTCATGAACTCGATCTCGGCGGGCGTCTTCATCTGTCTTACGAGATCGGCCAGGAAGATGAACGCGCCTTTGAGCGCACCGACCAGGACCGGCGGGTTTGATGCGTAGTCCTGATCGATCTCTCCGGCGACCGCGGCGACACGATCTGCGATCTGTTTCGGCGTCCAGAGCGGGGTGAGCAGCGGATCGTCTGGGGAGGTTGTCGATTGCTGGTTGGTCTGCATCGTTAGTCCGATTTCTTTTCATTGATTACGATTGAACAAGGGGCTTCAATGGCGGCCATGTTAGGGAACAGGCTACTGAAAGACAGCCGCAGACTGTGCCGATATGGCCAACCTGCGTTAACGTTGACCTTCACTCTGATAGAACGTTGGGCGAAATCAGGACGACAGTGGTCGAGGCCCACAATATATTCCCGGAAAAGCTGCCCAGAAGTCCCTCAAGGAGAACCATGGTCCAGACGCACGATATCGAACGACCTTCAAAGGCGCTGGTCGAAGGACTATCCAAAATCGGAAGCGCGACCGCGACCGGTGAGTTGAGCCGAATGGGCGTTAGCGACCCGCAGATTCTCGGCCCGCTTCCGTACACCACCGGTAAGTCGATCTGCGGCCCTGCGATCACGCTGCAGTACATGCCAATGCGCGAGGACCTGTACCCGCAAGAGGAGTACAAAGACCCGGAAAAGCAACTTCATCGGCATGCGCTCTATCACACGCAGCCCGGCGATGTGGTGGTCGTGGACGCACGGGGAGACATGTCCAGCGGTGTCTTTGGATCCATGATGCTGACCTATTTCCAGGGACGTGGCGGCGCTGGCATTGTGATCGACGGCGTCATCCGTGACGTGGAAGAAGCCTCCAAGTTGGACATCGGGATGTGGCTGCGCGGTGTTTCCCCAAACCATCACACACAGACGAACATCATGCCCTTCGCAGTTAACGAGCCTATCGCGTGCGGCGGAACGCTCGTGATGCCGGGAGACATCGTGATCGCAGACGATGATGGCGCCGTAAACGTGCCGATAGCTCTCGCCCAGCAGCTTTTGGAGAACGCTTCGACACACGTCGAGTGGGAAGAGTTCACCCGATTGCGCCTGCTTGAAGGCGGCGATCTCCGGAAGTACTACCCGCTTCGGGACGATGCGCGGGCCGAGTACGAAGAGTGGAAGAAGACCCAAGGCTGAAATGATCGGTTGACTGGGACGCTCACTATGTAAACGCCCGGTTATATCTTGGAGTACCGCTTCTGTGACCGCCCAAAATGGTCACAGATAGCGGTATTCCATGGATGTTTACGCTGTCCCTTCAGTGGTACGCTTTACGCGACGAAATTCGTCGGGCCACGCTCCACGCACTGTTGAGCGCCTGACCTGAGCAAGCAACACACGGTCCGGAGCGCGGATTCGACCGCTGGTTCCGGACCTTCTCGCGTTACGGGAATCGCTTCCATAACCGGACGCGTTTATAGAGGCAAAATGTCCACGCAGATTCGATCAGATCGCCGCAATGTCGCGATCATCGCCCACGTCGACCACGGCAAGACAACGCTTGTCGACGCCATGCTCCAGCAATCCGGCGCGTTCACTGCCCACGAGGAACTCGTGGATCGGGTGATGGACTCCAACGAGCTGGAACGTGAAAAAGGCATCACTATCCTGGCCAAAAACACGGCCGTCCGGTGGGGCGACACAAAGATCAACATCATCGACACACCCGGTCACGCAGACTTCGGTGGTGAGGTCGAGCGCGGCTTGACGATGGTGGATGGCGTCCTCCTGCTGGTAGACGCCAGCGAAGGCCCACTTCCCCAGACCCGATTTGTCCTCAGGAAGTCGCTCGAAGCGCGACTCCCGGTGATTCTTGTGATCAACAAGATCGACAGGGCAGATGCGCGTATCAAGGAGGTCGTAGACGAGGTTTATGAGCTTTTCCTTGACCTTGACGCGGACGATGAACAGATCGGCTTCCCGATCGTCTACACCAACGCTCGAACCGGGACGGCGACGACCGACACCGAGATGCCGGGTGTGAACCTGGACCCGATGTTCGAGACGATCATGACTTCCATCCCGGCGCCGACGTACGAGGACGATCATCCTCTGCAGGCGCTTGTGACCAACCTTGACGCTTCTCTGTATGTAGGACGACTGGCTCTCTGCCGGGTCCGACAGGGAACGATCAAGCGCGGACAGCAGGTCGCCCACTGCCGTATCGACGGCAGCATTGAACGGGTCAAGATCACCGAACTCTACGTAACTGAGGCGCTCGACCGCGTGGACGCTGAGGAGGCCGGCCCGGGCGAGATCATCGCCATCGCCGGGCTACCGAACGTGACCATCGGTGAGACGCTGGCTGATCTTGAAGATCCGCGGCCGCTTCCCGTGATCAGCGTGGACGAGCCGAGTCTGTCGATGACTATCGGCATCAACACATCTCCTATCTCAGGCCGCGACGGCGACAAACTCACGGCACGGTTGCTGGAGAATCGACTCAATCAGGAGATTATCGGCAACGTCTCGATCCGAGTTCTGACCTCCGACCGTCCCGACACGTGGATCGTGCAGGGCAGGGGGGAGCTCCAGCTCGCGATCCTCATCGAGATGATGCGGCGTGAAGGCTTTGAGCTAACCGTCGGAAAGCCGGAAGTCGTGACGAAGACGATCGACGGCAAGTTGAACGAACCGATGGAACGATTGTCTGTCGACGTCCCGGATGACCACATGGGCGCTGTGTCCAAGCTGATGGCGGCCCGCAAGGCCCGCATGCTTGAGATGGTCAACCACGGCCAGGGACGAGTGCGAATGGAGTATGTCGTACCGGCTCGGGGCTTGATCGGGTTCCATAACGAGTTCCTGATCGAGACACGCGGCACTGGAATTTCAAACCACGTGTTCGAGGGCTACGAGCCCTGGCACGGAGAGCTTCGCACGCGCCACACGGGAAGCCTAGTTGCGGACCGTGCGGGCCAGACGACCGGTTACGCGTTGCAGAGCCTGCAGGATCGGGGGCAACTTTTTGTTGCGCCGGGTACGCAGGTGTACGAAGGCATGATTGTCGGCGAGAACCCGCGCTCTCAGGACATGGACGTAAACCCGACGAAGCCCAAGAAGCAGACCAACATGCGTGCGGCTTCGGCTGATGCGACGGAGCATCTCGCCATGCACAAGACGCTGACGCTTGAAGAGGCGCTTGAGTTCATCATGTCTGACGAGTGCCTTGAGGTGACGCCACGCACGGTGCGAATTCGCAAGGCGACGCTTTCACAGCTTCAGCGCGGTCGTGAGCAGGGCCAGAAGAAGCACGCAAACGCCCGCTAGGGCCCCGTCTGGCCAGTTATTTGGGCCAGTTATTTGGACTGTTGCGGGACTGCGGTGTTGACGGGGTAGGGGCGTATGGCAATACGCCCGTTGGACGCTGCTAAGTTGAGAGGTCATTCCCACGCAGGTGGGAACCCAGGTACGCCATCCCTTGATTACGCGCGTACTCGCTGGTAATCGTCTCTGGATTCCCGTCTGCACGGGAATGACGGGATCTCTATCGGTGACCCCCGCGTGCGATATCGCGTATCCTCATCGCACAATCGCCGCATTTAGCCAATCACGAGGTTACCGCTCTGCCCGATCTGATCACCCCCGGCAAAGAAGCGCTCTCGGCCGTCCGCTATGCCCTGGAGTCAGCGCCGCCGCCGGTGTCATGGCGCGTGGTCGCTTCCAACCTGGACACGGCAAATCGCTTTCAGGTTCTCCTGGACGACGACCGCAAAATCCAGGTCATGCCGGACCCGGAGCCTCGCATCTACGTCCCGGGCGGCGACATATCGCTTATAGACCTGCTGTTCTACTACCCGAGACGGCCAATCGGTGGCGCGGGTGCGCTGAATTGGGTGCACCGATTCGCAGACAGGCTGAACTGGAACCTCGTCACCGGCGTTGCTCTGGTGGACAACGACACGGACCTCGGCCCTTACGGGTCGATGTGGCTGAAACACGTGATCGACCTGCGAGGCGGTGTGACGCCCGAATACCTGGCGGGCCAGGTCGATGCATTCATCGCATCGATGCAACTGGTGCGCCGGTTGCATGAGGCCGAACCGGACAGCCCGTTAGCGGACGGCGCTTGGATGGGACGCGGGTAGGCGCGACTCAGTCGTAGTTGCGCAACCTGCGGCTATGGCCGCCGCGGCCCACCTCCGACTTCCTTGAAACAATTGGCCTCCCAGGGAGGAGGTTTTTTGTATCCCCTTCCTAATGTAGGAGGGGGATACGGGATGGTTAGTCTCGGCCAGAGACTAGACCAGTGCGAACGTCTCTTCCGCCATGTCGGCGACTTTGTTGCCGATCACCAGCGATGATGTAGCGCCCGGCGACGGTGCGTTGAGCACGTGCACCGCGCCTTCTGTCTGGGCGATTCGGAAGTCGTCGAGCAGGTTGCCCTGGTTATCGACCGCTTGCGCCCGAACACCGGATCCACCGACGCCAAGGTCTGATTTCTGGATCTCCGGGATCATCTTCTGGAGGTCCTTCACGAAGACGCTCTTCCTGAGCGATCGATTCACCTCGTAGAAACCGGTCTTCCAGTCACGGGCCGTCATCTTCCAGAACCCGCCAAATGTGAAGGTCTCCCAGCTATCGCTGATAGAGAAATCGCGCTTCCTGTAGCCCTCACGCCGCATTGCGAGAACGGCGTTCGGCCCGGCCTCCACGTAGCCCTTCATGTTGTGGGTGAAGTGGACGCCCAGGAACGGGAATGCGGGGTCCGGCACCGGGTAGATCAAGTGCTTCACCAGGTGCTCCCGCTCTTTCTTGATCGTGAAGTACTCGCCGCGGAACGGGATGATGTGCAAACCGGGGTCAACACCCATCATCCGGGCAACCCGGTCCGAGTGCAGCCCGGCGCAGTTGATGATGTTCTTAGCCCTGAATTCGCCGCTCTCGGTCTCGATGTAGATCAGTCCGTCGTGGCGCTCAAAGCTCTCCACTTTGGAGTTCAGGTGGATCTCCGCACCGGCGCTCTTAACCTTCTCTGCGTAGACCCGGGACACGTCCTGGTAGTTGACGATGCCGGTCTTGGGAGCGAACAACGCAGCAATGCCTTTGACGTGCGGCTCAAGCTCCGCCAGCTCGTCTTGATCGACCAGCCGAAGGCCCTCGACGTCGTTCGCGTTGCCGCGCTCTTCGAGGAGCTTCAGTCGCTCGACCTGAACCTCGTCTGAGGCGACGATCACCTTGCCGATCTCACGGTAAGGGATCTCGTTATCCTGGCAGAACTTCACCATTGAGGCCCGGCCCTCGACGCAGAACTGCGCTTTGAAAGAACCCGGCTTGTAGTAGATGCCTGAGTGGATGACACCGCTGTTGTGGCCTGTCTGCTGTTGGGCGATGTCGTCGCCCTTTTCCAGCAGTGCGATCTTGAGGCCGGGGTGCCGTTCCAACAGGGTCAGAGCGGTGGATAGACCGATGATGCCGGCGCCGACAACGACGATGTCGTACTGGTTTTCTGGCACGCGATATGGGATCCAGGATTCAGGGTTAACTGTATTTGTTTAACAGCCCGGGCAGATTATCACGGGAGGGGGAATTCAAGGCATGGGCAGACGAGCAGTTGATTTGGCCCCTACGTTCGCCTATATCATCCCGATCCTTCCGGCCCCGGAAGGACGAGGGACCTGCATTATGACACCATTTGAGACGAAACAGACCGATGCTAGGAGAACCTGAATTTCCCTCAATCCAGGCTCTCTGCCACTTGAGAATCGTTCATAGTTGTTCCGCCATCACGCGCGCGTCAGAACATAGACGCGCCGACTCAATTTCCCAATCATTCCGTAAACATTCCAAAAGG
>Ga0114993_10000957_pt1 | contig 33540 bp, 32 predicted proteins | sample ArcticOcean_MG_C_FD_87042 | JGI IMG/M metagenome (GOLD analysis project Ga0114993, IMG submission 87042) | Marine microbial communities from western Arctic Ocean - ArcticOcean_MG_CB2_150 | ecosystem: Environmental > Aquatic > Marine > Oceanic | place: Arctic Ocean: Canada Basin | collected...
ACCTGTGCATAAAGGCCCCGTACCTGATCGTCTGCATAACGGCCTGGGCTCGATAAAGCCTTTAGCTGGGTGTTGTTCATCTGGCTCTCTCCTTTCCTGCACAACCACTACATCGTTGGCTGAATCGCCGCCATGGTGTGGTTTCGTTGCAGAACACGCAAAAGACACCACGCTTTAGATCGTGTTTTCTAGTGACACTTCTAGTGACACTTTGAGCGTGGATTATATCAGATTGATATGGAGAGATATAGAGACGGGTAGCCTAAAAAGCCCAGAAATATGGGAATTTTTAGAACTCCTCTGGACACTTATGTAGAGGGGATTGGCGGAGGGAGAGGGATTCGAACCCTCGATACAGCTTTACACCGTATAACGGTTTAGCAAACCGTCGCCTTCGACCACTCGGCCACCCCTCCTTGGAACGTCCGCTGAACGGCGATGCACCTTATCTAATTGGGCACCGGCGGGCTGTCAACGCGACGGTTTCGTTCGGATTGACTGCGCTTTACCCAGCCGTGCAGATGTCTTCGCTTAACTTTGCGCCGGTGAGCCGTTCCAGTTCATCGAGGCTTGTGGCGAATACGCAATAAGGGTGGCCGGCGGCGGCGTAGACCGTTGCAAAGCGGCCAAGGCTGGTGTCGATCGCAATCGGCAGGTCGCGCTCATGCGCCACCGGCGCGACGCCGCCGATGGTAAAACCAGTAGCATCGCGCACCATATCCGCGTCCGCCCGCGTGGCCTTGCCATCGAGGCCAAGCACCGCGGCGAGCGCCTTGGTGTCGCACTGCCGGTCGCCGGCGACCAATGCCATCACCGGCTGGCCGGCTACGGCGAAGACCAGGGATTTGACGATGCTGCCAAGCTCGGTGCCGATGCTGTCGGCGGCGTCTTGGGCGCTCCGCGCCGTCTCGTTGAGCTCGATCACCTCAGCCGGCGAGCCCGCCGCGGCCAACCAGGCGCGTACGCGCATGACGGAAGGGTGCTCCAAGTTAGACATGGCCGGTGCTAACTTTCGCCTTGCTCAGGGATGGCGCCGGCCCAGATGGCCCCAACGCGCGGCACGGCGCGGCCGCGCTTCACCGCCGGGCGCGCCCAAATGTTATCGAACCAGCGCCGAAGATGCGGGTAGTTCGCCCACTCAATTTCGTGCCACTCAAAGCGCGAGACCCAGGGCCAAGTGACGATATCGGCGACGCCATAGTCGGGCCCGGCGAGATACTCGCTCGCCTCCAGGCGGCTGTTCATGACCCCATAGAGGCGATGAGTTTCGCGAAGGTATCGGTTCCGCGCATAGGCGATTTCGGGCTCCAATTTGGTCCTGAAATGATGCGTCTGGCCGAACATCGGCCCGACATTCGCCATCTGAAACATGACCCACTGGATCTCTTCCATATGGCGGCGCGGATCGGCTGAGATAAACTGCCCGGCCTTGTTGGCGAGATAAATCAGGATCGCACCGGATTCAAACAGCGAGATCGGTGCGCCGTCCGGCCCGTCGGAATCGGTGATCGCGGGAATCTTATTGTTGGGGCAGAGCTTGAGAAAGGCCGGATCGAACTGCTCGTCCTGGCCGATATTGATCTCGTGCACCTGGTAGTCCCAGCCAAGCTCCTCCAGCAGGATCGACACCTTGAATCCGTTCGGTGTCTGCCAGGTGTAGAGATCGATCACGCGCGGTCCTCCCGCGGCATGATCTCGTCCAAATCGCCGCAACCGTCACGCGCCGCCATGCGCGAATGCCAAGCGGCAACAGCGGGCCAATCGGAGATATCCAGTTCGGCATCCGCCGCATGAGCGATCACGGTATAGCAGGCCACATCGGCGATTGTCGGCACGTCGCACGCGACAAATTCTACGCTCTTCAAATGCGCGTCCAGCACGCCGAGGGCATCGCGTGAGGCGTTTAACAGCTGCTCGACAACCGCCGGCGCGCCGTTCTGAAACTTAATTTGGCTGCGCGCCCGGGTGATGTTCCACAACCGGTCGGCCTGCCAACACAGCCATTCGCGCACGCCGAGACGCTCTTCTTCCGTGCCACCGTCGAGTGCCGCGAACTGCTCGGCGAGATAAACCAAAATGACGTCCGACTGGACGATGGTCTTTTTGGCGTGAACGATCGCCGGTACCTGGGCGAAACGGTTCAGCGTCTGAAAGGCAGGCTCCTTCTGCGCGCCCTTCATCAGGTCGACATGGTGATAGCTATGCGCGGTACCGCCCATGCTCAGCATCAGGCCCACTTTGCAGGATGGGATGGGATGGAAAGATAGTGTCCGTATAAATTTACCGATTTAGCGTTCATCGTTGCCCCCTCATTCCGCCGTTTGCGCCGTCGCCGGCGTCCCTAAAAAAGTTTCGTTTACGCAATTGATTAGGCTGCCATCGCGTAAATAGGCGCCCGCCGTCGCCGCGGCGCCGCGGCGGATCTCGGCAAAGGTCGTCTCGGAGTAGAACGAGCAATGCGGCGTGATGCAGAGCCGCCCGCGCAGCCATTTTTCATCGTCGAGCCAGGCCGAAATCAGCGGATGGCTTTCCGGCGGCTCCTCGGGAAAAACATCGAGCGCGGCGGCGGCAAGCGGGCCATCGCGCAGGCCCCACTCCAACCCGTCGAGATCGACCAACCCGCCGCGCGCGCAATTGACGAAAATCGCGCCCGGCTTCATCGCACCCACAGTGTCGCGATTGATCATATTGGCGGTCTCGTCGTTGAGCGGTGTGTGAATACTCACCACATCGGCCCAGGCCAGCACCTCCTCGAGGCTGTGAAAGCGTCTGACGCCGAGGGAATTGTCGTGCCCGGTGGGCAAATAAGGGTCGTAATAGCCCGGTGTCATGCCGAAGCCCTTGGCCCGCAGCAGCACGCCGGTGCCGATCCGCCCGCAGCCGATGACGGCGAAATTCTGATCGCGCACCCGGCGCATCGCCGGCGCACCGCCCCATTCCCAACCGGCCGCCATATCGGGCCGGAGCGAATGGTCGTAGGTCAACAGCCCGCGCATCAAGGCGAGCGACATGGCGAGTGTTGAGCTCATCACATCGGTGAAATCATAGGTCGGCACGTTGCACACCGGAATGCCACGCGCGCCGCACACCTCCAAACCCATACGGTCATAGCCGATGCCGCAACGCACAATGATGCGGCAATTTTCGAGCTTGGAAACCAACGCCGCGTCGACGGTGACGTTCTGCCAGGCGAGGATGGCGTCACAGGCGGCCCAAGATTCATCGGCGACTTCCTGCGCCCGGGCGCAGCGGTGAATTTCGATTTCTGCGGTGTCGCCAAGTGCCTCTTGCTCAACATCCGCGGCGCCGGGGAATTGGGCGTCTGGAATGAGAATTCTCATGCGTCGTCCTTTCCGGCCGCGCCCGCGTCTTCACCGAACATCACGGCCCGTGCTTCGTCATCAAATTCTGCGGGCGCCTTGCGGGTATCGGCCAGCACGGCGAGTCCGCGTTGCACCGCCGAGCGCGCCATCAAGCGCTCGAACCACGCCCCAACATTGGCAAAGGGCTCCAGAACAGCCGCTTCTTTGGCATAATCGCGGGTCCAGCCGAAGAGCGCCATGTCGGCGATGGAATAGCCGCCTGCGATCCAATCTTGCCCCTCAAGCTGGGTGTCCATAACGCGCAGCAGGCGCGCCGCCTCGGTATTGTAGCGCGCGATCGCGTACGGCACCTGTTCGCCCGCATAATGGTTGAAATGGTTGGCCTGGCCGAAGAACGGACCGACGCCCCCCATCTGGAACATCAGCCATTGCAGCACGTCATATTTGCCGCGCGTGCTCTCAGCAAAAAACTGCCCGGTCTTCTCGGCCAGATAGAGCATGATGGCGCCGGATTCGAACAACGTGACCGGCGCCCCGTCGGCGCCATCGGAATCGACGAGCACTGGAATCTTGTTGTTCGGGTTGAGGGCGATAAATTCCGGCGTGTACTGCTCGCCCTTTAGGATATTCACCGGAATGACCTTGTAATCGAGGCCCAGTTCCTCGAGCAGGATTGTGATTTTCCAGCCGTTCGGGGTCGGCCAATAATAGAGCTCTATCATCGCACTGGTATCGCCGTCGTATTTTCGGGCCGGCGCCTAGCGCGCCGAAAACTGTTTATCGCCGAACATGATCGAGCGCTGCTCTTCGGTGAATTCACGCTTTTTGGCTTGCTCGTCTTTCATCACGTCGAGACCGCGGCGGACCGCCGGGCGCTGGTACATGCGGTCAATCCATTTGGCGAGATGGGGGAAATCTTCAAGCGTCTGACCCTGGTTTTTCCACACGCGCATCCATGGGAATAACGCCATATCGGCGATCGAATAATCGCCGGCGACATAATCGCGGTCGGCTAGACGCCTGTCGACCACCCGGTATAGCCGCGTTGCCTCGCGGGTGTAGCGATCGATGGCGTATTCCAATTTTTCCTCTGCATAATTGCGGAAGTGGTGGCACTGGCCGAGCATCGGGCCGACATTGCCCATTTGGAAGAACAGCCATTGCAACACGTCGATGCGCCCGCGTTCATCGGCGGGGATAAATTTTTTGTGCTTCTCGGCATAGTGCAGCAGGATCGCGCCGGATTCGAAGATCGAAATCGGCTCGCCGTCGGCGCCATCCGGATCAACAATAGCCGGCATACGGTTGTTGGGAGCTATCTTGAGAAACTCAGGCGCGAACTGATCGCCTTCGATGATATTGACCGGGATGATTTTATAGTCGAGCCCCAATTCCTCGAACAGGATGGTTACTTTCCAACCATTCGGGGTCGGCCAATAATAGAGATCGATCATCGCTTCCTCCTAGGCTCCGCGGCGGCAGAATGGCGCGGCACCGCCGGGTTGGCAAGCAACCCGTTCCGTGGGAGCATTGCCGCGCCAATTGAGGCCTATGAAGCAGAGCTGAAGGAGCTGGTGAACATGTCGGTGGAGCAAGTGAACTCGGATTTTTCAGAGCGCGCGACATGCGATACGGGCGCCATGGAATGGCAACCAAGCCCGGTTGCCGGCGTGTGGCGCAAGCGCCTAGAATTGTCGGGCCCGGTGGAATCCGGCCGCGTCACCTCACTGGTGCGCTTTGACCCCGGCGCGCAATTTCCCGCCCATGACCATCCCGAGGGCGAGGAAGTATTGGTGCTCGACGGCACTTTTAGTGATGAATTCGGCAGCTACCCCAAAGGCACGTTCCTGCTCAATCCGGACGGCTCGCACCATACGCCATATTCCGAAGACGGCTGCCTGCTGTTCGTCAAACTGCGGCAATTTCCGGGCGCCGGGCGGTCGCCGGTTCAGGTCGACACCTTGAGTGCACCGTGGCGCGAGTCAGGCGTCGCCGGACTTGCCCAGTCAATCCTCCATGAAAACGAAACCAGCGGCGAGCAGATCAGCCTGTATCGCATGTCGCCGGGCTGCGAGGTACCGGAACACACCCACCCGGGGGGCGAGGAATTGCTGGTTCTCGAGGGCGGGCTGGAAGACCAATACGGCCGCTACGAACAAGGTTGCTGGGGACGCAACCCCGTCGGCAGCCATCATTGGGCGAAATCCGAATCCGGCTGTTTGATCTACGCCAAGCTCGGCCACCTGAATTAGCCAATTACCACTACACTGAAGGACTCAATCAAAACGGCACCACCAACCGGAATGCGTTCGCATTCCGGCAAGCGCGCCAAGCCAAGGGAGCGGACGCGACCGCCCGGCGCTTGAGGGAACGTCAAAAAAGAGAGCCCGAGCTTATGCGAGGTAGTCCCCAGAGCCTCATGTGGAGCGGATGCGACCGCCCGGCGCCTGAGGAAACTGAAAAAAATTAAGCCAGCGCAGCGATGGCGGCGTTGGTGGAGATGACCGGGGCGTAGCAATCGTTGATCTGCGCCAGGGTCTGATCGTGCAGTGGCTGGGTGGTGCCGCAAGCGTCGCCGATTACAACCGGCATATAGCCCATGTCGCGCGCGCTGCGCACCGCCATCTCGACGCACCAATCGGTATGATAGCCGGAGATAAGGAGAGTGCGCGCACCCCATTGCGCCAGCCAGCGCTCGATCGGGGTGCCGGTAAAAATGCTCCAAGCGGGATAGACCAGGGTGATGTCCTCCGGCTGCATAATCTCCTTCACCTCCGGCACTAGGTCGGCTTCCCATTCCTTCCGCGCCGCGTCGCCGGTGTAGTCCTTGTTCCAATGGCCGTATTGCGCTTCGTCCATTTCCGTCAGCGGCTGGCGCTCGCCGATGAAGCGGTCATAGCGCAGCCACAGAAATGGCATCTCGCGGCCGCGGCAGGCGGCGGCAAGGCGGAGGATATTGTGCAGCGAGCCGCCCTGCTCGCGCGCGCCCTGCCAGATCTTTTCGAAGCTGAGCACGCCGTCTGGATCGAGGATGCTGTTCTGCGCGTCCGTATTGACGAAGGCGGCGCCGCCGGCGAACAGCGCCGAGAAATCTAAGCTCCGCCATTGCGAGTGCAATTCAGACAGCATTTTCTCACCATTCCTGCACTGGTTTTCGAAAACCCAACGCGAGCTTAGTGCATACTGTCGGCGATGACGATAAAACGGAATTGCCAACGGCCATGATTCAGCCGCGAAGAATGCACCCAGGCCACTATGTGGCGCTCCTGGCAGCGCTGCTGTTTGCCTTGGTGCCGCTGTTCTGGCTGCTATCACTTAGCTTCCGGCCGCTCTGGGAATTTTACGTCGTGCCCATACACTGGCTACCGCAGGAGCCGACGCTAGAGAATTATCGCAACGTCTTTTACCCCTATATCGACCCATCGGGCTGGCCACAAACTTCTTCCTGGCCATCCATCGTCACATCCGGCGTGGTCGCGGCCTCTGCGACCCTGCTATCGATCGTCATCGGCCTGATGGCCGCTTTTGCCATTTCGCGCCATGGCGCCGGTGGGCCCAGGATGTTGCTTTATATTCTCTCCTTCCGGATGGCGCCGCCGATGGCGGTCGCCATTCCCGTCGTTGCGGTCATCACCACCGTCGGCCTGCGCGATAGTTTTTCTGGCCTGATCCTGGTCTACGCCGCCTACACCGTGCCGATCTCGACTTTGATGCTGAAAAGCTTCATCGACCAAGTGCCAGTTGAGATCGAGGAAGCAGCGATGATGGACGGCATGTCGCGCTGGCACAGCTATTTCTTTGTCACCCTGCCGCTCATGCGCAGCGGGCTCGCGGCGACAATTCTGTTCATTTTTATCATCTGTTGGGGCGAAGGCGCCCTGGCGCTCGCACTGACCGCCGGACGCTGGGTCACCATTCCGGTGCAACTCGTCAACAAGGTCTACAGCCCACATGTGCAGGGCGCACTCGCCGTCCTCGCCCTGCCGCCGCTGCTTATTCTCGGATTCTTCATACAGCCGCATTTAAGCCGCGGCTTCACCTTCGGCGCGGTAAAGAATTAGAGCGTGCGCTCGCTCTCGGTGATTTCCATATCGTTGGACGAAATATCCTGCACCGACATCAGCCCATCCGCGGCAATTTCCCAATGCTCATTGCCGAAGCTGCGGTACCATTGGCCGGTATCGCGGTGGCGCCATTCACTGATGAAGCGCACCGAAATACGGTTTCCGAAGAACGCCCACATCTCCTTCTTGAGGCGATAATCCTGCTGGATCGGCCAGCGCTCCAGGAGGAATGGCAGAATCCCATCCCGCCCTTCCACGAAAACATCCTTGTAACGCCATTTGGTATCTTCGGTGTAATCGCCGGGCACGACCTTGGCCACCCGCGCGTTCCAGATATCCTCGGCGTTCTGCACCATCTGCCGGGCGCTCGCTTCGGTAAAAGGTGGTGTGATGCGTTCCGACATTTGCGCTACTCCCTGGCTTAACCGTTGAGCTTTTTGTTCAGCATGTCGTTGGCCATTTGCGGATTGACCTTGCCTTGGCTGGCTTTCATCACTTGGCCGACAAACCAGCCCATCAGCTTGTCCCTGCCGCTCTTATATTCCGCCACCTTGTCCGGGTTGTCGGCGATGATCTGATCGACCACCGCCTCGATGGCGCCTGAATCGCTGACCTGCTTGAGGCCCTGCGCCTCAATGATGGCGTCCGCCTCGCCGCCGCTTTCAAACATGATCTCGAACACTTCCTTGGCGATACGGCGCGACAGTGTGTTGTCGGCCACGCGGTCAACCAGGCCGCCGAGCTGGGCGGCGGAAACCGGCGACGCGGCGATCTCCAACCCGGCCGCATTGAGCGCGGCGAAGAGCTCGCCCATCACCCAATTGGCGGCCAGTTTGCCGTCGCGCCCCGCGGCCACCTGTTCAAAATATTCCGCGGTCTCCCTCTCAGCGACCAACACGCCCGCATCATCGGCGCTGAGGTCATACTCGGTTTTGAAGCGCTGCCTCTTGGCGTCCGGCAACTCGGGGAGTTCCTGGCGCAATTGCTCGACCCAATCGGCGTCGAGTTCAAGCGGCAGCAAGTCGGGATCAGGGAAATAGCGGTAATCATGCGCCTCTTCCTTGGAGCGCATGTTGCGCGTCACACCCTGATTGGCATCGAACAGACGCGTCTGCTGATTTATTTTGCCGCCCTCTTCCAAGATTTCGACCTGGCGCAGCGCTTCATATTCAAGCGCCTTCATCACGAAGCGCACGGAATTGACGTTCTTGATCTCGCAGCGCGTGCCAAGCGGCGCGCCTGGGCGGCGCATCGAGACATTGGCGTCACAACGCAACGACCCCTGTTCCATATTGCCGTCGCAGCTGCCGATAGAACGCACAATCGAGCGGACCTTGCGGATATAGGCGCCGGCTTCCTCGGGCGAGCGGATGTCGGGCTCGGAGACGATCTCCATCAGCGCCACCCCAGCGCGGTTGAGATCGACGCAGGTGGCGTCGGGGCGCATATCGTGGATGCTCTTGCCGGCATCCATTTCCAAATGAAGCCGCGTGATGCCGATCAGGCGCGTCTCGCCGTTCTCGAGATCGATTTCAATCTCGCCCTTGCCGACGATCGGCTGGCTGAACTGCGAGATTTGATAGCCTGGCGGCAAATCGGGATAGAAATAATTCTTGCGATCGAAAACCGAATAAAGATTTATCTTGGCGCCGAGCGCCAGGCCGGTGCGCACCGCCTGTTTCACGCATTCGCCATTGATCACCGGCAACATGCCGGGCATGGCGGCATCAACCAAGGACACCTGGGTATTGGCCTCGGCGCCGAAATCAGTTGGCGCATCGGAGAACAGCTTTGCGTTGCTGACCACCTGGGCGTGGATTTCAAGCCCTACAACCATTTCCCACTCGCCGCTCTCGCCCTGGATACGATAGCCGCTCATCCTGCGCGCTCCGTGAGCCAAGCCGGCTGAGCGGTGAACGCCGCCGCCGTCTCAAGGAACTGTGCCGCGTTCAGCATGCGCGCCTCATCGAACGGCTGGCCGAGCAATTGCAGGCCGAGCGGCAGGCCGTCATTGCTGAGGCCGGCCGGCACCGAGATGCCTGGTAGGCCGGCCATGCTCGCCGGTACGGTAAAGATGTCGTTCAAATACATGGCGATGGGGTCATCCATCTTTTCGCCGATGGCGAAGGCCGCCGATGGCGCCGTCGGTGTCAGCACCACATCGACCTTTTCAAACGCGGTCTGAAAATCGCGCGCAATCAAGGTGCGCAGCTTTTGCGCCTTCAAATAATAGGCGTCGTAATAGCCGGCCGAGAGCACATAGGTGCCGATCATGATGCGGCGCTGCACTTCGGCGCCGAAGCCCTTTGCCCGGGTGCGCTCATACATATGCGTTAAATCGCTGTCCGCCTCGCGCAGACCGAAGCGCACGCCGTCATATCGCGCCAAGTTGGAAGAGCATTCCGCCGGCGCCACGATGTAATAGGTCGGCAGCGAATATTTCGTGTGTGGCAAGGAGATATCGACGATCTCGGCGCCCGCCGCCTTGAACCACTCGGTGCCTTGGCGCCATAGCGTCTCGATCTCTTCCGGCATGCCATCAAGGCGGTATTCCGCCGGCACGCCGACGCGTAGCCCCTTCACGTCGCCATTTAGGGCCGCCACGTAATCCGGCACTGGGACATCGACCGAGGTCGAATCCTTGGCATCATATCCGGCCATGGCGCGCAGCATCAGGGCGGCATCTTCGACGCTGCGGGTGAGCGGCCCGGCCTGGTCGAGCGACGAGGCAAAGGCGATCAGACCCCAGCGCGAGCACCGGCCATAGGTCGGCTTGAGGCCGACGATGCCGCAAAACGCCGCTGGCTGGCGGATCGAACCGCCGGTGTCGGTGCCGGTGGCGCCGAGCGCCATGTGCGCCGCCACCGCCGCCGCCGAGCCACCCGACGAGCCGCCCGGCACCAGCGGCTTGTCGTCGCCTTGCCGGCGCCAAGGATTGATCACATTGCCGTAATAGCTGGTGACGTTGGCCGACCCCATGGCGAATTCGTCCATGTTGGCCTTGCCTAGCATCACCGCGCCCTCGCGCCACAAATTCTCGGTGACGGTGGATTCGTAGGGCGGCTCAAAGCCGTCCAAAATATGAGAGCACGCCGTCGAGTGAACGCCGCGGGTACAATAGAGATCCTTGATCGCCAGTGGCACACCCTCCAACAGGCTGCCCTCGCCCGCCGCCAGGCGTTTGTCCGCCGCGTCCGCGCGCGCCCGCGCCAGGTCGAAGGTTTCGAACACCAGCGTGTTTAACTCCCGCGCCGCCTCGGCCGCCGCGATATGCGCCTCGGTCAGCTCGCGGGCGGAGAATTCGCGCGCGTCCAGCCCGGCGCGTGCCGAAGTGATTGTCAAATCGGTCAGCGCGCTCATTCGATCACCTTGGGCACGACGAAAAAGCCGCCCTCGGCATTCGGCGCATCGGCCAGCAAATCCTCACGCGGCACCGCCGTCCCGGCCACATCGGCGCGCAGAGGCAGTGTCACCGCGACGACACTGGTCATCGGCTCGACCCCATCGGTATCGACTTCCGAAAGCTGCTCGACCCAGGCCATGATGGCATTCAATTCGTCCGCCAAGCCGTCGGTCGCATCATCCGCGACTTCGATGCGCGCCAATTTGGCGATGCGCAGCACGGTGGCCTTATCAATTGCCATGTGTCAGGGTGCCCAAGCTGTAAAACATAGTAAAATATTCTTCGCGGGCGCCATTACCTTCAAGTTTTTCAAAGCCTTGGCTCCGCGAAAGGCGGCGAAGGTAACACCAGGCCGGGTGAACCGCAATATGACGCTCATGTCCCTCGACGCACTGGCCGACGCCCTGCCGGCAACGTCCCGCTTGATCGGGCTCGATCCCGGCAGCAAGACCGTCGGCATGGCTTTGTCCGATCTTTCACGCATAGTGGCGAGCCCGGCGGAACAGCTCAAGCGCGGCAAATTCGCTGATCTCGCGGCGCGTATCGAGATGCTGATCAAAGCCGAGCAGGTCGGCGGCATCATTGTCGGCCTGCCCCTCAATATGGATGGCTCGACCGGGCCGAGCGCCCAATCGGCGCGCCAGTTCGCGGAAAACGTGGCAGAACGATTGAACGTTCCGGTGGCTCTCTGGGACGAGCGCCTGTCGACTGCGGCGGTGGAGCGCACCTTGATCGAGGCCGATCTCTCGCGCCGACGTCGCGCCAAATTGGTCGATAAACTCGCCGCCGCCTACATTCTACAGGGCGCTTTGGATTATCTGGCGCGTCGCGGCTAATCCTTAGCGTTTGTGGGTTCGCCGGCTTCGACCAGGACACCGCGCTGAATCACCAAAGTGGCAAGCAGGACGATCACCACTCCGGGGATCGTCATCGCCGTTGGCAGGCCACGACCCAGGGCCCAGTCAAACACCAGTACAAAGGCCGGTATCAAATAAGAATAGGACTGTACGCGGGTCGCGCCGATCATCAACGAGGTCGACTGAATCATGAAAAAAGTCAACATGGTCGGGCCGATGGCAAGCCAAACCAAAGAGCCCCAGACGCTGCCATCGATCCGCCCCCAGGCAACATGGACGAATTCAACATTGGCGACGGCGATAAACATGGCAGTGACTATCACCATGATCCAAAAACTCATCACCGCCACCGGCTCACCGCGGTGCAGCTTGGGAATCAGCGCCGCGTAAAGGCCCATAGAGATGCAGCCGGCGAAGAACAGGGCGTCGCCCTTGTTCAGCTCTAGCGCGATCAGCCGGTCGGGGTCGCCCCGAAATATCACCCAAAGTGTGCCCACCAGGCCGAGCAGGAGCGCCGCAAAACGGTAGCGCCCGAGGCGCTCGCGCATCAGAATCGCTCCGTAAATGGCGGTGAAACCTGGAATCGTCGTCGAAATGGCGCTGGTGTTGAGGGAATCGGTGTATCTCAGGCTCTCAAACATTGACCAGAAGAAAATCGTCGAGAGCAGGGATAACAAGCCATAACGCCACAGGCCGGAAAGGCCGGGCCAACGGATGCCGTGGCGCCACAGAATATAGGGCGTAAACAAGAGAGCTGCGAAACCGAATCGCAACGTCATCAAAACGCTGGCCGGCATGGAATCGGCAATTAGATCACCGACGCTAAAAATGGTGGCGATGAAAAACATCGCCACCACAGCGATGCCGTGCGCCGCGCCAATGCTCATCGGCTCGGCCCGATCTCGATCACACCGCGTTGGATCACCAGGCTGGCGATCAGCACGATGGCGATCCCGGGGAATGTCATCAGCGGCGGCAGGCCGCGTCCGATGGCCCAGTCGACCAACAGCACAAACGCCGGAATAAAATAGGAATAGGCCATAACCCGCGTCGGCCCAATGCGGGGCGTCGCGAACTGAAACATAAAAAAGGAAATTACCGTGCTGACCACAGCGAGATAAACCACCGCACCATAGACAGCCAGCTCCGTCTCTGCCCACGGCGAAGTCGCCAAATCCTTGCCAGCGATGGCGAGGTAAAGAATGGCGCTGAGCAGCAACACCCAAAATGTGGTGACGGCGGTCGGCTTGCCTCTGTGAAAGCGCTTTATAAAGACGCCGTAAAAGCCGAATGCGATGCAACCGGCGAGAAAGATCAAATCCCCTTTGTTCACATCGAGCGCCACCAAACGGTCGGGATCGCCGCGGAAAATAATCCATAGCGCGCCCAGCAAGCCAAGCGCCAAGGCGGCAACGCGATATCGGCCCAGGCGCTCGCCAGCAATAAAAAATGCAAAGATGCCAGAGAGCACAGGAACCGTCGTAAACAGCGCGCTGGTATTGAGCGCGCTGGTGTGGCGCAGCGCCTCGAACATGCACCAGAAGAAAATGACCACCGTCAGCGCTATCACCGCATAGCGCCATATGGCGCTCCATCCGGGCCAGGTCAGACCGTGGCGGAAATGTACATATATGCCGATGATTATTGCTGCGAGCCCGAACCGAAGTAGCATTAGGACGCCCGGCTCCAGAGCGTGCGCAATCTCCTTGCCGACCGGAAAGGAGGTCGAAACCATCAGGTTGGCGATCAGCGTAACGGCGTGAACGGCCATAACGCTACCTGACGGGGCGGTGGGAGGAACGGGGCGATTATTCATGGGCGCGCAAAGATCGGTTATCCGGGCCGCTTCGTCCAGCATCGATTCGCGCACCGGACGCTTGTGTTGCCCGCCGGGGCTTCATGGGCAGGAGCAAAATTCGCCTATGAAATGAAACCCTTGGCCCCGGTCCTATCGCGCTTCTTGCCGCCCTGGCACGGCAGCGCTATTAACCGGTCTTAATGCAGCCAGTGTCGCGTCCCAATGCGCTTGCCCAGCGCGACTTGCTCGGGATTGAAGGTCTTTCCCCCGATAGGGTATCGGCGATTCTCGATCTTTCCGAATCCTATGTCGCGCTCAACCGCAACGCCCACAAGAAATCGGACGTCTTGCGCGGACGCACACTAATCCTGTTGTTCTTCGAAACCTCGACCCGTACCCGCACCTCGTTCGAGCTCGCCGGCAAGCGCCTCGGCGCCGATGTGATCAATATTTCCGTTGCCTCTTCGGCGATCAAGAAGGGCGAAACGCTGATCGATACGGCGATGACGCTGAACGCGATGCATCCAGATGTCATCGTTGTCCGCCATCCGGACGCCGGCGCGGTCCGCCTGCTCGCCAATCACGTCAATTGCTCGGTGATTAATGCCGGCGACGGCAGCCATGAGCACCCAACCCAGGCCTTACTCGACGCCCTCACCATCCGCAATCACAAGGGCCGCCTCGACGGCCTCCGGGTGGCGATATGCGGCGATGTCCTGCACAGCCGGGTGGCGCGCTCAAACATTCTTTTGCTCAACATGATGGGCTCGCAAGTGCGGCTGGTGGCGCCGCCGACCCTGGTGCCGCCGGCGGTTGAGCGCCTCGGCGTCGAAGTTTTCCACGATATGCGGCGCGGCTTGGAGGAGTGCGACATTATCATGATGCTGCGCCTTCAAGCGGAGCGCATGCAAGGCACCTTTGTGCCGTCAACGCGCGAATATTTCCGCTATTTCGGCCTGGACGAAGAAAAGCTCGCCATGGCCCGACCGGATGCGCTGATCATGCATCCCGGGCCAATGAACCGCGGCGTCGAAATCGACAGCCGCGTCGCCGATGACATCACCCGGAGCGCAATATTGGAACAAGTCGAGCTTGGTTTGGCCGTGCGTCAGGCTTGCCTAGACATGCTTGGGCGCGAGCCTGAGAGCGCGTGAGCCAGCGATGAGCGATAAACGCACCGCTTATATAAACGCCCGCCTGTTGGACCCGGAAAGCGGGCTCGATGCCCTCGGCGTCCTGTTGACCGAGGGCGCCCGTATCGCCGATCTCGGCCCCGGACTATTTGCCGATGGCGTGCCGGAAGGCATCGAGACAGTGGATTGCGGCGGCCACTGCCTCTCTCCCGGGTTGGTCGATATGCATGTCCATCTGCGCGAGCCCGGCCACGAACATAAAGAAACCATTGCCACTGGCAGCTTGTCGGCCCTGGCCGGCGGTGTCACCAGCCTGTGCTGCATGCCCAACACCGACCCGGTGATCGACAATGTCGGGCTGATTGAATTCATCCATCGCCGCGCGCGCGAAGCCAAGGGCGTCAAGGTGTTCCCCTTTGCCGCCGTCACCAAAGGGCTGGAAGGCAAGCAATTGACCGAATTCGGCATGTTGGCCGAGGCCGGCGCGGTGGCGTTTACCGATGATGGGCTGCCGATTTCCAACAGCCAGGTGATGCGCCGCGCGCTGAGTTACGCCAAAACATTCGACCTGCTGATTTCGCAACATGCCGAGGATCTTTCATTATCCGCCTGCGGGTGCATGGCTGAGGGTGAGGTCGCCACCCGTCTCGGCCTCGAGGGCATTCCGGAGATCTCCGAGACGGTGATGGTTGAGCGTGATATCCGCCTGGTCGAGCACACCGACGGGCGCTATCACGTCGCCCATATCTCGACCGCCGATGCCGTGGACTGCGTGCGCCGGGCTAAGGCGCGGGGGTTGCGTGTCACTTGCGAAGCCGCGCCGCATCACTTTTCCCTCACCGATCTCGATGTCGGCGATTACCGCACCTTCGCCAAAATGGCGCCGCCGTTACGCAGCGAGGCCAACCGCACTGCCATCGTCGAGGGCCTGAAAGACGGCACCATCGACGCCATCGCCACCGACCACGCACCGCACGATCAAGAGAGCAAGCGCTTGCCCATGGCCCATGCAGCGAATGGCATTGTCGGCTTGGAAACCCTGTTGCCGCTGTCGCTGGAACTTTACCACGGCGGCCACCTGCCTCTGCTCGACCTCTTGCGCCGGCTGACATTGGCCCCGGCGGAGCTGTTAAAATTGCCAGTCGGGCGCTTGCGCAAGGGCGCGCCGGCGGACCTCCTGCTGTTCGATCTCGAGGCGCCTTGGGTAGTGGACAGCACAAAATTTCGCAGTATGTCCAAAAATACGCCGTTCGACGGCCGCCCGGTACAAGGCCGCGCCCTTCGGACAATTGTCGACGGTCGCTCCCTGTTCACCCTCGACGGCGATACCGCAAGGTGATGAACTTGCCTTATCGCCTTGCGGCAAGCGCGACCGCGCGACCGTGCATGCGCGAGGTAAGCCAAGGACGCGGATGCGTCCGCCCGGCGCTTGAGGGAACATACAGCGGGTCATTTTTATGACCCGTTGGTCCTAAACCCTCATGCCCGATCCGATCAGTTGGGCGTATTCCTGGCCTTACTATGCAGTCACTTTCGCCGCCGCCTATGCGTTGGGTTCGATACCGGTTGGGCTGCTGCTCGCGCGCTTCTTTGGACACGGCGATATCCGCGCTATCGGCTCGGGCAATATCGGCGCAACCAATGTGTTGCGTACTGGCAACAAGCCGCTCGCCGCCGCGACCTTGCTGCTCGACGGCGCCAAGGGTGCGGCAGCTGTCTTGTTGGCCGCCCGATATGGTCCCGATCTGGCGCTCGCGGCAGGCATTGCCGCGGTCATCGGACATGTGGCACCGGTATGGCTGTTGTTTCGCGGCGGCAAAGGCGTGGCGACCAGTCTCGGCGTGCTGCTCGCTATCGACTGGCGACTAGGTTTAATCGCTTGCGCCGTGTGGCTCGCCGCCGCGGCAATTTTCCGCTATTCCTCGCTGGCAGCCTTGATCGCCTTGGTTTCGGCGCCGGGCTTCGGCTATTTGCTCGCCGGTCGCCAGCTCACCGAATTGGCGGCACTGCTGGCGGCCATCGTGGTCATCAAACATAGCGCCAACATCCGTCGCCTGTTGAGCGGGCGTGAATCCCGAATTGGCGCCGGCAAGGATAAATCGGCCAGCGGTTGACGAATTGACGTTTATCTATTAATTGCTACTTATGGTTGACGCGCGCCCTCTGAGCGACAGCGAACGTCTCGACTGGCTGCGCCTGTCGCGCAGCGAAAATATCGGCCCCATCACCTTCTTTGCGCTTTTGGAACGCTATGGCGGCGCCGCGCCGGCGCTCGACGCATTGCCGGAGCTGGCGCGCAGCGGCGGGCGCAAGCGGGCCATCAAGCTGTTCTCCAAATCGGCCGCCGAGCGCGAGATCGCAGCGCTGAAAAAATTGGGCGGCCGCTTTCTCGCCTGTCATGAGCCCGGCTATCCCATACCGCTCGCCGCCCTTTCCGATTGTCCGCCGCTGATCGCCATCCGTGGGCATGGCCATCTGCTCGAAAGCAATATCATCGCCATGGTAGGCGCGCGCAACGCCTCGGCCAATGGCATCCGGTTTGCTCGCCAGTTGGCGACGGAATTGGGGGCCGCCGGTTTCGCGGTGGTCTCCGGCATGGCGCGTGGCATCGATACGGCGGCCCATCAAGGCGCGCTCGAGAGCGGCACCCTGGCCGTGATGGGCGGCGGCGTCGATGTGGTCTATCCAAAGCAAAACGCAGCGCTATATGAGGATATAGTGGCGCGCGGTGTGGTGATCGGCGAGCCGCCGCTCGGCACGGTTCCCCAGGCGCGCCATTTTCCACGCCGCAACCGCATCATATCCGGCATGGCGCGCGGCGTCGTCGTCGTCGAGGCAGCGCCGCGTTCAGGCTCGCTGATAACCGCCCGCTTGGCTGGCGAACAGGGCCGCGAGGTGTTCGCGGTGCCGGGCTCGCCTCTGGATCCGCGCAACCGCGGCTGCAACGGCCTGATTCGTGACGGCGCAACTCTAGTGCAAGGGGCCGAGGACATTGTCGAAGCCCTTGCAGGAACAACTCCGCAGACCCTGGGGCAGCCACCGGGCGAAGAATTTCGCGCCCCGGACAGGGCGGCGTTGGGCGAATCCGAACTGGCCGCGGCCCGCCCCAGCGCGCTTGAACTGCTCGGCCCGAGCTCGGTTCCGATTGACGAGCTGCTGCGTCAGAGCAGGTTGACACCTGCCCTGCTACTCACCATCTTGTTGGAACTTGAGCTGGCGGGCCGCTTGGAACGCCATGTTGGAGGTCAGGTTTCGTTAATAGAATCAATGTGATAATTCGCATTATTCCGATTCGAGAATATTAGCTACATGAATGTCGTCGTCGTCGAGTCGCCCGCAAAGGCCTCGACAATCAACAAATATTTGGGGCCAGATTACGTGGTGCTGGCCTCCTATGGACATGTGCGCGATCTGCCGCCCAAGAACGGCTCTGTCCGTCCTGACGAAAATTTTGAAATGACCTGGATGGTTTCGGACGGCGCCGAAAAAAATATCCGCGCCATCGGAAAAGCGCTCAAGGGTGCCAAGCATCTCTATCTCGCCACCGACCCGGACCGCGAAGGCGAGGCGATCTCGTGGCATGTGATGGACGAGTTGAAGGAGCGCAACCTCTTAAACGGCATCGCCGTTGAGCGGGTCGTATTTACCGAAATCACCAAAACCGCCGTCTTGGCCGCCATGGCCAATCCGCGCATGCTCGACGACGATTTGGTCGACGCCTATCGCGCGCGGCGCGCACTGGATTATCTCGTAGGCTTCACGCTGTCGCCGATCCTGTGGCGCAAGCTGCCGGGATCGCGCTCGGCGGGGCGCGTGCAATCGGTCGCGCTGCGCCTGATTTGCGAGCGCGAGGCCGCGATCGAGGCGTTTATCGCGCGCGAGTATTGGACCGTCGCGGCCAAGCTGAAGACGGCCGCCGGCAATGAGATAGAAGCACGTCTGACCCATCTCGACGGCAAGAGATTAGACAAATACGACCTTGCGGACGAAGCCCACGCCACGGCCGCGCGCGATCGCGTCGCAGCTGGTGAGCACGCCGTACGCGAGATCGAGGCCAAGCGCACCCGCCGCAATCCGTCACCGCCGTTCACCACCTCTACCCTGCAGCAGGAAGCCTCGCGCAAACTGTCCTTCACCGCGCGCCAGACCATGGGCGTGGCGCAGCAACTTTACGAGGGCGTGGCGCTGGACGGTGAGCGGGTCGGATTGATCACCTATATGCGGACCGATGGCGTGCATATTGCTGCGGAAGCCTTGCAGCAGGCGCGCGCCACCATCGACCGCGAATATGGTGCGCGCTATGTGCCCGATACAGCTCGCACGTATCGCGCCCAAGCCAAGAACGCCCAGGAAGCGCATGAAGCTATTCGCCCGACCGATCTCAGCCGGCTACCGCAACACGTGCGCGACGTGCTCAGCACCGATCAAGCCCGGCTTTACGAGCTGATTTGGAAACGCACCCTGGCAAGTCAGATGGCGAGCGCCGAGATCGATCAAACCGCCATCGTGATCGAGCCCGGCGACGGCAAACACACGCTGCGCGCCACCGGTTCGGTGATCGCCTTTGACGGCTTTTTACGCCTCTATCAGGAAGGCCGCGATGACGCCAAGGGCGAAGATGGCGATCGCCGACTGCCTCAAGTGCAGAAAGATGAAGCGCTTGCCCTCGCCGCCGTTATGCCTGAGCAACACTTCACTGAGCCGCCGCCGCGCTTTTCTGAAGCGAGCCTGGTCAAGGAAATGGAACGGCTCGGCATCGGCCGGCCCTCCACCTATGCCTCGATCATATCAGTGCTCCAGGACCGCAATTATGTCCGTCTGGAGCGCCGCCGTTTCATGCCGGAGGATCGCGGGCGCATCGTCACCGTATTCCTAGAAAATTATTTCCGCCGCTATGTTGAGTATGACTTCACCGCGGCGCTCGAATCTGAGCTCGACAGTATTTCCGACGGTCAGATCGATTGGCACAAGGTACTCGCCGGATTTTGGACTGATTTCAAAGGCGCCATCGACGAAACGTCGGAATTGCGTATCACCCAGGTCATCGAAGTTCTCGACGAAAACTTGGCGCCGCACCTGTTTCCCGTTTCCGAAGATGGCAAGGACCCGCGCATCTGTCCGTCATGCGACGATGGCCGGCTCAATCTAAAGCTCGGCAAACATGGGCCGTTCATCGGCTGCACGAACTATCCGGAGTGCCGACATACGCGCCCGCTCAATGGCGAAGGCGACGCCGATGCCGGACCGCGAGAAATTGGCACTCACCCAGATTCAAACCTCGCGATTACGCTCCGTAAGGGCCCCTTCGGCTATTACCTGCAATTGGGCGAAATTGCCGAGGATGGCAAAAGCAAACCGCAGCGCGTGTCGCTGCCGCGTGACGTGGTGCCGGACACAGTCGATTTGGAAACGGCGCTTGGCCTGCTGTCGCTGCCGCGCGATATCGGCCCCCATCCCGAAGGCGGCAAGATGATCACTGCCGGGATCGGGCGCTTCGGCCCCTATGTCAAACATGATGGCAAGTTCAAATCGCTGAAGAAAGACGATGAGATATTGAGCATTGGCCTCAATCGGGCTGTCAGCTTACTGGCCGAAGTCAGCCAGCGCGGCGCGTCGGTTCTGCGCGAGCTCGGCAAACACCCTGACGACGATGCGCCGGTGACCGTGAAGGAAGGCCGCTACGGCACCTATGTGCAGCACAAACGCACAAATGCCACCTTGCCCAAGGGCGTGAATCAAAACGCGATCACCCTAGAAGAAGCCTTGGTGCTGCTGGCAGCGAAGGCCGGCAAGAAGAAAGGCGGCGCCAAGAAGAAGCCCGCCGCAAAGAAGAAGACCGCCGCAAAGGCTGGGGCCAAGAAGAAGACCGTCGCAAAGAAGAAAAAAAATCCGGCCAAGGCCGCCCCCGGCGCCGACCAAGATAGCACCGAGAGTATTTAAGCCCGTGCCGACCGGGCGCCGCGAGTCCGCGCCGTTTCCCGACAAGGACCAAGTCCGCCGGTTCATCGCCGAAAGCAACAGCCGCGTCGGCAAACGCGAGATCGCCCGCGCGTTTTCCATCACCGGAGATCAGCACGCGCAGCTGCGCAGGATGTTGCGCGAGCTGCGCGAAGAAGGCGTGTTCGACCACCGCAAGAGTAGCCCGGCTCCGGGCAGAACCAATCTGCCCAATGTCTGCGTGCTTGAGGTCGACCGGATCGATTCCGATGGCGAACTCCGCGCCCACCCGCTAGACAATAAGGGCACGACAGAAATTCTAGTTATCTACATCGCGCCATCAACGCCGAGCCAAGGCGCGCTCGGTGTTGGCGATCGAGTGCTGGCGCGACTGGAACGCCTCGATAGCGGCAGCTATCAGGCCACGGCGATCCGGGTGCTCGACGCCGGCGGCAAGCGAGTCATCGGGCTCTTTACCCTGAGCAGCGACGGTGGCCGGATCCAACCGGCGGACCGGCGCGCGCGAAGTGATTACCTGGTCGCAGGCGAACATTGCGCCGACGCCGAGGCGGGCGAACTGGTGCTGGCGGAAATTCTGCCGGGGCGCCATCTCGGCCTGCCGCGCGCACGGGTGACCGAACGCCTCGGCAGTATGGATGATCCGCACAGTATTAGCCTGCTTGCCATTCACGCCAATTTCATCCCCACTCTATTTTCCGATGCTGCGTTGGCCCAAGCCGATGCCGCACAGCCGGCGGCGCTCGATAAGCGCACGGATTTGCGCGCCCTCCCGTTGGTTACCATTGACGGGGTCGACGCCCGCGATTTTGACGATGCGGTTTGGGCCGAGGCCGATAGCGACCCAGCCAATCCAGGTGGCTGGCATATTCTCGTCGCCATCGCCGACGTCGCCTATTATGTGCGCCACGGCGATGCGCTCGACCGCGACGCACGCGAACGCGGCAATTCGGTCTATTTCCCGGACCGTGTGGTACCGATGCTGCCCGAGGCGCTATCTAACGGCCTCTGCTCGCTCATACCGGACGAGGACCGCGCCTGTCTCGCCGTTCATATTTACCTTTCCCGGGAAGGCGAGATACGGCGCCATGAATTTGTCCGGGCCCTGATGCGCTCCACCGCCCGCCTCAATTACGCGCAACTGCAAAAGGCCCTGGACGGCCACCCCGACGACGCGCTCGAACCCTTAATGGCGGGCGTTGTCGAGCCGCTTTACGGCGCCTATTTGGCGCTAGAGGCGGCACGACGAAAACGCGGAACTCTCGAACTCGATCTGCCCGAGCGAAAGATAGTATTGGCGCCTGACGGCAGCGTCGCGCGCATCTCCGAAGCGCCGCGATATGACAGCCACAAACTGATCGAGGAATTCATGATCGCCGCCAACGTGGCCGCGGCGGAAACCCTAGAGGCGCTCAAAACGGCTTGTGTCTACCGGGTACACGATCAACCCGACGCAGCCAAACTCGAGGGACTGCGCGAAATGCTGGCCGGGTTTGGTCTTAAACTATCGACAAGCCGGCACATCACTCCGCTTAATCTCAATCAAATCCTCGCCAAGGCGTCAGACGGGCCCAATCAGCATCTCATCAGCACATTGGTGCTGCGCGCCCAAGCGCGGGCCGAATATTCACCCAATAATTTCGGTCATTTTGGCCTCGCCCTTAAACGCTACGCACATTTCACTTCTCCCATCCGGCGCTATGCGGATTTGCTCGTTCACCGTGCCTTGATTGCCGCGCTTGGCTTCGGCGAAGACGGCCTGCCGTCCGGGGCGGAAGCGGAATTTGCCGATATTTGTGCGCATATATCTCAGACCGAGCGGCGCGCCGTCGTAGCAGAGCGCGATGCCAACGACCGTTACACCACGGCCTATCTGGCGGCCCATGTCGGTGCTGATTTTCCCGGCAAGGTCTCCGGTGTGGCGCGCTTCGGGCTATTTGTCGAGCTTGACAAAACTGGCGCGGATGGACTGATTCCCGCTCGCTCCTTGGGCGCGGCGCGCCCGCGCCATGACCCGGTACGCCATTCCTTGTCGTTCGGCACGACGCATGTATCGATCGGTGACCGCGTTGTAGTTCGTCTCGCCGACGCCGACGCGCTAACCGGCGGCATGATCTTCGAACTTCTCGAAGTGAATGGAAAGCCTTGGAAACAGCGCTCGGGAGGGGATCCATCGAAGAAGCGCGGACGGGCGGCAAAGGCCGGCAAACGTGGAAAACGGCGCAAGGGAAAATAACCGCGACTGTGACTATCTGGCCCCCTCTGGCGCCGGCGCCAATGCTGCGCTACCCTTGGGGCGTTCGCGAGACAAGGGAGATAGGCGTGGCCACACCATCGCCGTCGCAACGCCGCTGGCTGGAACGCGGAATCGCGCAGCCGGGCGGAAAATTACCGCTGTTCGATGGTGACGGACAGCAAATCTCAAGCCGCACCGTGCGCGCCTGTCTCGGCGCGGGCTGGGCTGAGCCGTGGCGCCACAATCCGATCAAACCTGATTGGTTGATTTGCCGCATTACGCCGCAGGGCCGCGCGGCGATCAGCCACACACCCGACTAAAATTACCGCACAACCGTGATAAACAACAAGGTAGCGGCGCCCCCGGCGGCGGATCGCGAAACGCGCCATACGACGCTCCGCGCCATGATCGCGGTCATCGCCTGCTCCGGGCTGGTCGGCCTCGCGTTCGGCTATTCCCTGCCGCTGCTCTCCATCATCATGGAGAACGATGGCATCAATTCCTTCTTGATCGGCCTTAGCACGGCCGCCGAATCCGCTGCTATTATTATATTCGGCCCGATCGTGCCGCGCATAATCGGCGCCCTCGGCCTGAGGAACGCCATGTTCGCCGCCACCGCGGTCGGCGTTGTGTCGCTCGGCGCGCTGGCGTTCTTCGACCCTCTCTATGCATGGTTTCCCCTCCGCTTCGTCCTCGGCGGCGCCATATTCCTGGTCCTCATCGCCAGCGATATCTGGGTAACACAGGGCGCCGCCGCCAGACTTCGGGGGCGCATGATCGCCATTTACGGCACCGCCATCACCGGTGGCATGGCGCTCGGACCAATGCTGGTTGCGCTAATCGGGAGTGAGGGTTCGCTGCCGATATTTATCGGCGCCGCGATATTCGCCAGTGCCGTCCTGCCACTGCTCTTCGCCTACGGCCCAGCGCCGGCAATGGAACAGTTAGGCAAGTTGCGCCCCTTGATCGTCATGTTGGCATTGCCTTTGCTGGTCGTCGCCGTTTTTGCCTTCGGCGTGATCAATTCCTCGGCACTTTCCTTGCTGCCGGTCTTCGGCCTCCATCTTCAGATGAACGAGCAGATCGCGGCCATTTTGCTGTCCGTTCTTGTTGCTGGTTCGATCCTGCTGCAATTTCCGATCGGCTGGCTAGCCGACCGGATCGATCGTCGGCGCGTTCTCATGCTATGCGCTGTCGTCGGCACGGTCGCGGCTGTTCTGTTGCCTATATCCCTCGATACGGTTTGGGCCATGTGGATCTGCTTGTTCGTTATCGGCGGTTCGATGGTCGGACTTTACACCGTATCGCTGACCATACTTGGCGATCGATACACCGGCGGCGAACTGGCCGCCGCCGTTACGCTGTTCGCGATGATCCTCGCTGGCGGCTCAACACTCGGACCTCTGATGGGCGGCGGCGCCATCGAGCTATGGGACCCCTACGGATTTAACGTCCTGATAATCGCCGCTTTTTCTCTCGTCATACTGCTCGGTCTCTTCCTCGCTATCCGGCGGCGCGGCAACACTTGACAGGGATCAGGCGGGCTGTATTGTCCGCCCGGATATTTGTCCCAAAAAAATTCAGAAATTAGGCCATGGCTAAGGCATCCAGCATCTTAATTAAGCTCGTCAGTTCCGCTGGCACAGGCTTCTATTATACGACGCGGAAAAACCCGAGAACGCAGACCGAAAAAATGGTGCTGCGTAAATTCGATCCGGTCGTGCGTAAACATGTCGAGTTTAAAGAAGCCAAGATAAGGTAACTGGCGCTCGGCGCCATGCCACCAATGACGAGCCGTTCTTTCTCGGCCTTAAGAGGACAGCGGCGTTTGTCAGTACGTATTCTTCTCCCCGCTTTTCTACTCGCCGTCACGCTCGCCTTTGCTGCAGCAAGCTCGGCCAAAGCTGAGCCGACACCTGGCTGGAAGGCCTTTACCTCGAGCAACCACGAAAAAGCCGAAGCCATCTGGCGGCCGCTTGCCGAGCAAGGCGACCACCATGCCGCCTTTGGCATGGGAGTTCTTGCACAAACCCGGAATCAGCATGAAGACGCCGCTCGGTGGTACGAACAGGCGGCGCGCGCCGGGCTCACCAGCGCTCAAGTACTACTCGGCTCCATGTATATCGATGGCCGCGGCGTAGCGTGGGACGCGGTCCGTGCCTACGCTTGGCTGCACCGCGCCACACTGGACGGGCACGCCAATGCCGCCCGAGCGCGCGACGCAGTGGGCGCGGCGCTCACGCCCGATCAGCTATCTCAGGCCGAAGCCCTGAGCCTCACCTTAAGGGCGCCCGAATAAAACAGAATTGTTGCCGGCAGCCGCTTTCAAGCAGCGATGACGACGCAATCGCGCCCGCCGCGCTTCGCCGCGTAAAGCGCTTCATCGGCGCGTTTCAGTTGCCGGTCCGGCGATTCTGATGAGCTTTCGCGCATTGCGACGCCGACACTCACCGTCACATTGATACTGCCTTTCGGGATTTCGGCCTTGACCGGCACGCTGGCTATATCATTGCGAATACGCTCGGCGACCAATTGCGCACTCGCTTCGGTAGCGTTGATCATCACGATGAGGAATTCCTCGCCACCCAGGCGCGAAGCCAAATCCTGGCCGCGCACGATCTGCTGCAAGCGCCCCGATATCTCCTTCAGCACTTGGTCGCCAACGTCGTGCCCATGGGTATCATTGACCATCTTGAAATGATCTATGTCGACCATGATCAGCGCGATATTTCGATTCACGGCGCTTCTATCCTGGGCAAGTCCAGCCAAATGGCGGGTGACATATCGTCTGTTATAGAGTCCCGTAAGCCCATCCGTGAACGCCATGTCGACGCTCTTTTCCAGGGCGCCGCGCAATTCTTCATGATAGCGCCGGTAGCTTGATTGAGTCAGCGCCCGGGCCCGCGCTTCACTCAAATCTATCGGTCGAATGATGTAATCGCTGACGCCCAATTCGAGTGCCTTGGTCACCAGTTCAGGCTCGGAATTCTCGACGATAACCAGAATCGGGATATACCGCGTCGCCACGTTCGAGCGCAGTTGAGAACAGAGACGCAGCGGATCGCTGCCGACCAAGCTGAGGCTTACAAACACCATGTCATATTTCTGTTCGAGCGCTTTTGGCATCGCTTCGGTAGAATCTGACAGCACGTCCAGATGGCTGTTTTCATCGAATATCTCGGCAATCAGCTCGCCCTCTGAGGGGTCTTCGCCAACAAACAGAACGCGTTTATCCTGCAGCAATTCTTCGCGGTTTTCAACGTCACGCAGAATATTCATCTGGCGCGATGTTTCTTCACGCAGGCGGAGCTCGTCCAACAGTAATTTTACGCGCAGCAATGAGCGCAGCCGCGCAAATAGCGCTAAGTCGCGTACCGGCTTCGTGAGAAAATTATCGGCGCCGGCCTCCAGACCGGTCACCCGGTCCGATTGGTCGCTCAGCGCCGTCACCATGATTACCGGAAGCAGCGCTGTCGCCGGATTGGCCTTGATGCGCCGGCACACTTCAAACCCATCCATCTCCGGCATCATCACATCGAGGAGGACAATATCGGGCGGCCCGTCATTTATTATTTCTAGCGCTTCGGCGCCGCTAGCGGCGGTGATGACTTCATAATATTCCGCCGAAAGCTTGGCTTCCAACAGCCTGACATTAACAGGAATATCGTCGACAACGAGGACACGGGCGGACATCTTGTTGCTCTACTGCCTCAACCTGATGGCGAAGTCGATCTAGCGACAATTCGCGGGATTCAATGTGGATCATGTCTGTGCAGCAGGAAGTCTACAGTCCGATGGTTAAGTTATGGTTATGACGAATTCGATCGATAGCGATGTCAACATCCAACTCGCGGCGCTGGACCTCGATCCCGCCAAGCCGCTTATTTTATGTGACGCGGATGAAGTTCTGCTCGCCTTTCTGGCCGCGTTTGAGCGCTTTCTTCACGGTTGCGGCTATTACTATCTATGGCGCTCCTACGCACTGGACGGCAATGTCCGTTTACGCACCGACGACAGCGAAATCCCCAAAAACCAAGTGCGCGCGCTTATCGAAGAATTCTATGCCGGCCACACCGCGACGCTGGCACCAGTCGCCGGCGCGGCAGAAGCTCTCAAGCGGCTCTCCGCGCGGGCGGATATCATTGTCCTGACCAATCTATGGCGCGAGCATCTGGCAGCGCGCCAACGCCAGCTCGCCGACCAGGGCGTGCCCTATCCGGTGATATCCAACAATGGCGCCAAGGGGCCGGCGGTGGCCTGGTTCGCCGAACGCCTGCAAGCCCCGCTCTACTTCATCGACGATAGCCCGCGCCACCATGGCTCAGTCGCGCGCGCCGCAGCACAGGCCGTGCGCATACATTTCGTCGCCGAGCGCCGGCTCTCGGGCCTGCTCGGCCCGGCGGCGGATTGTGACTACCGCACCGATACCTGGCCCTCCGCCCGCCATGTGATCGAGCACGATCTCGCGGCCAAGGGATTTTAAGCAGATCAGATCGCCGTTAATCTGGGCAATTTGAGCATTGTGAAGGGCGCCGTCCGGCCAGAGCCCGATCAACAATCCGGCGCGGCGATCTCTTCGTAACGTTCCAGAACGGCGCGGACGGCGAAATTGCCGTAGTCGATATCATAATGATGTGCGACGCCGAGTGCGTTGATCAAAACACCGACTTCGAAATCCGGCTCCACATCGCCGCCCTGGAGCGGAAAATAGGCCATGCGGACCGGCCACACCTGTTCTTCTGCCGCTCTGTCCTCCGCCGCAGCATCTGGCAACGCGTGCCGTCGCGGCGTAGCGAATACAGTCGACACCTCATAGGTTCCTTCAGTGGTCGAGCCGTCGAACATCAACGCCGAATATCTGCTCTCGCCGGCGCGCATGCGCGCCAACATGCGGCGCGAATATTCGCTTGGAAACAGAGTGCCTCTCGGTAGGGTCACCACAGCTGAGCTCGGCTTAGAATAAACCACCGAACCGGCGCCGTCGCCGGATGACAAGCTTGCCTCGCCTTCAATACTTTCGATCACGCCGCCATTTGCGAATTGACTGGATTGAAAGCGCAGTTTCATACCGTCCTTGGATTCCCAACCCGAAAAGGTCAGACCAATTTGGTTGCTTGTATCCTGCGAGGTGGCGAGAGTGAGATTGGTATGCTGATTCACATTCCAACCGTCGCAGGCATCCACCCATTCGAAATACATTTCACCGGAAGCGCCGATGATTCCGCTCGATGATTCGGCGGTCGCAAGAGACATCCGGTAAAGGCCGCGGTGCGGCGTAAACCATCTCTCTGCGGCTGCGACCATAGTCGCGCTCGACAACCAGCCCGCCGCCGCAAGGCATAGCGTCAGAATTAGCGCTCTTGTCCGTTTCATCATCTCCGCCGTCACGATTGTTGTTCCGCGCGCACGCCGTCGCGGCGCGCCGCGCCCCGCAGCATGTATGATTAGAGGCGGCCGGTAAAGGCGGCGCGGGCGGTCACAATATTCCGGCTCATGCGGCGCACAGGCTGCAAAATTTTCCGCCTTCCGGGACAGTACCGGCAACACATTGATTTTGAACAGTAAAATTTTGGCATGCTGTTTGCATCGCATGAACTGTATTTGCGCCGCTGCGTGATCGCGGCCTTGAAGACCAAATTTGCTGAAGGAGGATGTGGTATGGCCCATTCGACAAAGACGGTAGAGAAATTTCCAGAACCCGGATCCGAGCTCGCAATCAGCGTCGGCGCGATCGCCGAGAAGCTATTGCAGTCCATTCGCGACAAAGGGGATCGTGCCGATGCCGATCAACGCGGCCTGTTGGAACGCGCGCTCGCCGTGGCGACAGAGGCCGAACAGCGTCTGGCCGAACAGAGCCGGCGAATCGCTCTGTTGGAAATGCTCACCCTGACCGACGAGATCACCGGGCTGATGAATCGACGCGGCTTCGACCGCGAGCTGCGGCGCGCTCTGGCCAATGCCCGGCGCTATGAGGAATGCGGCGTGCTCGCGTTGATCGACCTCGACGATTTCAAAACCATCAACGATGTTTACGGCCACCTCGCCGGCGACCGGGTGCTCCGCACGATCGGACAGCTGTTACAGCTGCAAATTCGCGAAAACGATAGCGTGGCGCGCATCGGCGGCGATGAATTCGCCATTCTTCTTGCCAAATGCAGCGCCGAGAAAGGCATTGCCCGGGCCGAAGAGATCGAAGCGATGCTCAACGAGCATTTCGTCAATTTCGGCGGCGCAGCAATACCAGTGCGCGGCAGCGTCGGCATCGCCAAATTCGACAAGCATGACGATAGCGAAAGCCTATTCGCCCGCGCTGACCGAGCCATGTACCAGAAAAAACACCAGAACCTGCGGGAGCGCGCGCGCAGCGGCCATAGCCTCCTGCTTGGCCCACATATGGGCGAGTCCTACTAACCGTTTAGTACCGGCCCCACCATCGGCCGTTTCCACGTCCGGCACGGTGCCTAAGTACCGTATTGTAGGTGTTTCCCGATTTGACGGCCGCAGTGGCATCGGCGGACGCGAGAAGCTATTCTCCCGGCGGCGTACGCCACAGAGATAATTTTCGCGGGGAGACCACCATCATGTCCGGCCGAATAGACGCACGCTTGGCGGAATTGTCTGTTGTACTACCGGAGTCGCCGGCCCCAGTCGCCGCCTATGTGCCCTACGTCCAAACAGGAAATCTGGTATTCATCTCGGGTCAGGTGTCGTTTTTGGGCAACGATGATTATTCAGCTGGCAAAGTTGGCGCCGACCTCACGCCGGAACAGGGCCAACAGGCGGCACGCAATTCCGCACTCAACATGTTAGCCCATTTGAAGAACGCCTGCGGCGGCGATCTCGACCGCGTTAAGCGCTGCGTTTCCTTGCGTATCTATGTCGCCAGCACGCCGGATTTCATCGGCCAGCCTGGCGTCGGTAACGGTGCGTCGGAGCTGGTCGCTGAGATTTTCGGTGATGCTGGCAAACATTCCCGCGCCGCCGTCGGCGTCACCGCCCTACCGCTCAACTGCGCGGTGGAAGTGGAATCGGTTTGGCAAATAGACTGAACGGGCCACAGAACGCCATGACCGAGGAACGCCATAACCGAGATACACCATGACCGAGATACGCCATGACTAAAATCTTTACCGGCGGACAGGCGCTCGTCGAGACGCTCATCGCGCATGGCGTCGATACCGCCTTTTGCCTGCCGGGCGAAAGCTACCTCGGCGTCATTGAATCCCTGCGCGAACATCAAAACGAAATTCGCCTCGTCGTAAATCGGCATGAATCTGGCGCAAGTTTTGCCGCCTGCGCCCATGCACGCATGACCAACACGCCCGGCATTGCCTTCGTCTCACGCGGGCCGGGCGCCTCAAATGCCGCCATCGGAGTTCACACGGCGCGCCAGGATTCAACGCCGATGGTGCTGTTCATCGGCCAGGTGCCGACCCACCAGCTTGGCCGCGAGGCCTTTCAGGAGGTCGATTACCACATGATGTTCGGCCCCCTCACCAAAGGTGTGATGCAAGCCTTTACGGCGAGCGAGGTGGCGGATATCACCCACAAGGCGCTCGCCCTGGCGATGGACGGCAGGCCGGGACCGGTCGTCGTCGTTCTGCCGGAAAACGTCACCACCAGCGAAAGCACGACCAAGGAAATACCCGCGCCCGTAGCGCGCCCGGCCTTTGTCGCAGATGACGAAGCCATCGCCCGCGCCGCCGAGTTGATCATGGCGGCGCGCCACCCGATCGTGATCGCCGGCGAAATGGTGAATTTCGAGGCCGCCAATGAGGCACTTGAAATATTTCTCGAAGCCTCCGGCGCCGGCCTCTGTGCCGCGTTTCGCCGCCAGGGCGTGATTCCGACCGACCACCCCGCCTGTCTCGGCCATTTCGCCCTGGCACTAGCCCCCTATCAAAAAGAGATGTGGGATGAGGTCGATCTCGTCATCGCCGCCGGCACCCGGCTCGATGCCGCCACGACCATGGATTTCGAATTGGTGAGCCGGGAACAACTTCTCATCCACATCTTTCCCGACCGCGCGGTGCTCGATGTGAACGCCCCCGACGTGGCACTGAAATCCGATTGTGGTGCGGCGCTGACGGCGTTGAGCAAGGCCCTTACCACGCCGCCGCCGGAGGCGCGCCTGGCATGGCGGCGCGCCCAACGTGAGAAGTACGAGGCCTGGGCCGTTCCGCCCGAAGGCGCGGCGCTTGGCGATGTTGACATGAATCAGGTCATGACCGTGCTCGGCCAGAAACTGCCCGACGATTGCACGGTGACCAATGATGCCGGCAATTTCGCCACTTGGCTGCATAGGTTTCTACCCTTCAAACATCGCCAGGCGCAGGCCGGTCCCGCCGCCGGCGCCATGGGATTTGCCGTCCCCGGCGCGATCGGCGTGCAGCTTGCCCGGCCCGGCAAGACAGTTGTCGCCCTGGTCGGCGATGGCGGGTTTCTGATGACCGGGCAGGAATTGGTCACCGCCGTCGAACAGAATCTGCCGATCAAGGTTATCGTTTGTGACAACAGCGCCTACGGCACCATTGCCATGCATCAGGTCCAACGCTTCGGCGGCGAAAACCGCTTCGGGGTGAATCTGAAAAGCCCGGACTTTGCCGCCGCGGCGCGCGCCTGGGGCGTCGAGGCCTGGAGCGTCACCCGAACCGAACAATTCGCGCCTGCACTCGACGCGGCGCTCGCCCATGGCGGGCCGGCACTGATCCATCTGAAAACGGATTTGCGCGATTTGGCCGCTTCGGGATTGAAGCTCGATTCCTGAGGCCGGCCTTGCTCGAACCCAGCGCTGAGCCAATTTGTTTTAATATGAATGCACAGTCATCCTGGCGGCAGGAATTATGACCGTCTCCCCGCCGCCCGCCGAAGCCGGTCAAGCGCCGGCGCTTGAGGCCCATATTCTGACGTCGCTCAGCGACGTCACGGCTGAAGCGTGGGACGCCTGCGTGCCCGACCGCCACCCCTTCGTGCGTCACGCCTTTCTCTCGGCACTGGAGGAAAGCGGCTCGGCCACCGCCGAGACCGGTTGGCTCGGCCAGCATGTGATACTGAAGGACAGTGATGGCACGGTTCTCGGCGCCGTTCCGATGTATCTCAAAAACCACTCGCAGGGCGAATATGTTTTCGACCATGGCTGGGCCGACGCGTTCGAGCGCGCCGGCGGACGCTATTATCCGAAGATGCAAGTGTCCGTGCCCTTCACCCCGGCGACCGGCCCGCGCCTCTTGCTGCGCGCCGGCGCCGCGGCAAATGACGAGGAGATTGCGGCGCTGCAAGGCGCTTTGCTCTCGGCCTGCATTCAATGCGCGGACAAGACCGGCGCCTCATCGCTGCACGTAACATTCCCCAGCCAAGAAGAGGCGGAGCTCATGCAGGAGGCCGGCCTATTGTTGCGCACCGGCATGCAGTTCCATTGGGACAATGACGGCTATGATAGTTTCGATGACTTTCTCGCCGGTCTAGCGTCGCGCAAGCGCAAGCAAATCCGGCGCGAGCGGCGCGAGGCGTTGGCCGAGGGCCTCAGCATTTGCTCGCTCTCCGGCGATGATATCCAGGAGCACCACTGGGACGCCTTCTTTCACTTCTATCAGGAAACCAGCAGCCGCAAATGGGGCATGCCCTACCTCACGCGCGAGTTTTTCAGCTTGCTCGGCCAGAACATGGGCGACCAGGTGGTGCTGATGATGGCCGAAAACGCCGGGCGGCCGATCGCCGGCGCCCTCAATCTGATGAGCGGCGATACGCTCTATGGCCGCAATTGGGGCGCCGTCGAATATCACAAATTCCTGCATTTCGAGCTGTGCTATTATCAAGCCATTGACTATGCGATTGCGCACGGACTGAGGCGCGTTGAAGCCGGCGCACAGGGTGAACATAAACTGCTGCGCGGATATATGCCGTGTCCCACTTACAGTGCCCATTGGATCGCCAACCCCTCGTTTCGAAGCGCGATCGAGGATTATCTCCAGCGGGAGACGCGCCAAGTGGATTGGGAAATCGACGCTCTCGGCGCACACAGTCCGTTTCGCAAGGACACGCCATGAGACCCAACATGAGACTCGTCGGGCGATGCGGCCAAAATCTCTAAACGCCTTTATCCGCGCTCGTCCGGCGCGATTTAAGCTATTAGCAGGCGCGCTAATCATAATCGCCATTGCCGTTTTTATACCGGAGAAAACCACCGGCGAGGTGCCGTTCGCCGAAGAAGTCGGCAGCCTAGTTTACCGCTACGACCGAAGGACGGTAAACATCGCCTCGAGCGGCCTTATCGACATAAGCGGCTATGGCCGCCTCAGCCAATTGGGCTTCGTATCGGTGCTCGATTTGCGCGTGCCGGAAGAAGGCACCGAGGACGAGCGCCTAGAGGTCGAGGCGCGCGGCATGCGTTATTTCAATGTCCCGATGGGGTATGCCATCCCGTCTGAAGCCGAAACCGCAGCTTTCGCGCGTATCGTCGAAGACGAAAATAATTTGCCACTGTTATTCCATGGTGAACTCGCCAACCGCGCCGGCGCCATGTGGGCGATCTACCGTGCTTATCGCGGCATGGCGCCCAAGCAGGCCTACGAAGAAGGCCTCACAGCCGGACTGAAAGGACGCCGCGCAACAGCGGTGCGCGAGGCGCTGGGCGTGGAAGACTAAGGCCTCGGTCACATAACTGTCAGACCCTTCCTCCCCAGCGGGGGGGGGGGGGGGGGGGGGTTTTTAAACCCGCCGCGCCCCCCCCCCGAGGGGGGCCCCGAGGGGGGGGGGGGGGGGCCTGGGGGGA
>Ga0114993_10000958_pt1 | contig 33491 bp, 29 predicted proteins | sample ArcticOcean_MG_C_FD_87042 | JGI IMG/M metagenome (GOLD analysis project Ga0114993, IMG submission 87042) | Marine microbial communities from western Arctic Ocean - ArcticOcean_MG_CB2_150 | ecosystem: Environmental > Aquatic > Marine > Oceanic | place: Arctic Ocean: Canada Basin | collected...
GCCGAACCAGGCTAGGCGCAAGGGATCATTCAACTCGCAGGGCTCGCGCGCGGCCAGCGCAACAGGGGGCAGCACTATCAAGGCAAGTACGATGGAACCTAACGCCAAGCGAATCACGGGTAGCAGCATAGCTGCCACCCGATTAAGTGGGAACCCCCACGGGAAACTCCGACGGCACAAAGCAACCAGGCCCCGCACTGTGACCAGGAAACCTGGATTAAAAAAGCACTGCCAGCTAAGGGCTATCCGCTCTGTGGGCGGAACGATTCGAGCGAAATCGTCATATTCAGATCTTCAGACGCCTGCTCAAGACTGAACAGTTGCTCGACATCAACACCCAGGGCGTCACTGAGCAGCAGCGCTTCGCGAACCGAGGGTTGAGCCCTGCGGTTCTTCAGGCGATTGATACGCGGCCGCGATAAGCCGGTGCGGCTCGCCAGCTCACCGTCGGTCCAACCGCGATCGTACAGCATCTTGGAAATCAGATTTGTTACTGTTGTACCTGGCATATTCTCACTCCTCTCCCCTTCCTCATCCCCGTCGACCCTGGGCCCCACCCCTGGTCGACCTACGACCTGTAACACCAGAAACCCTCAACCTCAGAGCTCGCCAGTACCGCCGGGCCGTTCAACTAGAGCCGGCCCCCGCCACACCCATGACCAGCAGCGGCTCGTCAAAAAGATGGCTAACCGTTCAGAGCGCAACCACCCGTTCGACAGCTGCCGGCCCTTACTGATCTCGCCAAGCCTGTTCTCGAGTGATGAGTTCATTGCCATCTTTTACCCTTCCCGCGCTATCAGGAAGCTCTTACAAGCAAGCTACCCAATCGGACCCATGTCGGTCAAGGCACTACCGACCACCCGGGCAGGATTTCGCAAGACGACTGTGATGTTATTTTCCCGGTGGACGCCCAACAGCGCTTCAACACGGTAAAAAACTGGATTTCCGGCGCCGTACGCGTCGCGGTTCTTACCGGTGCGGGCATTTCAACTGACTCCGGTATTCCCGATTTTCGAGGTCCGCAAGGCTTATGGACCCGAGACCCCGAGGCCGAAAAGATGGCCACCATCGCCAACTACATGTCCGATCACGAGGTCAGGAAAAAAGCCTGGCAGTGGAAGCTTGAGCAGATGGGAACAGAACGAAAACCCAACGCTGGGCACGACGCATTGGTTGAGCTCGAGCGGAGCGGCAAACTGCTCGCCCTGGTGACTCAGAACGTAGATGGCTTTCACCAGCAGGCGGGCAATTCGGCAGACAAGGTCATCGAGATCCACGGAACCATGCGCGAGGCGATCTGCATGGCCTGCGGCGACAAGACCGACATAGAGACCACCCTCGACCGGGTGCGCGCGGGCGAGCTCGACCCTGCCTGTTCATTATGCGAGGGCATACTCAAATCGGCCACGATCAGCTTCGGCCAGGGACTGGTCGAGGAAGACCTGGCACGAGCCCAGCGCGCAGCCCTGGACTGTGATCTACTGCTCGCGATCGGCAGTACGCTGACGGTCTATCCCATAGCCGGAATGGTCCCCACGGCAAGGGAAGCAGGTGCCCTCGTGGTAATAATCAACGGCGAAGCTACGGGCATGGACGAAATCGCACACGCCGTACTTTGCGGTTCGATCAGCGATCTACTACCTCGGCTTCTGTCGGTCCGGGGATGACCAGACTCAGCTCCACGACAGGCACCCCGTCGGAACCGCCTGGCCAGAACCTCGCTCAGGGAGTACCGAGGTCTACAACCGTCGCCGGCAGACACAACAAGGAGGGTTTCTTGAGAGTGAGCTGCCCCTGCCCCAGGGCGTTGTTGACCAGCATGTCCGTGTGTACGAACTTGGCCTGCTTCGGTGTCGTCTTCGCGTCCTTGGTCTTATAGCAGACCAGGTTGCGGTCGGCGTGGAACACGGTCAGCCCGTCCACCCCTGTGGCCGCGGTGCAGGCAAGCGTCGGTTTTTTCAGAACCAACTCCCTGGTCTCCAACCCATCGACCGTAGAAAACTCGGCGCCTGCGAATTTGAGCGTTCCGGGGCTGACCCTGGCCTTGTAACACTTGTACTCGTCTATCTCGTGCGCGGGAGGCTGCGCTGGCGGCGTCAGCAGATCCTGGCTGCCTGGGACGCAGAGCGAAGCGGCCTTCTTCAAATCCAGCGACAGATTACCGAAAACGTCGGTTGTCAACACGCGACGGCCGGCAAACCCGGGCTGTCCGCTGGCATCGCGAGCCTTGTAGCAGGCAAGCCCCACGCCGGCGACTTCTACCGTTGATCCATCAACAGCCACGGGGCTGCCGAAACCACCCGGCCTTTTCAGTATCATGATCTTGGTCTCCAGCAGGTCAGTGACCACAATAGAACTCTGCGTAAACACTGTCCCCTTTGCCTTGCTGGCCTTGTAGACCTTGAAATAGTCCAAATCACAGCTCCAGTTGCCAACACACTGCGAGGCCGAGCAGTTGTCCGGCGTCGAACAGGCAATGCCGTCGTCGCAGGCAGCCGTGTTGGGCGTGTTCACACATCCGGTGTTACTGACGCAGGAGTCGTCTGTGCACAGGTTCCCGTCCTCGCAGTCTACCGCAGCTCCCGACAAGCAGAGCCCCGCCCCGTCGCAGGTATCGCCAAACGTACACAAGTCGCCGTCTTCACAAGCCGCGGCCGCTGGGTCCAGGATACACGAAGAAAGGCAGCAATCGCCGTTGAGATTGTTACCGTCGTCACAGGTCTCGCCGAACCCCACCACTCCGTCGCCGCAGCCGACCAGCGGCCAACCGACATCGGCCAGCAGTCTCGACGAAAGAAATACGTCGTGGTTAGGGCCGGTGTAAGAGGGCTCCATCATCTCTTCGGGAAAAACACTGTTGCTGAAATGCGACACAGATGATCCGGGTTTCCTTGGACTGGGCGCGTACATCTCTACGTGACCGCTCGCGTGCACGCCCGCGCTCAGCGCGCCCGACGAGGCCACCACCGCCCCGCCTACCCAATGCAGGTCCCCGGTGTTAGTGCTCGCGGTAACGCGTCCGGCATTGGTCATGTCGGGATAAACGAGGCCCGTGTCGTGGTCTTCCAGGTTAACCATGTAGGCGTCGTCCTCCAAGGAAAACTTGCTGCCGGTGGACAGCGTCACCAGCGAAAGAAAACCCAGGCCGTGGCCGATTTCGTGCGCCGCCACCGACACCAGGTCAATGTCGGTTGGCCCCGCGGCTCCGTCGAAACCGTAGTACCAGGCCTTGGACGAAAGACATCCGGGCTGTCCCAGCTGGCCATTGAACTGCATGGTGAGGTCGTTGGTCCCGGGCGAAAGATCCGAGCCCGACAAGGCGTTGGCGGTAGCCTGCACGTAGAAGGTATCGGCCCGCGGAGCACCGGTAAAATTCTTGTGAGCCGTCGTGGGCCCTGCAGAACCCAGTATGCCCGAGGTCTCAGAGCAACTCAGAGGGGCAAAACTCGCGCCGAATCGAACGTCAACAGGGCTGTCAAGAACCGCCCCCCACAGTGATGCAGCATACTCGAAAACGAGAGTAGCCTGCTCGCCGACCGTGGTGCCCGTGTTGCCTCCGACCGGGACGGTTACCGTCGGATCGTTGAGACCGGTACCGGCCGAGTCAAGATTGACCAGGGTAAAGGTAGCCGCCGAAGCAACATTGACCAGCGCCGGGCCGGCCAGCAATCCAGAGGTCAACAGGCAGCAACCGAACCCTCGCAACAGCGTCCTCCTCGCGGTTTTCGCCCCAGAACCAACCCGCGGTAGTGATGCGGAAGAAATCACTCGGCTAAGGGGACCACAGCCGCCAGTATACTGTCAAGGGTGATTTCTCGCCCCAGCATACCAACGCACAAGCCAGGAGGAGACCGCGGGAGAAGCGACAGGAAGAGCGGGTGGGTGCGGGGGAGGGATTTGAACCCTCGACCTGCGGGTTATGAGCCCGCCGAGCTACCAGACTGCTCCACCCCGCGAACCTTGACTAGGGCCGGGTGGAGGAGAAGTCAATCAGTCAAGGTCGGCGGCGGCTCGCAAAGCCATGATTTCTTTGTGCTCAAGTCGGCGTACCGAGTCTACGACCTGCCGTCCGAGCTTGAGTGGGCCCAGTACAACGCGCTTGAGTTTGTCCACCCTCAAGCCCACCTCTTCCATCATCCTGCGAACCACGTGCTTGCGTCCCTCGGCCACGGTTACTTCGAGCCAGACCTTGGTTTCGCCACGCCCCACTCGCCTTATACGCTCGACCCTCGCCCTGCCGTCACCCAGCGACACTCCGTTGAGCAACCTGTCGAGCTGCCTCTGCCTCGGCGGCGGGTTCACTTTCACACGGTAGACTTTTTCGATCTCGTAGGATGGGTGCATGAGACGGACCGCGAGTTCGCCGTCGTTGGTCAGTAGCAGCAAGCCGCTGCTGTTAAGGTCGAGCCGCCCCACGGGAACCACCGGGCTGCCCAGGGTCTGCACCACGTCTCCGATGCAGAAGCGCCCGCGCGTGTCTTTCATCGTCGACACGCAGCCGGTGGGCTTGTGATAAGCGTAGTACTCGAGCCGGTGAGGCCCCCCGATCAGCCGACCGTTGACCTTGACGTGATCCTTTCCCGGCAGAACCGTGCTGCCCGGTTCGGTGACAACCTTGCCGTTGACAGTGACATCACCCAAGTGCATCAGTCTCTCGGCTTCACGGCGCGAGGCGATACCCGCCCGCGCTATGTAGACGTGCAGCCGCAGCCGGCCGTCAGAGCCTCCCTTCTCAGCAGGGTCAGTCTTTTTCGGGGGCTTCTTTGTTTTCGTCATCGCTCTCGGTCGCCTGTTCGGTTGAGGCAGTGCCAGCAGGAGGCGCGTCGTCCGCTATCGTGTCGTCGGCTATCGTGTCGTCGGTTATCGAGTCACCCGGCTCCAACGGCAGTACCGCCGCCTCGTCGGCCGCCCCTTGTTCAAACTCCGCCTTATCGGCCAGCATCAGCATTTCGTCACCGAGTTCGGCCAAGCGTGGCATGGCTGCCAGGTCCTTCAATCCGAATAACTCGAGAAAGTCTTTTGTAGTTTCGTAGACCAGGGGTCGTCCCGGAGCATCGAGGCGACCCGCTATGCGGATCAGCCGTTTCTCGACGAGGTTCTCGAGTACGCCCCCGCTGTCTACCCCGCGCACTCCCTCTATGCCCTGCCTGGTAGTTGGTTGCTTGTATGCCACCACGGTGAGTGTCTCGACCGCAGCTCGACTCAAGCGATAAGGACGCTCCTTGAACAGGCGCCGTACCGGCTCCGCGTGCTCGGCCGCAGTACGGTACTGCCAACCTCCAGCCACCTCGACCAGCCGTACCCCCCTCGCCTCACACTCAGCCTGCAACTCTTGTAGCGCCGCGGTGACCTCCTGCCTGCTGGCACCGCGCACGGCCTTGGCCAACCGGCCAGCGTTGATGGCTTCACCAGAGGCAAATACCAGCGCCTCGACCAGTGGCTTGAGACGGTCTACCGGCCAACTCCCTTGACTGGACTGCGAGTCGTCCCCAACCCCAGCGTCATCTCCCTTCAGCGACACGTCCTCTAAGGCAGTCGTCTCTTCGACCGGCACTTCTTCTGCAGACACGTCAGCCGGACTGCTTTTTCCAGGGTTCAGTTCTTCGATCGTGCTTTCTTCAGCCATCAAGCTGTTGCTCCTTTTCAACTTCCGCGTCCTCGTCTTCTTTTTCTTGGGCCTGGGGTCCATAGGTATCCAGCAACGCGTACAGGCGGTCGTCGTAGTCGTGCCCCATCGAGCTCACGCGGATCTCCGGTGACCCTTCGTCCTGCATCGCCTGAATGATGCCCATCTTCATCAACTCCAGGAGACCTATAAACGTAGCGATAACAAGCCCGCGGGTGGGACTGTCGCCGAACAGCTCGTCGAAAGTAAGACTCTCGACGACGTCCAGCCGACTGAGCATTTCCCGCACCGCGTCTGCGACGTCGTACTCCTCGGACTCCACGAGGTGGGGTATGCGCGCAGCAGCGCGCGCGAGCACGCGCCTGAGGGCCTCGAGCAGGTCAGGCAATTCGACCTGGGCAAACCCAGGGTCCTCGGCCTCGTTCCGCGGCGGTGGTGAAGCCGCACGGCGAAAAACATCCCGATCAATCAACGCCCGGTCTCGCAGGGTATCGGCGGCTTCGCGGTAGCGCTGATACTCGGCCAGCTGCCCTACGAGATCCTGCACCGGGTCTTCTTCTTCTTCCTCTTCCTCGTCGTCACGGGGCAGCAACAACCGCGACTTGATGTGCATCAAGGTGGCGGCCATCAGGAGATACTCACCCGCTATATCGAGGTCCAGCTCCTCGAACATCTCGAGATAGGCCAGGTACTGGTCGGTGATATCACTGAGCGGAAGATGGTAGATATCTACCTCGTTGGTTTTCACGAGGTGGAGCAAGAGGTCCAGGGGGCCCTCGAAGGCATCCATGTTCACCCTGTAGGACGCTACGTTCATGCCAGGCCCATCACCGCCCGTACCCTGGTCATGGTGATCTCTGCTTTCTCCCTGGCGCGTTCAGTGCCGGCGGCGAGCACCTCGTCGACCAGCCCACTGCTGGCCGCGAGTTTTTCACGACGCTCGCGTATCGGGCGCAATTGTTCGAGCACGTGGCCGATCATTACCTTCTTGCAGTCCAGGCAGCCGATCGAAGCGCTGCGACAGCCCTCTGAAACCTCCTTGCGCTCCTCGTCGCTGGAATAGATTTCGTGCAGCTCGTAGACCGGGCAGTCCTCGGGCACGCCGGGGTCGGTCCTGCGCTGCCTGCGCGTGTCGGTTTTCATGCGCGACAGCCTGGCAGTAACTTCCTCTTCACTGTCAGCCAGGCCCACCGAATTGCCGTAGCTCTTGCTCATTTTACGGCCGTCGGTGCCCGGTACGCGGGCGGCTTTTACGACCAGCCCCTTCGGCTCGGGGAAAACCTCGCCGTAGTAGCGATTGAAGCGGCGCGCCACCTCGCGCGTGAGCTCAACGTGCGACAGTTGGTCTTCGCCCACCGGAACACGATCGCCACCGTAGACCAGGATGTCGGCCGCCTGCAGCAAGGGGTAGCCCAGAAAACCGTAAGTAGACAGGTCGCGGTTTTCGAGCTGCTGCTGCTGTTCCTTGTAAGTGGGCACCCTCTCCAGCCAGGGCACCGGAATAATCATGGCAAACAGCAGGTGCAGCTCAGCGTGTTGCTTGACACTCGACTGGGTGAAGATCGTAGACTTGTCGGGGTCAACCCCGGCCGCGAGCCAGTCAAGAACCATGGCCTGTGTACTGGCCTTGATACCCGAAGTATCTTTGTACTCGGTCGTGAGCGCGTGCCAGTCAGCAACGAAGAAAAAACTCTCGAAGCCCTGCTGCAGTTCCAGCCAGTTGTGGATCGCCCCGTTGAGATGACCCAGGTGCAGGCTCCCCGTGGGCCGCATACCCGATACCACGACATGTTTTGTCTTTGTATTCGCAGCCACCGCCCCTACCCCAGCCTTACCAGGAAACTCAGCAACTCGATGATACCAAATACCATCGGTCCAAGAATTATACTCAGAGCACCTGTGGCTAGCAGGCCGAACACGACCAGGAAGCCGAAGGGCTCCAGCCTTGCCAGGAGAGCAGCCGGACCAGCCGGCAGCAGGCCGACGGCCACCCGGCCACCATCCAACGGTGGGATCGGGAGAAGATTGAACACACCGAGCACGACGTTTATCAGCATGCTGCGCTGGGCCATGATCGCCAACGGCCTGGCCATGGCAAAAGATTGGTCGTCGAGCGCGAGCCCGTAGTCGGCGCGTCCCACGAGGACACCCAGCAGCACCGCGCTGAGGGCGGCGAGGACAAAGTTCATTGCCGGCCCGGCGGCGGCAACGTAGACCATGTCGCGGGCAGGGTTACGCAGGCGCTGCCAGGAAATCGGCACCGGCTTGGCATAGCCAAACAAAAACGGCGACCCAATCGCGAACAGCATGGCCGGCATCAGCACCGTACCCACCGGATCAATATGGGCAAGGGGGTTCAGCGTCAGCCTGCCCATGCGGGAGGCTGTATCGTCCCCGTACTTAAGCGCTACCCGACCATGGGCGTACTCGTGGCACACCACTGAAAAAAGGACCGGAAGCACCCACAGGGCGGCGTCTGCAACATCAAAGTTCATCCGCTGAAGAAGGGGCCATAATGGCCCAACGGGGGGCGGTTACAAGCCACGCTCGTGGCGTTTACCCGACCTGGGGTGATGTTTTTCATGAACCTCTCTCAATCGACGGCTGGCCACATGGGTGTATAACTGCGTGGTAGAGAGGTCGGCGTGGCCCAACATCATCTGCACAGACCTCAGGTCAGCGCCGCCCTCGAGCAGGTGGGTCGCGAAGCTGTGGCGCAACAAGTGGGGCCGCACCGCCGCCACGCCGGCGCGCAAGGCCACGGCCTTGAGACGTTTCCACAAAGCCTGTCGGGTGACCGAACCACTCTTGCGTCCGGGAAAAACGTAGCGCGAGTCGCCGGCCACGGTGAGATAGCGTTGCAGTGCCCGTACTGCTTCCGATCCCATGGGCACCGACCGTTGTTTGGCTCCCTTGCCAATCACGGTCACTACGCCCCGCGAAAGATCGACGCCCGCCTTCTGCAGCCCGGCCAGTTCCGAAACCCGCAGACCACAGCCATAGGCGAGCTCGAGCATAACCCGGTCGCGCAGCGACGAGGGATCGTCGCCCGCCGTCTCAGCCAGCAAACGGTTTACGTCCGCCACGCTCAAGGGCCGGGGCAGGATCGACGTTTTCTTCGCCGGCGAAAGATCACGGATGGGGTTACGCTCGAGCCAGCCCTCGGCCGACAGGTAAGCAAACAAACCGCGCAAAGCCGACAGGGCCCGGTTGCGGGACGACGCGGCGCAGCCCCGTCTCGACATGTGCTCGAGGTGGGCCACCGCGTCTTCGCGGCTGATGCCGGCCGCGTCACTAGTGGCTCCCTCGCGCAGGCCTGACAGAAAAGCCCTTAGGTCGCGCGAATAGGCGTCCACCGTGTTTATCGCCAGCCCCTTCTCGGCAGCCAGGTGATCGACGTACATATCCACCGCCGTGCCCAGCGCGATCGGGCCCGATCGCCGAACGGTCTCCCGGGCTTGCACAGGGGACGGAGGTCGGGTTCTCACGACGCTCTACTCTCTTTGCCCGGCCGCCCCTGCCACTGGTCAACAGCCCCTCCCTGGGCGGCCACCAATACCGCCGAGCGTAGAGACTCCAGGCGGCCCTCGTCTCGGATTTTTCGGCCGTCGATATCGGTCACGTAAAAAACATCACGGGCCTGCAAAGCGTAGTTGGACACGCGTGCCAGGTGGACGGTCAGACCCAGCTCCTGGAAAGTCCTCGCCAGACGGTATAGCAGGCCGAACCGGTCAGCGGCATACACGTCGATGACCGTGTGGTCTCTTGAAACATCGTTGTCCAGTTCAACCCGCTCAATTGCGCGCCCACCCCCCGAGCTAGACAGGCCGGGCCGCTTCAACCCGGCGGCAACGAGCTCGCCCACATCGGCCTGCTGCTTGAGCACCGAATCAAGGTCGGCGCGAACTCGTTTCCAGGTGGCCGGGTCCATAGGAGTGGGTAACAATCGTTCTTCTACTTCGTAGGCAGGGTCGGCTTCGGGTTCTTCGTGGTCCAGTTGAAAGGCGTCGAGTGCTATTCCTTCCGCTGACGTTGCTATGCGCGCGCCGACCACGCTCAGGCCCGCGGCAGAAAGCACACCGGTAATGCTCGCAAACAACCCCGGGCGGTCGGGGGTACAAACTGTGAACTCTGTGAGCTCTCGTTCCGGAAAGTGAACCACCCCGGACCGAAAAGACGCCCCGCCCTTCTGTTCGTACATCAGCCAGTGATCGTAGATCGTCTCTTCGGGGGTAGAGATCAGGTAGGACTGGGGCATGGTCGAGAGAAAATGTTCAATACTTTCGCGCTCGGGGCCGGGTACCGCCCGTGCAGCCACCCGTTGGCAGCTACGTTCAACGCGCGCTTCGGCGTCGTTCTCAGACGCCAACCCCTTGTCCATCACGTCCACCGCGCGCATGTACAGTTCGGCGAGCAGGCTGTCTTTCCAGCTCGTCCAGACCTTGGGCCCCACGGCCTTCATGTCGGCAAATGTCACCAGGTAGAGGTCGCGCAGGAGTTTTCTCGAACCCACCTGGGCCACGAACTCGGCCACGAGGTCAGGGTCTCCCACGTCTCGGTGCTGGGCGAGGTCTGACATCAACAAGTGATTTCTCACGAGGAACTGCAGCGTGGCTGACTGATCCTGGTTGAGACCCAGGCGCTCGGCAATGCCCACCACCATCCTCGCTCCGCGTTCGTCGTGGTCCGAACCGTAGCCCTTGCCGGCGTCGTGGAACATCATCGCGAGGTAAAGAATGGACGGGTCATCGCAAGACCTCATCGCACCGGTCAACAAGGGACTGAGTTCTTCGTACTTCCCGTCGCGCAGCAGTTCGAGTTCGCGGACACCCATCAAGGAATGCTCGTCTACCGTGTAGACGTGGTAGTAGTCCCGTTGAACCATGCAGAAGAGCCGGCCGAATTCGGGCAGAAGTTTTCCCAGCACTCCCACCGAGTTCATCTCGGCCAGCGTGTCATAGACCCGTCCTTCCCAGTGCAACACGTCGAGAAACGCGTCAAAAGAACCAGCCGGCGGACCGGAGTCGCTAACCAGCCGCTCAAGCCTGCGCCTGACGGCCATCCTACCGGACGAAGACAGCCTAACACCCTTGCGCTGAGCAATGTGAAATACTCGCACGAGGTTGAGGGGGTCAGCGTCGAGTATTGATTCCTCAAGGAGCAGGCGATCACCCGACAACGTCACCCCACGCTCGACTCGCCTGCGCACGAGGCGCTCCACCAGCCCCGGCTTTTCGTCCACGGCCGTCGTGCGGTCAATGATGTCGTCGGTGGTACGCGCTATCAGCGCCGCGTGCCCGTAGTAGTCTCGCATGAAGAGGTCGGCGGGCTTGTTGTTGTCGTCGCCCTCGTAGCCAAAGCGTTCGGCCACCTGCTCCTGCAGCTCAAAGCCCATCTTGTCCTGCTTGTGTCCCGACAGGAAGTGCAGGCTGTGGCGCACCCGGAGCAGAAAATCGCGGCCGGCAAGAAGGCCTTCAAGTTCATCTGCCGATAGTATCCCCCGCTCTTCCATGTCCTCAAAGGACAACACGCCCCTCAGCGTACGGGTGATCCACAGCAGGGTGTGAAGATCGCGGCAGTTCCCGCGGCCCTCCTTGATATCGGGTTCGAGCATGAACACCGACCCGCCCGTGCGTGCGTGGCGGGCCTCGCTCTCCCTTCGCTTGGCCTCGATGAAGGGGCCAACGTCGCGCTGGGTGAGAACGTCCTGCACCACCTCGGTAAACTGGGCGCCGAGCTCGGTGCTGCCACTCACAAAGCGGCCGTCCAGCAAGGCGGTGCGTATCGTCAGGTCACCCGCGGCCAGGCGCACGCATTCACCGCAGTTTCGCACCGCGTGCCCGACCTGCAGGCCGGCGTCCCACATGGAATACAGCAGGGTCTCGGTGACGGTCTCAACGTAGGCGTCTACACCGCTGCCGTACAGGATCAACAGGTCGACGTCCGAGCCCGGACACATTTCGCTGCGCCCGTAACCGCCCTGCGCAATAACCGCACAACTGCGGGTACCACGACCGTAACGACGAGCGTAACGCGCTGTGGCGGCTTCAAAAAGAAAGCGCGCGAGGTTGTCGATGGCAGTGGCGTAGCGTGTCGCGGTGTCTACACCGGACGCACCGGCCCAGTGGTCAACTTCGAGCTCCTCTCGCACCGCGTGGACATAGTTCTTGGCTATATCCGAGAGCTTTTCCTTCACCGCCAATGGCGAAGGCAGAAGCGTGGTGCGTCCCGGAGAAGCGGATGTCTCGTTTAAATTATCCGGCACGATTTATGGTCGAATGCTAGCGCAGACTGGCAACCCTTTCATCAGACAGGTACTCGCGCAGGCCATCGTAGATGCCCTCCGCCAACATCTGCCGGTACACCGCAGCACCCAGGCGGGGTCCCTCGGTCTTGTGGGAAAGGAACCCCACCTCGATCAGTGCACAGGGCATGAAGACACCGTCGAGAACAAGAAACGGCCCCTTCTTCACGCCCAGGGAGTGAATTGTACCGTAGTGGCGGCCGAGATTGCGCAACACGCTCGACTGCAAGGCGCCAGCGAGAACCACCGACTCAGCTTCCTTTCCGGTCTGAACGAGATCGGACAGGATGTACTTGAGGTCTGTATCCGCCCCCGAAACATCGTCTTTTATCAGCTGCCCCACGCCGTTCTCTGCCTTGGCGAGCCTCAGGATCGCCCGGTTGTTGGAGTTGTCGAGCGTATAAGTCTCCACCCCGTGCAGGCCCGTAGTGGTGCTGGAATTCGCGTGTATAGAAACAAAGAGGTCGGCCTTGCGGCCGTTGGCAAAATCCTTTCGCCCCTCCAGTGACACAAAACGGTCGCTGGTTCTGGTTAGTGTCACCTCGGCCAGGTCGTTACGAACGAGCAGGTCCCTGACCCGGCGCGAGATGTCGAGGGTAACTTCCTTCTCCCGCATGCCGAAGCTTCCGAGAGCACCCGGATCGCGACCGCCGTGGCCGGGGTCCAGCACGATACGAACCTTGCGCTTATTCGCGACCAGCTTCGGCGTATTGCTGACCATCGGAACCGATTTCTTGACTACCGCCGGCTTCTCTACTGCGACCGGTTTCTTTACGGCCGCAGGTTTCTTTATCGCCAGCGGTTTCTGGGTCGCAGCTGCGACAGAACGTTGAACGGCTGGAACTGGAGATCCCGTACCGGGTTCTGTCTGCAGGTCGATGTAAACCCGAGCGGGCGAACCAGCGGCCGAGCGCAAGGAGCCCACCGTGACCTTGACAGGCATCTTCAGATCAATGACCACGCGAGCGGTGTCATTGGTGAACTGGGCGGCCCGTATCCGGCTCACCCGCGCATCGGCCGTTACGCGTGAAGTGTCTATGACGTTGCCGTTGGAGACCCCCTTGAGGTCAACGTACACCCTGAACGGCCAGCGTCCCTTGCTGTCCGGGCGCAGCGTGGCGTAAGTGAAATCGACCGAGGAACTGAGGTCTATGACCACCCGGGTAGAGTCTGCGGTCGAGGCCGAACGGACCCGCTCTACGCCCGCTGCCGCCGCCGTCGCAGCCCACGCCGCCACCAGCCCGCCCGCCAGGACCAACGCGAGTACACTGCCCTTACCCCTCATCAACACAGCCACCAGCACCCAAGCCGTCCATTATTCCCTGTTTCGGTACCCCCGGACAAGCCCCGCGAGTATTTTCAGTGCCTCCAGCGGACTTATCGTGTCGGTGTCGAGATCGGAAAGTTCGCGTAGTAACTCATCATTCTCGCCCGTTACGGCTGCCGCGGGGGGCTGGGTAAACAATCCCAGCTGCGCGTGCTGCAAGCCGGCCAGCGGCCCGTCGCCGGTTTCAAAACCGTCGAGAATTTCGCGGGCCCGGTCAGTGACTTCCACCGGCAACCCGGCCAGCCTCCCAACCTCGATGCCGTAACTACCACTCGCCGCCCCCGCGACGATGCGGTAAAGGAACACCACCTCGCCCTTGTGCCGACGCACGGCGACCGAGTAGTTGGCCACCGCGTCGTGTTCGCCCGCGAGGGCAGCCAGCTCGTGGTAGTGAGTAGCAAACAGTGTCTTGACGCCCTTCCTGACCATCGCCTCGGCCACCGCCCAGGCAATGGAGATGCCATCAAAGGTAGAAGTGCCGCGGCCGATCTCGTCGAGCACCACCAGGCTGCGGTCGGTCATGTTGTCGAGTATCGCAGCGGTTTCGGTCATCTCGACCATGAAGGTTGACCTACCTCCGCCGAGATCGTCGCTGGCCCCGATCCGCGTAAAAATCCTGTCGACCAGGGGCACCCGTGCCGAAGCGGCCGGCACATAACAGCCACAGTGGGCCATGAGAGTCAGCAGGGCCACCTGTCGCAGGTAGGTCGACTTACCCGCCATGTTGGGACCGGTAATAACCATGAGAGCAGTATCGTCGCCGAGCCTGCAATCGTTGGCGACAAATGGTGTCGCACAGGAATTCTCAACCACGGGGTGACGGCCTTCCTGGATGCGCAGCTCTCTGCCCAGGTGCAGCTCCGGCCTGCAGTAAGATTTGCGATGAGCGACCTCCGCGAATCCGGCGAGCGCGTCGATAACGGCTACGCTACGGGCGCAGGCCGACAGGCCAACCAGCGCGTCGTCGAGTTTGTTTATCAGCTCTTCGAAAAGGTGAGCTTCGAGCCGCTGCCCGCGCTCCTCTGCCCCGAGGACCTCGGCCTCCCGCTCTTTCAACTCCGGGGTGACATAGCGCTCAGCGTTGGCGAGGGTCTGCTTGCGTTCGTAGTTGCCAGGCACCCTGCCCTGGTTGGCGCGGCTTACCTCCAGGTAGTACCCGAACACCCTGTTGTAGCCTACTTTCAGCCCGTTGATACCGGTGCTTTCACGTTCACTTTTCTCAAACGCAGCGATCCAGCCCTTGCCGTCCCGGCTCACCGCGCGCAGCCGGTCTACCTCGTCATTGTAACCGTCACGTATGAACCCGCCCGCGTTGGCAGCTGCGGCAACTTCGTCGGACAGCGCACGCCGCAGCAGAGCCACCGTGCCCGAATGCGAGTCCATCCCAGGCAGAACATCCGCGAGGGCGTCGGGTAGCTGGCGGTCGCCGAGCAGGTTGGCGACCTTGGCCACTACCTCGAGCGAAGCCGCCACGCGAAGCAGGTCACGGGGGCCAGCGGTGCGCGAGCCAAGCCGACCACACAGGCGCTCGAGATCTCCCAGTCCCTTGAGGGTTTCGCGCAGAAGGTCACGCAACGCGTAATCCTCGACAAACAATTCGACGCCGTCGAGGCGATTCCCTATATCCGCCAGGTTTCCCAGCGGTTGTTCCAACCACCTCGCGGTCAACCTCCTGCCCATAGCGGTGACAGAACAGTCGATCACCTCCAGCAGTGTGCCGGCGCGTCCCCCGCCTTCACGTGACCGAGTGAGTTCGAGATTACGACGGGTCGCCACGTCGAGAGCCACGCCGGCCGTAGGATCGCTATACCTCGCGGGCCGAAGGTGCCCGGTGTGGCCCGCCTGACTGCGGTCGGCGTAAGCCAGCAGCATCGCCGTAGCCGCCGCCGATTCCTCCGGAAGCTCGTCAGTGCCGCTGGCAACACCGGGGGCTGCCCCGACTTCGGTTATCATGCAGCCCTCTATACCAAGGCCGGAAGTGTCCATGACACTGTCGTCTTCTACCAGGATCTCGCTGGGTCCGACGGCAAACAGGGCATCCCTGAGAGGCTCGAGCCCTGAGCCCCTGGTCGTCTCGAGTTCACCGGTCGAGAAATCCATCCAGGCAAGCCCCCACGCCGATGTTTTGCCGTACACCGCCGCCAGGAAATTAGAGCTGTCGGCGCCGAGGCTATCCTCGTCCAGGTTGGTACCCGGGCTTATGACCCTGCGCACCTCTCGTTTTACCGGGCCGGGGCTTGCGCCAGGCAGCTCGACCTGTTCGCACACGGCGACCTTTACTCCCGCCTCCAGCAGCCGAGCGATGTAGGGCCGCGCCGAGTGATAGGGGATACCGCACAAGGGGATCGGGTTGGGGTCGTTACGATTGCGCGTGGTCAGGGTGATATCGAGAATAGACGCGGCACGCTCGGCGTCATCGAAAAACATCTCGTAGAAATCGCCCAGCCGAAAGAACAGGATCGCATCTTCGTGCCCCGCCTTGATTTCAAGGTACTGGCGCATGACGGGAGTCAGTTTCACGTCGTTAGGAAGAGCGGCGGGTGGCACTCAGAGAATCTTGCGACGGCAGCGCACGTAGTCAACCAACCGGAATTTGGCCAGCTCGTCGGGGGCCATGTAAAACGCCCTACCCCGGTTGGCAGCCGTCATTTTCTCTACAAAAGCGCGTAGTGCCGGGCTGTCAGTAAGCCTCTTCGTCATCGTCTGGGTCAAGGTCAGCGCTGTGACGAAGATGCGAACCCTGGCCGCCAGCACGAGACGAAACCCGATCCAGCTCCCTCTCAAGCGAACGCACCCTGACCCGAGCGCGGGTGTTTTCGAGCAGTGCGCCCAGCCCCCCGACCAACACCCCGATGAGTATCGAACCCAGGATGACGGCAAAAAGCGGCATGCCCACCGCAGCCCCATCCGGGCGAGGCAAAAACGGCAGGGCAGGCAAATAGACCACCTGTACCACTTCTGAGTTTGAGGTCGCTATCATCACCGCCGCGAGGAAAAGCACACTGTAAAAAACTGTCCTGAGTATTTTCAAGGGACTCTATTCCTTTAATCAAGCACCGGTAGCGAACAACGGCAGCAAGCGTTCGTAGGCCTCGTCTATATGCTCGGGCAGCACCCGGCAATCGGCGAGCATGGGCATGAAATTGGTGTCGCCTTCCCAGCGCGGCACTACGTGCCAGTGCATGTGGTCATCTATCCCTGCGCCGGCCGAACGGCCGAGATTGAGCCCCACGTTGAAGCCCTGGGGAGAGTAAGCCTTGTAAAGAACTGCGACAGTCTTCTGCAACACCGCGCTGAGGGACGCCGCGGCATCGACCGGAAGTCCCACGAAGTCCGCTGTGTGCTCGCGCGGCGCAACCATGAGGTGAGCGTTCGCGTAGGGGTAGCGGTTCATTATGACGCTCGCGTGCTCGTCGCTGTACAGTACGAGACTTTCCCTGCGCTCACCGTCGCCCTTAAGCCGTGGCTTGTCACAGAATATGCAACCGTCCCCGCGCTCGTCCTTCTCGACGTACGCCAGGCGCCAAGGAGCCCAGAGTACTCTCACGCGCGACCTGTCAGACGGCGGGAAAGCCGGACCCGGAGTCGAGTTCGGTTCCCAGTGACTCAGCCGCCTGCCTCTCACCGCCCACACGGCCGTCAACGAAACCGTTGCCTATGCGCAGTTTGAGTTCTTTGCCCACCTTAAAAAACGGCACTTTCTTGGCCGACACCGCGACGATGTCGCCGGTCTTCGGGTTCCGCCCTTCGCGGGCGTCGCGATGACGAACCACAAAACTACCGAAACCCCGGATCTCTATGCGATCCCCGTTACATAAGGCTTCGGTCATACTCTCAAAAATTGAATTCACGATTATTTCGGCGTCCCGCCTGGAATAGACAGGGTACCTGCGTGCGATCTCTTCGATCAGGTCTCGTTTAGTCATCTACCGTGCACTCCCAGTTCACAGGTTCGTCAGCCTGCTGACGTTCCAGTTTTAATCTTTGTCATCACCCGCGTCGATTTCTTCCGTAGTAGTTTGTAGCTCCTCCCCACCGTTGTCGCCAGTACTATCGGGAACTTTTTCTTCGTCGCTTTCCGACGCGACGGCGGCTTCTTCGACCGCTGCCGTTTCCACTGTCACTTCTTCGGCCGCTGGCACTTCTTCGACCGCTGCCGTTTCCACTGTCACTTCTTCGGCCGCTGGCACTTCTTCCACCGCGGCCGCTTCCTGTTCATCAAGCTCGGCACTGGCTTCGCCTGCCGGTGCGTCACGTTGGAGCTGCTCGCTCAACATCGCGCCGAGGTTGAAAGCCGCCCCCGTAGACCCCATATCGGCGCCCGCCGCAGACTGCTGCATCTTCCCGGCACCGTCCTGTACGGCCGACTTGAGGCTCAGCGAAATTTTCTTTTCCTTGCGATCGAGACCAAGCACCTGGGCAGAAACAACCTCCCCCACGTTAATAAACTCTCTCGGGTCTTCAACCCGTTCGGTCGAGAGCTCGGACACGTGCACCATTCCTTCCACGCCTTCCTCTATCTCGACGAAAGCACCGAAGTCGGTGACGTTGGTCACCTTGCCCTGCACCGTGCTCCCCACCGGGTAGCGGTGGTCCATGTTGTTCCACGGATCTTCGGACACCTGCTTCAGGCCGAGGGACAAGCGTTCGTTGGGCACATCGATCGACAGCACCATGACTTCCACCGCCGAGCCCTTGTCCACTACCTCCGACGGATGGCTGACCCGCTTGGTCCAGTGCATATCAGACACGTGTACGAGCCCATCGATGCCGTCGGCAACGTTCACAAAGAAACCGAAGTCGGTCACGCTGGTAACAGTACCGGACAATTGGGTCCCCACCGGGTGATCGATCGGCAGCTGCTCCCAGGGGTTGGAAGTAGCCTGCTTCATGCCCAGCGACACCCTGCGGTTGGATTGGTCGATGCCGAGAACTATGACGTCAACTTCATCGTTGACCGACACCACCTTCGACGGATGCGTCACCCTCGTGGTCCAGGACATTTCGGAAACGTGGACCAAGCCCTCGATGCCTTCTTCGACTTCCACGAAGGCACCGTAGTCGACAATGCTCACGACCTTGCCTCGCAGCCGGCTGCCGGGAAACAAGCGATCTGTGATCGTGTCCCAGGGATCTTCCAGCAACTGTTTCATCCCAAGCGAAACGCGACGCGCCTCGGCATCAAATTTGAGAACGACGACCTTTATTACGTCGCCCGGCTTTACCCGCTCCGAAGGCGAAGTGATACGGCCGTAAGACATGTCGGTGACGTGGAGCAGGCCGTCGAGCCCACCAACGTCAACAAACGCACCGTAGTCGGTCACGTTCTTTACGACGCCCTCGAGTACGACCCCCTCGTCGAGAACGGCGATGGTCTTGTCCATCTGGAGGTTCCGTTCTTTCTCGAGAAGCACCTTGCGCGAAACGACCACGTTGCCGCGCGCGCGATTGAACTTGAGTACGGCGTATTCCTGGGTCTCGCCCACGTAACGGTCCAGGCCACGCGGAGGACGAATCTCGACGTGCGAGCCTGGAAGAAAAGCGGTAACGCCAAGGTCTACCGACAGGCCACCCTTAACCTTGCCGATCACGGTACCCTCAATCGGGGTCTCGCTGTTGAAGGCTTCCTCTATGTTCTTCCAGATGACGGCTTCTTTTGCGCGTCGGAACGAAAGGACCAACCCTCCCCCGGCGCCGCCCGTTGAGACCACCAGCACTTCTATGCTGTCGCCCTCTGCTACGCTGGTTTCTCCCTGCGGCGACCTGAACTCGCCGACCGGGATCATGCCTTCGGACTTGTAGCCAACGTCTACAGTCACCGTCGCGGTATCGACTGAAACTATCGTTCCAGTGACGATCTCCCCGGTTTCGATGCCAACCGCGCCTACTGAAGCTTCGAACAGTTCGCTGAAGCTCTCCATTCCCTGCTGTTTACCGTTGTGGTCTCCGGCCTTCTCCTCGAGCATTAAACGACGAACCTCCCATGGCGTACCCGAACGGGTCACGCCGAAACAACCAGTTTCATAGCGCCCTTGGGCAACAGTATCAAGGCAAAAGGCCTTGGTATGGAGCTACTTGTCTAATTTTTTTCTAGAAATGACCTCGTTGACTACTGCCTCGATGACTTCCTGCAAGGAAAAACTGGTTGTATCGAGCACCAGTGAATCCTCGGCAGGACGCAGCGGAGCGACCTTTCGACTACGATCGCGATGATCCCTTTCGGCCATTTCGAGGCCAAGTTTTTCTAGTTTTGCCCTGCCGCTGAGGCCAAGCTCCCGCCCACGCCTGCGGGCCCGTTCGTCCTCGTCGGCGTCCAGGAACACCTTCAGGGCTGCCCTTGGAAAAACCACGGTGCCCATGTCCCGTCCTTCTACCACCAGGCCCTCGCCCTTTGCCGCGGCCCGCTGTAACTCGATAAGTGCCGATCTCACGGAAGGCAATGCCGAAGAGCGCGAAGCCGCGTCACTCACGCGGGCGCTGCGCAGCAACGAAGTAACATTCCTATCGTTGAGAAATGTCTGCTCACCATCGGCGGATTGTGAAATCCTGGCACCTGCCAGCAGGGGCTCGACCGCCCCTTCGTCCGAGGGGTCGGCGCCGGCCTCCACGAGCAGAAGGGCCACCGCCCTGTAGAGCGCGCCCGAATCGAGGCAGGCAAAACCCAGTTTTTCGGCGACAGCCTTGGCCGTTGTCGACTTGCCCGCCCCGGCCGGACCGTCGATGGCCACCACGAAACAATCGCTCATGACGACGAAACTCTTTCGAGCTCTTTGAAAAAACCGGGAAAAGATACGTCGGCCACCCGCGGATCGAGTACCGTGACGGCCTGCCCGGCGGCCAGCGCCGCCACCGCGGCCGACATCGCGATCCTGTGGTCACCGGCTGGATCGATTTCCACGCCACCACGCATAGTGCCGCCGTAGATATCCATGCCGTCATCGTACTCGGCTACCTTGATGCCCAGGGCCGACAACATTACACATACCGCGCGCACGCGATCACCTTCTTTGAGCCTGAGTTCGGCTGCGCCCCTTATGCGGGTCACACCGTCGGCGTGGGCAGCAGCCACCGCCAACACGGGTAGCTCGTCTATCGTAAACGGCACTTCTTCTTCGGCCAGGTCGACGCCCACGAGGCCTGAAGAACGCACAGTCAACGTCCCGTAGCACTCGCCCGCGGATTGCCCCTCCACCACCGCTTCGATATCAGCGCCCATGCTCCGTAGCACGCGAAGAAAACCCGTGCGCGTGGGGTTCAGGCAAACGCCCTGCAAGCGCAGTACGGAGCCCGGCACGAGAACAGCCGCCACTACAAAAAAGGCTGCCGAAGATATGTCCCCGCACACCCGCAGATCGAGGGAAGTGGGCACTCGAGGACCGCTGAGCGAGACAGAGTGCTCTCCGCCTGGAGGAACAACGAAAGGATCGGCGACCAGCCCCTGCCCACCCGAGCTGCCGAAATTCCGCCCAAGGTCGAGCCCCATCGCAGCGAGCATGATCTCGCTGTGATCGCGTGAAAGCGAGGGCTCGGTTACGATGCTCTCGCCGGTGGCCTGCATCGCTGCAAGTAGTAACGCCGTCTTGACCTGTGCGCTGGCCACCGGAAGTCGACACGCGGCTGGCGCCAGCTGCGTACCGCGTATGACCAGGGGCAGGCAACCGTCTGCAGCCGTCAACGACGCACCAAACCCGGCGAGCGGGTCTACGACCCGTCGCATGGGGCGTCGGCTTAGCGAAGCGTCGCCCGTGAGTACAGTCTCGAAGTCCTGCCCCGCCAGCAGCCCGGCCAACAAGCGGCTGGTGGTGCCGGAGTTGCCACAGTCGATCGGTCCAGGGGCTTCGCGGAAGGCCATGGCTCTTCCACGCAGCCTGGCAATGCCGTCCCCTTCGCGCTTGACCTCCACGCCGAAGGCGCTCACGGCTCGCAGGGTCGAGGCGAGGTCCTCGGAACCGGGAATACCCTCGACCCGTGATTCGCCCTCGGCCGCAGCGTTGAAAAGTATGGCGCGGTGGGCGATGGACTTATCGCCGGGAGGGATTACCGTCCCGGCGAGCGGCCTGGCGGCTGGGCGCACCACGAGCCCGGCCGACACTTCAGCTCTCTCCTATATTCCGGCGCACCGACCGGGCCCGGGCGACCACCGCCTCGAGCCCTCCGCCGTCGCTTTTTTCGATCGCCGAGTGCAGCTCAGCCCACGAGGCAGAAAACCTGTCCATCGCTTCGAGTACGGATTCCCTGTTAAAATCGAGGACGCCCTGCCACACCGACGGGTCGCTGTCGGCAAGCCGGGTGGTGTCGGCAAAACCGTTGCCCACCACCTCCAAGAAAAGCGTCCGTGGTTCGATTCCACTGACACCCGCGGCCAGGGCCCAGGCAACGAGTTGGGGCAGGTGACTCGACGAAGCCACCAGGCGGTCGTGCAGCACCGCATCCATCTCCACGACCCTCGCTCCCGTGGCCTCCCACATGGAACGGACCAGGCCCAGTGTTTCCGGCGTGGTCGAAGCGGTGGGCGTCAGCACCACGGTTTTTTCTCTGAAGAGATCACAGTCGGCAGACTCTGCGCCCGTCTTTTCGCTTCCGGCCATGGGGTGACCACCCACGAACAGGGTTGCCAGCTCGCTATTGTTGGCCCTCTCCACTACCGGCACCTTCACGCTACCGACATCGGTCACGACACAACCGGCGGGCATGGCCGCGGCCACGTCGTCCATCAAGCGCAGCACCGAATCCACCGGCGCAGCGAGAACGACCAGGTCTGCCCCGACGAGCGACGCCTCGAGATCGGTAGAAACCTCGTCCACGAGTTTCTTGTCGAGCGCACGCGACAGGTTGTCGCGACTGCGACCTACGCCGCAGACCCGCTCTACTATTCCAGAGCGCTTGAGGGCACCGGCCAGAGATCCGCCGACCAGCCCCGTGCCTACAACAACACAGCGTTTTGCTATTGCTTTCACCCTTCTGCTTCCTGGCCGCCGAGCAGGTCCTCGAGAACCTGTGCGAAACGCGCGTTCTCAGCGTCGGTGCCCACCGTGACCCTTATCATGTGCGGGTAACCATAGCCTCCCATGGGACGCACGATCACCCCGCCCTTGAGAAGGGCGTCGGTAACGGCGTCGCCGTCACCCACCGCTACCAGCACAAAATTGGCATGGCTCGGCACGAACGACAGCCCCAGCCTGTCGAACAAGGCGGAGAAAAAGCGCCGCCCCTCATCTACCAGCTCGCGCGAGCGGCGCAGGTGCTCGTCGTCGTCCAGCGCCGCCAGCGCCGCTTCCTGGGCAGGCAGGTTGACGTTGAAGGGCTGCCGCAAACGCTCCAGGGCATCGACCAGCGAGGCCTCGCCCACCCCGTAGCCGATCCTGAAGCCCGCGAGCCCGTAAGCCTTGGAGAAGGTGCGCATTGCCAGCAAGCCCGGATGCCGGCCCAGGTCTGCGACCGTGTCGGGAAAATCGGGCAGGTCCACGAACTCGCGGTAGGCCTCGTCCACGGCGATGACAACATTGCCGGGTATGGCCGCCAGGAACTTATTCCAGGCGTCACGTCCAAAAACGGTACCAGTGGGGTTGTTGGGATTGGCAAGAAAAACCACTCCCGTAGATGGACCCACGGCGGCAGCCAGGGCCTCGAGGTCGTGCTCAAAGTTACGCGACGGCACGGCTACCGGCCGGGCACCCTCCGCGCGGGCCACGAGCTCGTAGATCATGAAGGCGTTTTCGCTGAACACCACCTCGCGGCCACCGTCGGCGAACACGCGCACAGCAAGCTCGATGATCTCGTTAGAACCGTTGCCAAACACGAGCTGGTCTTCGGCCACGCCCAAGCGCTCGGCCAGCGCTCGCCGCAACAACACAACCCCACCCTCGGGATAACGGTGCACCCGTTCGAGCGCCGCGGCGGCAGCCTTGAGCGCAGCCGGCGACGCGCCCAGCGCGTTTTCATTAGACGCAAGCTTGATCGTGCCGCTCAGCCCCAGCTCGCGCTCCACTTCTTCAATCGGGCGACCGGGCTGGTAAGGACTCAGCGTGGCAATTCTGTCAGGTACGGGGGGCTTCACTACACCGGCCCGGGGGCTTCTCAGGAGGCCGCCGGGTACGAGCCCAGCAGTCTCGTGCTCAGGGCAATTTCCTCGATCTCGGCCAGGGCCGCGGCTACAGCCTCGTCGGCCACGTGACCCGACACGTCGATGAAGAAACTGTACTCCCATGGACGCGAAGGCAGCGGTCTTGATTCAAGCATCGAAAGATTTACGCCGTGCTTGGCAAAGGGCTTGAGCAGGCGCTCGAGCACGCCCACCTCGTCCTTGACCAGTACCACCAGCGAGGTGCGGCAGTTTCCCGAAACTTCGGGACCCGGCGAATCGCCAACCACCAGGAAGCGCGTCACGTTCGAGGGATCGTCCTGCACCGACGCGGCCACTGATTCGAGCGCGTAGGTGTCGGCCGCGAGGCGGCCAGCGATGGCAGCGGTGCCTTCTTCATCGGCGGCCAGGCGCGCGGCCGCGGCCGTGCTGGCCACCGTTTCACAGGGCACGGCCGGGTAATGCTCGGCCAGGTAGCGGCGACACTGCGCGAGCCCTTGCGGATGAGACACGATTTTTTTTATTTCATTACCCGTCGCCGCAGACACGAGAAGGTGGTGCTGGACCGGCAGAACGAGTTCGGCCAGGATGTTAAGGCGAGAGTCCGCCAGGCCATCAAGAGTGGGAGTCACTGCACCCTCGGTGGTATTTTCTACCGGCACCACGCCGAACTCCGCGCGACCGTTCTCGACCGACGCGAAGACCTCGCCAAGAGTCACCACTGCTTCGTAGCCTGCGGCGCTGCCGAACTGCCGGCGCGCAGCCTCGTGCGAAAAAGTTCCCTCCGGCCCCAGGTAAGCCACCGTGGCAGGTTTCTGCAAGTTGCGACACGCCGATATTATCTCGCGGAAAACGTTTTCGACGTCGTCCCCGGGCAGGGGCCCCGCGTTGGCCTGCCGCGCGGCGGCCAGCACGGTTTGCTCCCTCACGGCGTCAAGTACGACGGCACCGTCGCCCTTGGCCTTACCTATGTCGCTCGCCAGGCGCGCGCGCTCGGTCAACAGCTCAACGATGCGCAAGTCGACATCGCCGATTTTCTGTCTGAGACCATCCAGTTTTGATTGCCTGGCCAAGTTAGAGCTTCTCCCCACCCGCCGTGCTTAACGCGCATGTAGAATTCGATAGATAAACCGAAGCTATATAGCTTTGCAACAGGAAGCAGCGCCGACAACAGCAACCTGCCGGGACGTGCGAGCAGCCGACTTCAGCCTGTCTCAAAAAAACACCGTGCCCGGCGTGAAAACTCGTCGCCGCGTTCGGCGTCGATCCACTGCCCGGCCAGCTGGTTCCGCAACCAAGTCAGTTGCCGCTTTGCGTACTGGCGAGTCGCCCGGGCGAGTTTTTTTTCCAACTCCCCGGCTTCGAGCCTGCCCTCCAAGCAGGCCCAGGCCTGGCGGTAACCCAGCGAATCAAAAGCCCGGCAATCGGGCGTGTAACCTCGTTCGCGCAGGGCCACGATTTCGTCGAGGAGGCCGCCAGCCACCATCGCCCGGGCCCGGCTGTCAATCAGCGCGTAGAGCTGTTCGCGGGGACGGTCGAGCACCAGTACCAGCGAGCGCGACGGCAGGGCCGGGCCACCGCCCACTTGTTGCTGATCGCCATCCGCGGCCAGGCGCTCGAGGGCCCGCACCAGGCGAAGCGTATCGTTCGCATGAATCCGCTCCGCAGCCACGGGATCCTCGACCCGCAAGCGCTCGTGCAACACTCCGGGGCTCGCTTCTTCCTCGGCCTGCAGGCGTTTCCTCAGGCATTCGTCGGCAGCCGGCGCGGCATCGAGTCCGCCCAGCAGTCGCGACAAGTACAGCCCGGTACCGCCACAGACTATGGCCCTACGGCCCCGCGAAGCGATATCGGCCAGGGCGGCGATGGCCGCCCGCCGCCACGCGGCGAGATCGTAGACCTGGTCGGGATCAACAACGTCAACCAGGTGGTGTTTGACCCTCGATAACTGTCGGGCATCGGGCTTCGCCGTGCCCACGTCCATGTAGCGGTACACCTGCCGCGAATCGGCGTTGACTATCTCGGCGTCGAGTTCTTCGGCCAGGGCGATGGCAATCTCGGTCTTTCCAGCGGCCGTCGGTCCGGTGACCAACAATACGCGGTCGGGCAGGCCCAGGTCGAGCCCGACAGCGTCGGACCCAGGCGGCAGCACTGCCCCGCTGTCCGCTTCAGCAGCCATGGCCGCTGGCCGGCCCCGTGGCGCTGCGGCCGAACATCCGCTCCAGTCGCGAGCGCGGAATTTCGCGGGCAACCGGTCGGCCGTGCGGGCAGGCCGAAACAAACTCTATCGACGAGCAGCGCTCCAGCAGGGCCCGCGCAGCCTCGAGATCCATGTGCGTGCCGACCCGCACCGCCGAGTGACAGGCAACAGTGGCCAGCACCCGTTCGATCAGCGCGTCGAGCATTCCGGTGCTACCGGTTTCCACGAGATCCGCCACCAGCCCCTCGACCAAGGGCAGCAAGTCGCAGTGAGAAGCCAACGCCGGCAAGGACCGCACGATGACCTCTTCTTCGCCGAAAGCCTCTATCTCCCAACCCGCCGCCAGCAGATCCGACGAACGCAGGGTCACCGCGGCTACGCCACCGGGCCCCACGCTCACGGTAGCGGGCAACAGCAGCGACTGCAGTTCCATGCTGCCCGACTTCCAATCGGCGATAAGGTTTTCGTAGAGCAAGCGTTCGTGGGCGGCGTGCTGGTCTACGAGCACCAGCGTATCGGCTGACTGGCAGACGATGTAACCGTCAAACGCCTGCCCCAGAACCTCGAGGTGTGAAAGCGTGCCCTGCTGCTGGACGCCGGGCATCTCGAGCGCGACCTGTTCTACAATTTCCCGCGCGGGCGCGAGCGCATCTTCGCTGGTTTCGACGTAACCCGGTGGTGCTTCACCAACCGTGGTGGGCAAAGGCGCGCTCGCCGGCACAGTCCAGGCACTCTCGACACTACTGCGACGCGAGAGCTCCACTCCCCTCAAAGCATCTGCTCCCCTGAGGGCCACGCGGATGGATTCGACAACGAAGCGATGCACTTCCTGCGGGTCCCCGAAGCGCAACTCCATCTTGGCGGGGTGCACGTTCACGTCCACCGCCGAAGGGTCAACGGTCAACTCGATGACCACCGCCGGAAACCGGCCCTTGAGCAGGTAGCCGCGGTAGGCCTCGGTCACTGCCTTGAAGAGCAACCTATCCTTCACCCAGCGGCCGTTGACGAAAAGATGGACGTGCCTCGACGTGCCCCAGGATTCACCTGCCGCGCTCACGAAGCCTTCGAGGCCCAGGCCTTCCCAGCCACCTTCTACACCCACAAGCTTCTCGCTTACCTGGGCACCGAGCACCTGCCGGACTCGCTCGAGCGAAGTATTTACCGCCGGGCAATCGAGCTTGTCGGCGCCGTTGCGCAACATTTTAAAGCCAACCGTGGGCGACAGCAGGGCAAAGCGCCTGACGGTATCGAGCACCTGCTGGAACTCGGTATCACGGCTCTTGAGAAACTTTCTTCTCGCCGGCACCGACCAGAAGAGATCCCGCACCTCGATAGAACTCCCGGGCCCCGCCCCGGCCTCGCTGCGATCGGATACCCGGCCACCATCGACCATCACCCTTACTGCGCTGTCTCGACCGGCCGTACGCGTGGTCAGGCTCACACGGCCGACGGCAGCAATGCTGGCCAGGGCCTCGCCCCTGAAGCCGAAGGTGTCCACTTTTTCAAGATCCAGCAGAGAGCTTATCTTGCTCGTTGCGTGGCGGGTAAGCGCCAATTCAACCTGCGAAGGCTCTATGCCACAGCCGTTGTCCCTCACCAGCAACCGTTGACCGTCTTCGCGGTCGTCGTACTCCACGTGGACTACAGTGGCACCGGCGTCGAGAGCGTTCTCGACCAGTTCCTTTACAACCGACGCGGGCCTCTCGACCACTTCGCCAGCGGCAATGCCCGAGATCACGCCCTCGTCGAGCAGGGCTATGCCGCCCGCCCGCGGACCAGTGCGAACAGCCCCCTTATCAGGCGAGGACAAACTCGCCCCTCTTGCGTTCGAGCAATTGTCGCACGCGCTCCGCGCCTGCTTCGCTGCCGCGGCGACCTGCCATCGCGCGGGTCAGGTCCTTGCCCGCTTCGACGCCGGGCTGATCCAACGGGTCGATACCCAGCAGCCCCCCCATGACCAGGGTCTGGACTTCGAACATGTGAAACAGTTCGCCCAGCTCAACAGGGCCGAGCCCAGCCAGAACTATGCTGCTGTTGAGCCTGCCGGCTTCGCACAATGCCAGCTCGGTAGCCCGCTGCTCCATGTTGAGCAATTCGCCCAGGTCATGCCCGGAAAGATACTCCAGCTCCTCGACACCCTCGTAGCCGCCGGGAATGCGCAGCTTGCAACCGTGATCTTCGATCCTGAAAAAGGTCACTACCTTGTCGCGGGGACCTTCCACGTAGAGCTGCACCTGCGAATGTTGATCGGTGGCCCCCAGTGCGCGCACCGGCGTCTGCCCGGTCATCACCTCGCGCCCGGCGAGATCTACGCGCTTACCGAGACTTTCGGCCCACAGTTGCCCGTACCATTCGGCCAGGCCCATCAAGCGATCGCTGTATGGCATGAGTACGTGCACCGAGGCGCCACCCTGTTGCCGGGCAAGAAAAAGCAGCGCCGCGTGCAGGGCAGCCGGGTTGGTGAACACGTCGAGAACACTCGCGCGCAGGTCGGCAGTGCGAGCGCCGTGGCAGAGCGCCCTTATGTCTATGCCAGCCGCCGCCACCGGTAAGAGGCCAACGGCTGACAGCACCGAGAAGCGTCCGCCGACTCCCTCGGGAACGGGCAGGCTGCGTACCTTCTGTTCTCTGGCAATTCGACGCAGAAATCCTTCTTCGGGATCAGTGGTAAAAACAAAGTGCCTCGACAGCGACGACTTGCCCAGGCGCTGCTCGAGCCTCTCGCGCACGACCATGAACTGAGACATGGTTTCAACCGTGGAACCGGACTTGGAGATGACGTTGAACACCGTGCGCTTAAGCTTCAGACCGTCGAGCGCCGTGGAAAGCGACAGCGGGTCGATGTTGTCGAGCACGAGCACGTCGAGACCGTCGGGGGCGCGGTCGGCCGGGGTGATAGCATCAAGCACCGCCCGGGTGCCCAGGGCCGAGCCGCCTACGCCCAAAACCACCAGGGTATCGAACTCCGAGCGCAGTTCGGCAGCCAGGGCTTCGATGCCGCGGATCGCCTGGTCGTCGTAGGGAAGGCCGTAAAACGGCAGCCGCCCCTCCTTGCGATCGCTGGAAAGGGCCTTGAGAACGTCCACCACACGAGGCGCGAGCGTGTCCAGGTCAGCCCTGGAGAGGCCATATTCTCCAACCATGTGATCGAAGAAACCATTGACATCCAGTGTCACCTGGGTGGTTGAACCCATCGGCGGCGGATACCACTCGATTCGCGGATTTACAATAGAGAGCCCCCGGCTTTTGCCCCGGCAAGGAGGCCATGCTAATTATCGCGCAATTCAACCGACAGCGGGAGAGTAGCGATGGCCAGGGTTTGTGACATATGCGGAAAACGCCGAGGGGTGGGCAACACGGTTTCCCACGCCCACAACAAGAGTAGGCGAACCTGGCAGCCCAACCTGCAGAAGGTTCACGTGGTTGAAGGTGGGACCAAGAAGACCATCAAGGCCTGCACTCGCTGTATACGCAGCGGAAAAGTAGTAAAAGCGGCCTGACAGCTGCCATCTCCCGGTCAGCGAGAAGCTACTGCCTCCAGTTCCACGGCCGCGCCTCGCGGCAGAGTCGCCACGCCCACGACCGCCCGCGCTGGCCGGGCATCCCCTAGACAGGATTCGTAGATCGCGTTGAACTCTTCAAAGCGCGACAGCTCGACCAGTGAAACGTTGACCTTGACCAGGTTTGTAAAATCCATGCCGGCCCCGGCCAGCACTGCGCCCAGGTTGTCGAGGGCCCTGCGCACCTGGCAGGCAAAATCGCCGTCTACCAGTTCTCCGCTTTCCGGGTCCAGGGGGATCTGCCCCGAGCAGAACAACAGGTCGCCCACTTCTACGGCCTGGCTGTAGGGGCCTATAGCCCGGGGAGCCCCCGCTACCGATATTTCTTTTCTTTCGCCACTCACCCTTTGCTCCCCCCCCCGCTACAAGCTCAAGCTCTTATACGACGAACGTCACGCACACCGGGAACCCTTCGAAGATTGCGCGAAACACGCTCGAGTTCGTCGACGTGACCCAGCACCAGTTCAAATACGTTGGTGGCCCGATTATCGCCGATGCTGCGCACCTGCGCTCGTTCGATATTAACGCCCGCCGCGGTTATGGCCTGGCTCATTCCCGCGAGCAGGCCGGGCCTGTCACTCGAATCAACCTCGAGCTTCACCTTCCTGAGGGCACGGGCGCCCTTCTCCCAGGTCACCTCCACGTGCCGGCGCGAATCCGAATCTGCCAGGCGCTGGCAGTCGAGCGAGTGGACGGTAATACCCCGGCCCTTGGTCAGGAAGCCGACTATCGAATCTCCTGGCAGCGGCTGGCAGCACTTGCCGAAGCGAACGACCGTGCCTTCTACGCCGCGCACGGTGACTCCGGTTTTAGACTGGCGGGCCAACAATCCGAATATTCTCCTGAAGCGCCTGCGAGGCCCAGCCTTGGCAGCGCGATCGGGCAACAGGTGATCGAGTACCTGGGCGACCGTGATCCGACCGAGGCCAACTGATTCGAGGAGTTCGTCCTCGTCGGCCTTGCGGAACTTCTTCAACAGGTCGGCCATTCGGCCCTCGCGGTGAAGACGGGCGAGGTCCAGGCTTTCTACCTTCAGATCGCGCTCGACTATGGCGCGCCCCAGGGCGATAGCTCTCGTCTGCTCCTCCTGCTTGAGCACACCCAGCACCCGTCCGCGGGCGTGGTGACTGACGACAAACTTGAGCCAGTCCCGCGACGGCGCGAGTTCCTCGGTCGTGAGAATTTCGACAGAGTCGCCCTGCTCGAGGCGGTACTTGATGGGGACCAGGCGCCCGTTCACACGCGCACCGGCGCAGTGGTTGCCGATGTCGGTGTGAATACTGTAGGCAAAATCGACTATGGTCGCGCCCAGCGGCAGAGACACGGTGTCGCCCTTGGGCGTAAAGACATAAACGTCCTCGGCCGTGACGTCGGCCTTGATGGTGTCGATGAACTCGCGGGGATCGTCGACTTTCTGCCACTCCAGGACCTGGCGTAGCCATTCAAGGCGTTGGTCTTCCTCGGCTCCCTGGTCGTCCCTCGACTTGTAGCGCCAGTGCGCGGCGATCCCGTGCTCGGCAATGCGGTGCATTTCCCCTGTGCGCACCTGTATCTCCATGCGCTCGCCGTAGGGGCCGATCACCGTGGTGTGCAGCGACTGGTACATGTTCGCCTTGGGCAGCGCCACGTAATCCCTGAAACGCCCGGGCACCGGCCGCCAGTGCGTGTGCATGATGCCCAGCGCTTCGTAACACTCGTTTCTGCTGTCCACCACGATACGAAAGGCCACCACGTCATGCACTTCGTCGTAGTTAAGACCCTGGTCTTTCATCTTGCAGAACACCGAGTAGGCGCTCTTGGTGCGCCCGCCCACCTCGGCCTCCAGGCCACCATCCCCCAGGCGCTTGGTCAGCAGATTACAGACTTCGCTTATGTAGCCCTCCCGCTCCAGCCGGTTGAGCGAAAGCCTGTCACGCAGTGCGCGGTGCTCTTCGGCATAAAGCACACGAAAACAAGAATCTTCGAGCTCGGTCTTGAGCCAGTTGATACCCAGGCGATGCGCCAGCGGGGCATAGAGATCGAGCGTCTCGCGAGCGATCCGTTGCTGCTTTTCGGGTGCCAGGTGTTTTATGGTGCGCAGGTTGTGGGCCCTGTCGGCCAACTTCACCAGGAGCACGCGCACGTCGCGGGCCCCGGCCAGAACAACCTTGCGCTGGTTTTCGGCCTCCAATGTCTCGCTGTCTTCGGTTTCCAACAGGCTGATCTTGGTCACCCCGTCCACCAGCCCCGCGACCTCGGCGCCGAAACGTTCCTCGATCTGCTCGGTGGTAGCCAGGGTGTCTTCTACTGTGTCGTGGAGCAGCCCGGTGACCACCGAGTCGACATCGAGCCTGAGGTCAGCGAGTAACAGGGCCACGGCCAGGGGGTGGGTCAGGTAGGGCTCACCCGACTGCCGAAGTTGACCCGCGTGAACCTCGGCCGAAAAGTCGTAGGCCTTCGACACCACCGAGACCTCGTCTTCGGACAGGTATTCCCGGGTCTTGCTGAGTAAGTCGCCGAGGCTCAATCCTTTTCCTCAAAAGAATCCAGAACCGCCCTTGCAGGGCCCTCCACGGGACTGGTCACCCGGTTGCTGGAACCGCGTACTATGTCGGCGCAGGCAGCCTTGGCAACTTCGAGATCGTCGTTGACCACGCAGTGGTTGTAGTCGGCCACCCGCGCTAATTCTGAAGCCACTTCAGCCAGGCGGTGGCCTATGACTTCATCGCTGTCGGTGCCGCGTGCGGCCAGGCGGGCGGCCAGCACTTCCCGCGAAGGTGGCAACAGGAAAGTCGCCACAGCGTCGGGGTACAGCTTCCTGATCGCCACAGCGCCCTGAACGTCGACATCGAGAAGAAGCTTGTTGCCTTCGCCAAGCGCGGCTTCCACCACCGCCAGCGAAGTGCCGTAACGATGACGGTGGACGGTGGCCCATTCGACAAACAACCCCTCCTTGACCATGCGATCAAACTCGGCGTCGTCGACAAACAGGTATTCCACGCCGTCGGTTTCGCCCTCGCGCGGCGGCCGGGTGGTGGTTGAAAGCGAAATTTGAAGATCGGCAAAGATATCGAGTAAGCCCGCGCATATGGTGGATTTGCCAGAACCCGACGGCCCCGAAAAGATAAAAAGCCTGCCACTCACTGCTGCTTACTCCACGTTCTGCACCTGCTCTCGCAGCCGCTCCATTTCGACCTTACCGTCGAGCACCAGCTTTTTCACGGACAGCTCCCCCACCTTGGACGAAATTGTGTTCAATTCCCTGCCTACTTCCTGCAGGAGAAAGTCGAACCTCTTGCCAATGGGGCCCTGCACGCGAGTGAGTTCGACCAGGGCGTCCACGTGGCTGTCGAGTCGGACGAGTTCTTCGGTCACGTCGGTGCGGTCGGCCAAAAGCGCCACCTCCTGGGCCAAGCGGCCCTCGTCGATCCGTCCCGAACCGAGAAGGTCGGCCACGCGGCTTTCGAGTCCGGCTCGCAGCCGGCCGGCCATACCCCTGCAGATGTTCGCGAGCCCCCCCGCGGTCTTGCGTAAACTGCGCAGGCGGCCGAGCATATCCTTTTTCAAGTATCCCCCCTCGCGCTTGCGATCACGGAGGTGGGCCTGCAGCGCCTTATCGAGCAGCCCGCGAACGACGGCCAGCTCCTTGGCTGCCACCGAAGCGCGCTCGCTTACCACGAAGATATCGCTCCTGCCCTGCAGCAGGGAAAGCTCGAGCTCTCCTTGCAGCCCTAACTCCTTCTGTAGCGACCTCCATGCCTTGATCCACGCTTGCGCCGCCCTGCTGTTGACCTTGACCGAGCCCGGGCCCTGCTGCGAGTTGCGTCCGATGTAGATCTCAACGCGACCACGTTCTACAATCGCCCCCACCGTGCGGCGAAACTCGCTCTCCCAGCGTCCGTACTCGCGCGGTAGCGATACCTTGATGTCAAGGTTGCGCTGATTGACCGAACGTATCTCGACCAACAAGGTTGTCTCTTCGACCACGCCCGAGGCCGTCCCAAATCCCGTCATGCTTTTCACAACAACACCCTAACCCCGGTAGCCCCACTCAAGCCAGCGTCGCTGTTCGCCGTCAAGCGCCGTGCCCACGGCGGCCGACAGCTTGACCATCGAACGCCAGAAACGATCGCGGGCCGCATCGGCATGACGAATAACGTTGGGCCTGCCCAACCACGCGCGATCAAAATCAATGACCCAGGCTTCACCTTCCTCGTCTACAAGCAGGTTCTGCCCTGTGAGGTCGGGGTGATAGACCCCCGCGTCGTGCAGGCAGCGGATCGCGAGCCCCGCGGCCCGCAGCAGTCTTTTTCGGCCGGAATCGTCAGCGGTCGCAAACAGGTCGAACAGGGGGCGGGTGCCTTCCAGCTCGCCGGTAACCATCCATCCCCTGTAAAACATCCCCGCCTCTTCC
>Ga0114993_10000976_pt1 | contig 33111 bp, 31 predicted proteins | sample ArcticOcean_MG_C_FD_87042 | JGI IMG/M metagenome (GOLD analysis project Ga0114993, IMG submission 87042) | Marine microbial communities from western Arctic Ocean - ArcticOcean_MG_CB2_150 | ecosystem: Environmental > Aquatic > Marine > Oceanic | place: Arctic Ocean: Canada Basin | collected...
AAGATTCGACCCCATAAAGCCAGCGGGCCGGAGCTGCTGATAGACTCAGCTTACGAAAGCAAACTTGGCCACAAACACCGCTGCAATTACGTAGACCGCGATCGGACATGCCGTGCTCTTGCCGCTAATGATCTTGATGACCACGTAGCTGATGAACCCGATGCCGAGGCCGTCCGCGATCGAGAACGCCAATGGCATCGACATTGCGGTTACGACCGCGGGCGCACACTCGGTCAGATCGCCCCAATCAAGATCCGCGAGGCTTCTGATCATGAGGCACGCGACAAACAGCAGCGCCGAGGCCGTTGCATAAGCTGGGATACTCTGTGCGAGTGGCGCAAAAAACAAACAGGCCAGAAATAGCACGCCCACTGTGACTGCGGTTAAACCCGTTTTGCCACCCGCTTCGACACCCACCGCGCTTTCAATAAAACTCGTCGTCGAAGATGTACCCACAAGTGCGCCGACCGTCGTTGCAGTCGAATCCGATAACAGCGCTCTACCCAACCGTGGCAATTTTCCGTCCTCACCCACCAGTCCGGCTCGCGTGCTAACCGCGACCAACGTTCCGGCGGTATCAAATACATCGACCAGCAGGAACGTCAAAACCACCGTCAACATCGAATAACTCAGTGCACCCATGATGTCGAGTTGCAGCAGGACAGGTGCCGCTGACGGTGGCATCGAAAACAAACCATTGAATTCCGTATTGCCCGATAGCCAACCGACAACAGTCGCGACGAGAATGCCTATGATGACCGCACCCACAATTTTTCTGGCGGACAACGCGGCAATTAAAGCAAAGCCGAATAGGCAAGCGATTGGACCGAACTGCGTCAGGTCACCCAGACTGACGAGTGTCGCTGGATTGTCCACGACGATGCCAGCGTTACGCAGCGCGATAAACCCTATGAAAAATCCAATGCCCGCGGAGATGCCCAACTTTAGATTTCGGGGAATTGAATTAATTAACCATTCGCGTACAGGCAAGATACTGAGAACAATAAAAATAACGCCGGAAATGAAAACTGCGCCAAGCGCAGTCTGCCAACTATGTCCCGAGCCAAGGACAACACCGTACGTAAAAAACGCGTTTTGTCCCATTCCAGGAGCTTGCGCCACTGGGTAATTGCCGATGAGTCCCATCAAAATTGAACCGATGGCAGCAGCGATACAGGTTGCGACGAAAACGGCCCCGAAATCCATTCCAGTGTCGGCAAGAATCGACGGATTCACCACAGTGATATACGCCATCGCCAGGAATGTCGTCAGTCCCGCCATCACCTCGACACGAACGCTCGAATCACGCTCCGCTAAATGAAAGATTTTTTCCAGACGGTCCATGCAGTTTTACTCCAGCCCCATTTTTCGAGAATAGCGAATTCGAATCTTACTTGCCGATCTTTTGGCCGGCATGTAGGCAGAAAATACGTCTGTGGAGCGCATATAGCCAGCACCTTCATTCACTGGGACAAGCGCAGGAAACACTCAGGACAGAGCAACTACAAAGCACCGTCGATGCGAACATCGAGATCATTTTCCTTAGATTGGACTCGAGCGCGAACACCGTAGACTTCCTCAAGGCGTTTTTCCGTCAGCGTTTCCAGTGGTGTGCCGTCGGCGACGATACGCCCGTCGGTCATCCACACCAGGCGATTCGCGATCCGCGCGGCCAGCGTAATCTCATGGAGCACCACCAAAGCACCACCACCCTCGCGAACGTACGAGCCAATCAAATCGGCCACATTGAATTGATGGCGAGGATCAAGCTCCGCGACGGGTTCGTCGGCAATCAACAATGGCGAATGGGCAGCGAGTGCGCGGGCAAAATGAACGCGAGCAAGTTCGCCGCCGGACAAATTATCGATACGCCGCTCTGCCAGATGCAAAAGGTCACAGGATGACAATGCCATAGCGACAGCCGCCGCATCTTCTGCGCCCAAATTTCCGAGCGCCGCACCGTGGGCGAAACGCCCCAGCGCGACCACGTCACGGACGATGTTAGGCCATGCTATTGGCCTGCGTTGCGGTAGATAGGCAACATGCCTGGCTCGCTCGACAGATGTCAGACGTGAAACATCGCTCCCGCCCAGTGTAACGCTGCCGGAAGAAGTCTTTTGTAAGCCCAAAAGCGCACGCAAAAGCGTGGTTTTCCCGGCTCCATTTGCACCGAGAATGGCGACTAGTTCGCCTGGACGAATGGTCAGCGATGCATTGCTAACAAGTTCGATTCCATCCACCGTGACTGAAACATTATCTGCCTTTAGGTCAACCATGGATAGATCGCCTTTGCACCGCAATCCAGATAAAAGCAGGTGCGCCTATCAATGCAGCAACGACGCCCAACTTCAATTCGGTCGTCGTTGGCAATAACCGCACTCCGATATCAGCGACGACGAGTATTAGCCCGGCCAAAATTGCTGACGGCAAGAGACTGCGAGCCGGATCATGATTAACGAACGGGCGCACAATGTGTGGCGCTACGATTCCGACGAATCCGATTGCGCCCGCCAGTGCTACCGCAGCACCGGTCGCCAGACCGGCACCCAAAACGACTGCAATTCTTTGCCTGCGCAAGTTAAGTCCAACGCCGCTGGCCGCTTCTTCGCCCAAGGTCAACGCAGATAATCCGCGTCGCGTCGAAAAGAGTATAGCCATGCCCACAGCGACGAACGGCACCGTAATTTGTAGATCCTCAAAACTACGATTGGCAACCGAGCCCAACATCCAGTTGATCATGTCGGACAAAGAAAATGGGTTGGGTGCAAGATTCAATAAAAGTGACATTGCGGCGGCCGCGAAACTCGAAAGTCCAACACCCAGCAATATAAGTGTCACCACGGACTTGATACGAATTGCCGCCATTGCCAGCAATGCAGTCGCCACCAGGGCACCGGCGATCGAGGCCATTGGTAGAAAATAAACCGACCCCGCTGCCAGACCATAATAAAGGGTAAACGTAGCAGCGAGCGCAGCACTTGCGGTGACACCCAAAACGCCCGGTTCCGCCAATGGGTTTCGCAACAGGCCTTGCAGAGCAGCACCACTAATACCCAGTGCTGCGCCGACGACGAACGCAGCAAGCGCGCGGGGCAGGCGAATCTCCCAAATCACAATGACATCCGCAGCCGATCCTTGCCCGAATAAGGCCGCTATCACGCGAGATAGACCTAATGGTGTAGAGCCCAAAACGCAGGCTGCAGTAATGCCCAACAACGAAGCAAACAGTAGCGATGGAATCAGGAGCCGAGATTTCATCTGGCCTCGTTCCTCACCGCTGCCAATGCTTCAATCGCGTCAAGCAAAAACCACCCGCCACAGGACGTCCAAGCGCCCTGCAACATAACGGTCGGCAGATCCTGCATTTGGCGTCGCGCCAGCGGGTGCCGCATAGCACTCCAGAACCCAGCGTGATTGGCATTCTCGTCAAAGAATGCGCCTGCTGCGATATCCGGGCTGGTATAGGCAAGGCGTTCTAACGGAATAGAATGCCAACCATCACGTTGCTCGAAATTTCGATGCCCGGCCGCCAAAATCATTTCGTCAATAAGTGTACCGGGTCCACTCGTTACACCCGTCGGAGTCAAATACAAAACCGTTCGTCTGTCGTCAGGCTGGGGAATCGCGGCAAGTCTTGCGTTCATTTCCTGGACAATTTCCCGGCCTTTTTCGGGATCCCCCAAGCCAGAGGCGACTTCCATGATTGTCCGGCGTATTCCCTCGATATCGTTAGCAATCGGAACTTGCAGTACTGGGACACCGGCGCGCTCGAAGAAGGTCGCGGCGTTTGGGCCGCCACCATAAGAAGTCACCACTAAATCGGGGCCTATCGATAGCACATCTTCTGCCAAAGGTCGGACTTGCCGAATTCCTGTGGCAGTTTTCCGCATATAGGAAAAGTGCGTATCCGCATCCGGTGATACAGCAAGAATGCGGGACCTTGGCAGAAGTTTGAGGACAAACTGATCAGCGCAATAGTCCAGACTCACCACTCTGGCAGGCGCGTCATTAGCGAGCGCGGAATCGCTCCCGGCGAACAACAGGCCTGCAACAAGAAGGGTGAGTCGCGACCGCATCAGTTCAGAACCTCAATTGCGCACCAATACTTCCCGAAACGCCCGGCGTTCCGTAGCCAAGAATCTGTTGGTACTCGCGATCCAGCAAATTTTCGATGCGCCCGTAGATCTCGATCGAATCGCTCATCTGATAACGCCCGGCCACGTCGACTCGCGTCCACGACCCGACCATGCCGTTAGGATCAACTTCGCTACCGTTGTAGCGCACTAGCAGGTTTCCTGAAAAGGGTCCGTTCGGGTCAACCGAAATTGTAATATCGCCTGTTTGTTCCGGCACGCGAAGTAACTTGGTGCCCGTTCCATCCACAGCGACAATGTCAGCATAGCTTGCTGACACTCGTGCCCAGTCGTTGAATTGGTAACTGCCATACAATTCGATTCCCGATGTCTTCGCGACCGCGATATTTTCATAGCCCCCTATTGCGAACGCAAAAGTGATGAGATTAGTCGTATCCTGATCAAAATAAGTTAGACCCAACTCTCCCCTATTATCTGCGGTACGTACCGTAACGCCTACGTCAAACGCATCGGATACTTCGGGCATGAGGTTGGCATTCGCGGCAAGCGCGCCACAACAAAAGAAGGTGGTTTGGAAAAGCGTCGGCGCCTTAAACCCTTCGCCCCAACTTGCACTTAGTGTTATCTGTTCATTTGGATTGTATGCAGCCGCAAGTCGACTCGTCGTTTCTCCACCGAAACGTTCATGATCATCCCGACGAACGCCGGCCGTCATTGTTAGCAAGTCACTTGGTCGAAATTCATACAGCGCGAACAGACCGTCAATCGAAGTACCTTCACCGCTCGCTTCACTGTCTTCTCTTTCAACGCCGAAAGCCAAGCGATTAAGTTCGTTGATGGACAAATTTCCCTGATAGCGGAAAATCGTTCTGTCACCCTCACTCGAAAATGCGGGTAAGCCGCCGCTAAAACTATCGCGCTCAATGTCTGAAAACCCGACGAGCAAAAGATTCTCGAGCTTTCCGTCAAACAACGGAATCTGCAATGACAAGTTCGCACTCAGCTCTTCTGTTTTGGCAACATCATCACCATCGGCGACATTTCCCTGGGCACCAAAAGAAAAGCTATCAAAGTCTGCCTCGGCATCTGTCCAAATCAATGCAGCATGCAACCGCGCGTCACCGGCTAAATTGATCCCGCCACTTGCGCTAATTATTGTTGATTCAAAGCCATCGTCTTCGGTGTTGCCGTTTCGTTCGTCGGCTTTAGAGATACCGTCAACGGTATTGCTGCCTGCGGCAAGTCGAAAATCGAAACGCTCTCCCGACCCGCTCACTTCCGCTCCACCGCGAAACAGGCCATAAGAACCTGCTTGTGCGTACACGTTGCCGCCAAGTCCCTCCGCGGGTCGCTTGGTCACAATATTGACCACTCCGCCGATAGCATCAGTGCCCCACAAAGTAGATTGTGGACCGCGCAGAATTTCAATTCGAGCAACGTTTGCTGGATCTAGCCTCGCGAAATCGAACCCACCGCCTGGTGACGACGGATCGTTAACGACAACACCGTCAACGATAACCAGCGTTTGCTCACTTGACGCACCGCGAATTCGAACGGCAGCGGCTCCACCAAAAGCGCCATTCTGATTGATCGTTACACCGGGGGCGGTAGCAATTGCATCAACGACGAAGTCGACTCCAAGCGCCTGAATGTCGTCGGCGGTAATAACAGTGACGCTCGATCCAACTTCCGTACCAGGTTGCACCATGCGCACGCCGTAGACGACTACTTCGTCTTCTACGGTCTCTGACTCTTGTGCGAATACCAATACCGATTCGAACAACATCAGGCTCGCGACAATCGACCCGAATATTTCCTTTTTCATTTTGATTTCTCTTGCGTGACCGACCGTCAATCTTGGGCACGCAACAAACGACATTATTCGGCTGCACCAACTTGCAGTGCGACGGGCCGACTAAATGTCGTTTCACGGGAATAGGTATTCCGGCTCTAAAAGTTAATCCGACCTCGAGCGAACGACGCGATGGCAGGTTTCCTGGTTTACTGATCAATACTGCTGACCGCCTTCCCAGGACACGTGTCCTAGTGGCTCGACTGGCCAGCAACTCCCAGCTTACAGTTGCGGATACAACTCCGGATTTACACCGGATTCCCTCTTAGCTCTGCAACAACAGAGCACCATCTGGTTCGGGACGTTAGAGCAGGCGTGGATGTCTGTCAATTTGAAAAATGATGTCAGCGATGAACACCGCGGTCGGCCTCGCTGCCAGATCGAGGGTGCCACCCAACGTTAGAAATTCCGTGGCACGACTCCGCACGACCGACCAATTTCAAGCTCTCTTCTTCAAGCAATGCGCCTTAAGAAAGGCCACCCGCCTGCCACGCGGTGGACGTCTTTTGTTTTTAGTGGTGATAGGCTTGTCGCCTAACAAACACCAAAGAGTACTTAGCGCGCGCCGCTGAGTGCCGTCCAGGAGAATGCTCAATGAAAGATGAGACGCTTGCCATTCACGCCGGCTTTAAATCTGACCCCACAACCAAAGCCGTCGCCGTCCCTATTTATCAAACTGTCGCTTACGAATATGAAAACGCCCAACACGGTGCAGATCTATTCAATCTGGCGGTAGAGGGCAATATTTACTCTCGCATCATGAATCCCACGCTCGACGTGTTGGAAAAACGCTCGGCCGAACTTGAAGCAGGAATTGCAGGCTTGTGTGTCAGTGCTGGCAGCGCTGCTATTAACTATTCGATTCTCAATATTGCCGAAAACGGTAATAACATTGTAACGGTGCCGCAGCTTTACGGCGGGTCCTATACTTTGTTTAAACACATGCTGCCGAAATTGGGTATAGACGTTCGCTTTGCGGCTGATGATTCGGTTGAATCAATGCAAGGTCTAATCGACGACAAAACAACCGCAGTTTTTTGCGAGTCCATCGGTAATCCAGCGGGCAATATTGTTGATATCGAAGCACTGGCCAACATGGCGCACGAACACGGCGTGCCGCTAATTGTCGACAACACGGTTGCAACACCGGCTTTGATTAAGCCGATCGCTTGGGGCGCTGATATTGTCGTCAATTCTTTGACCAAATACATGGGCGGCCACGGAAATTCCTTAGGCGGTGTAATTGTTGACGGTGGACAGTTCCCTTGGGCCGATTATCCAGAGAAGTTTCACATGCTCACGGAACCGGAATCATCATACCATGGCGTCGTTTATACCGAAGCGCTGGGTCCGGCCGCTTACATCGGCAGAGCGCGCACGGTACCGCTTAGAAATACTGGCTCGGCAATGAGTCCAATGAACGCGTTTCTGATCTTGCAAGGTCTGGCCACACTACCTCTACGAATGGAAAGACATTGTGATAATGCTCTTGCTGTAGCTAAGCATTTAAGTGAGCTCTCCAGCGTTAGCTGGGTGAATTACGGTGGTCTTGCCGATTCGCCCTATTACGATTTGGCACAAAAGTATACGAATGGAAAACCATCGGCATTGCTGACATTCGGTATCAAGGGCGGCTTCGACGCCGGCGTTAAATTTTATGATGCACTTGAGATGTTCGTGCGTCTCGTCAACATCGGCGACGTCAAATCCCTCGCCGCGCATCCAGCGTCCACGACGCATCGACAACTGTCCGACGAAGAGCTAGAAACTGCTGGAGTCACGCCGGATATGATTCGATTATGTGTCGGTATCGAGCATATCGATGACATTCTTGCTGATCTCGATCAGGCGCTTGCTGCGGCAGCGTAGAATGTTTTGACAACGCGAAGACGACCGGGAGACGAACCAATCGACCCTCGGTCGGCGGCTTTCGTTAGGGCAACAATGTAGAACTGATCCGCTATCGGCTAATCGCTAATTACCAGGACCACGGCCCTTTCGACGTTGATTCTCCGAGATAACGCTCTTGTAATACTTCCCAATCGATTTATCACGCGCACGACGTTCGGCAATACTCTCCCGATTGTGAGCTTCCTCACGAACCAATTTACGCCATCGCGAAACGCGATCAGGATCAACGTCGCCGCTCGCTACCGCTGCTGCAATGCCACAACCAGGTTCTTCCTCGTGCGTACAATCAGCGAATTGACAGGAATTCGCGAAGGCGCCAATCTCTGCGAATACGTCCTCCAACCCTGACTGCACATCGGTCAATTGCAGCTCGCGCATTCCGGGCGTGTCCATAAGCCAGGCGCCGCCGGGCAGCTGGTGTAACTGTCTCGCGGTGGTTGTATGACGACCGCGATCATCATCGTCGCGCGCCGCTTGGGTGGCAACGTCGGCAGCGCCTAACAACGTGTTTGTTAACGTCGACTTCCCTACGCCAGACGATCCTAACAAAGCGATAGTCTGACCTTCGGCTAGGCACGCATCAAGATTGCCTAAACTCTTCCGCTCTAACGCATTCACCGCCTCGACCATTAATCCTGGCGCCAAACGACTCGCGCGCTGCACGTAGTCACTAACATCATCACTGATATCCGCCTTAGTCAAAACGACCAGACACATCGCGCCAGCATCGCACCCGATCGCGAGATAGCGTTCCAATCTCGCTACGTTAAAATCCTGATTACAAGACGACACCACGAACAATGTATCCACATTTGCGGCGATTAGTTGTTCACTGCGATCAGTGCCGGGTGCCCTACGCCTGAACAATGAACTACGCTCGAGTCGCTGGACTATCCGCGGTGCTGCGGGATCAATGAGGACCCAGTCGCCAACAGTCACCGGTCCGCCGTCGAGCTTCAGAGGCACAGGAAGCGATAGATCGAGATCTGGCGCCACCACGTGAATGACCGATCGATGTACGTCCAACACGCGTGCCGGTTGATGATCGTGATCTTCGAACGCCACAAATTGCTGTTCCTGCAACGTACCCCAACCGAATTTCTTGAGTTCACTTAGCTGCATGGGTGTATTCTAATGGAATACGGGGCATATATTAGACAAACAAAAAACACCCGCATCGCCCCGATTGGAGCAAGTTCATGACCGAACCCAAATCCTCTGATATTCGTCGCCGGTCCTTTTTGGCTTGGTGTGGCGGGGCCGGCCTGGGATCGACATTGTTTCCCGGCACGCTCTGGGCACAATCCGACGGCGGATCAAACGCCATCACGAATAACATGATCGATTCCGCTGCACGACTCGCTGGCCTGGAATTCTCAGAAGCTGATCGGGAAGAGATGGTGGCTGGTATCAATGCCAATCTGCAGGGAATCGTGGCACGGCGGGCGGTTTACATTGATCAAAATATACCGCCGCCGCTGTACTTCAATCCGGCGGTACCGGGTCAGGTTTTCAACCACAACCGCGAACCGTTTGTGCGCAGCGCCCGACCCAGCGTTAGGCGTCCGGCGAACCTGGATGACGTAGCATTTTGGCCCGTCACCGACCTGTCTTCTCTAGTGGAATCTCGACAAGTGTCGTCGCTTGAACTTACGCAGATGTACCTTGGGAGGATCAAGCGTCACGACGGCATTCTTAATAGCGTCACCACGTTAACCGAGGAACTCGGAATTGCGCAGGCCAAGCAAGCCGACGCCGAAATCGCAAACGGCAAATACCGCGGACCACTGCATGGAATGCCGTGGGGTGCAAAGGACGTCATCGCAAAACGCGGCTACAGAACCACCTGGGGATCGGAAGCCTATCGAGATCAGATTGTCGACATTGACGCCACCGCAGTAACGAGACTAGAAGATGCCGGCGCCGTCCTGATTGCGAAACTCGCCACGGGCGAAATTGCACGCGGCGATCATTCGTTAGGAAAGCAAACGAGAAATCCGTGGAAGACCTATGAGGGATCCGGCGGATCGTCAGCTGGCCCGGGCTCAGCAACGGCCGCTGGCCTGGTCGGATTCTCGATGGGCAGCGACACGACGGGATCAATTCTTGGGCCTTCACGAACTTGCGGCGTCAGCGGTTTGCGACCAACGTTTGGACGGATCAGTCGACACGGCGTAATGCCAGTTTGTTGGAGCCTCGACAAAATCGGACCGATATGTCGGTCCGTAGAAGACTGCGCCCTCGTACTTGAGGCGGTTCGCGGACCGGACCTCAAGGACCTTGCCGTGGTCGATATGCCATTCAATTGGAACGGCGATCGAAGTATCGCCGGTTTGCGAATCGGTTTTCTGGAAGATGTATTCACGGCGAACGGAGCGACGAATGACAACGCGACGCTCGCTACGTTAGAAAACTTAGGCGTGGAGCTAACGCCAATGAAACTTCCCGAGCATGCAGACATGGATGCGTTGCAGATGCTCTTGGTCGATGAAGCGGCGGCGTTCGATGAGTTAGTTCAAACCGGGAGCATCGACTTATTGATCCAGGACAGAGAAGAACCAGAGGACATGTTAATGCGCATTGCGCGGCTTCTGCCGGCTGTCGAATATATGCAAATTCAGCGCTTGCGTATGCTGATGATGCAGAACATGGAAAAGGCGATGCGCGATGTCGACGTCTACGTTGCGCCCCACACCGGCACGCCGAATACACGCACGACCAGTCTTACCGGCCACCCCGCGATCAGCGTTCCAAACGGCTTCGATAAAGAAGGCAGACCAACCGGAATTCTTTTCGTCGGGCAACTCTACGGTGAAGCCGCACTCATGGCAGTGGCGAAGAAATATCAGGATGCGAACGACTTTCACCTTGCTCATCCCGCCCTGAGTTGAGAAACGATATGTCGTACACCCGAATTTTTCGACTGCCGTACTGCGCGATGATTGTCGCGATAAGTCTGGCGAGCCTCGCAATCGCACAAGATCAGTCGGTAGAGCCAGAGTCTGAAGGCGCGCAAGCAGAAGCGATGACGGCTGAACGGTTATCCGCATTAATTCTAAGCGTTGACGAAGATGCACAGCTAAACGATACCGTGTGGTTTTTTCATGTAGCCGAATTGGAGACCGCGGTCATCTATGATATCGCAGCCGATCGCATGCGCATTATTATGCCTATTGGAAGCACTGACGGCATCTCGAGCGACGAACTGATCCGAGTGATGCGGGCCAACTACGACTCTGCTCTGGATGCGAGATACGCGATTGCGAATGAACAGATGTGGGGTGTCTATATTCATCCACTCAGCGAACTGTCGGACGACGAGTTTCTCACAGCGCTCGGCGAAACCGCTAATATCGTCATTTCTTATGGAACCAGTTATTCATCAGGTTTGTTTATGTTCAACGGCGGCGACAGTGCTGAGATTCAGCAACGAGAACTCATCGAAGAACTTAAGAAGAAAAAAACCTGACTCGAAGGAATACCGTTCAATAAGGGTCACACTGTTATCGTCATCGCCTATTAGCGAATGACTAACCGCTCAAATAAATTGGGGCACGTGCCATGAAAAATCTGATAGCCATCATCCTTTTGGGGTCGCTTACGACGATAGCCGGTTCCGCTCTGGCACAGAATGAGGACGATAAGCCGACTGTTGATCCGGAAGATGCAATTATCCGACTGGATCCCACTGCATCGGGCCTCGATATCTGGAGCCGCTTGCGCGATACATCCAAGGATGCAGATCGAGAACCCGGATTAATCCCCACAGGCCGGTTACGCCAACCCGGCGTGCTTAGTTTCTTTTCGCTGCCACTGGCATTCACACCCGAAGACTTAATCGCAGCTGATGTTGACGTTGCCATTCTCGGCGCACCTTTGGACATGGGCTATCGCATGCGCGGCGCGAGACAAGGCCCAACCGCGCTTCGTGCCAGCATTGGCGTCGGTCGAGGCAGCGGCAGTCTGCCGCATTTACATACAGGTGTTGCGTGGAAACGAGAGCTCGTTGCGGTGGACTATGGTGATGCACCCATCGATGGTCTAAGTACTGAACGCAGCATGCCGCCTGTCAGAAAGCTGGTACGCGAAATTGCAGAAACAGGCGCCATTCCAATTGTCATTGGCGGCGATCATTCGCTCGAGTATCCGAATGTAGCTGCAGTGTCTGATGTGTACGGTAAGAAAAATGTCGGCGTGATTCACTTCGATGCCCATTTTGACGCAGGCGATAGTGACGGCGGCCATTTAATTTCTCACGGCCAACCGATTCGCCGACTGGTCGATGACGGACACATACTGGGTAAGAACTATATTCAAGTCGGCCTGAGAGGCTACTGGCCAGGAGAAGACGGTTTTAAGTGGATGCGCGAACAGAAAATGCGCTATCACACGATGGCAGAAATTGAGCATTTCGGCTGGGATGAAGTCATGGAGGGCGTTCTCAACGAAGCGAATGACGGCCCAGAATATTTGTACATTTCATTCGACATCGATGTGCTTGATCCGGCCTATACACCAGGAACCGGCACGCCTGAATCGGGTGGGCTCACGCCAAGAGAAGTGTTCCCCTTAATTCGAACATTGTGTTCCGAAAATAATTTGGTTGGCTTTGATTTGGTCGAACTAAACCCACTAGTGGACCCCGGATACACCACGGTACTGAATTCCAGCATGATCGTTCAAGAATGCCTAACGGGTATCGCGATGCGCAAGAAAGGCATCACTGAACGCGGCTATCTCGATCCGCTGAGACTCTACGACGACGCGGAGGAGGAATAGCGTTTTAAGCCCGCTGACCGCTGATGGCACAATCAATGCTATCCATACATACAGTTGACGTTCTCAGTTAGCTCAAGCCACTCATTTAGCCCGCATCATCGGCAATTTAAAATTGCGCGCCATGTATTTCACGGAAGTCCACGACCCTCCAATTCAAGCCTGAGGCTCTCGCCGAATCATTAAATCACGATAGTGCTTGAGACCCGCGAGCATAAACAAGAAGGCTAACCCACGCGAAATACCGCCGACCATAGAGAGTGAGTAATTTATCTTTTGCGGATCTTCGTATAAATAGTCGGTCAGCACGGCGACGAGTGTGGGCCCTATGCCGATGCCAACGGCGTTCGAGATAAAATAGTAGACGCCAGCCGCCAAACCCAACATAGCAATCGGAAATAAGCGTTGGACAGCAGATGCAGCACACGCGAAGCACATATTCGAACCAAAAATAGCGAATACCATGAGCGTAAGTGCCATCGTCGGTGTCTCCGCGAGCGGATATAAGAAACTAAACGGCACCGAAAAAGCCGCACCAATCAATACCAGAATCACACTGGCGCCCTGCACGCCGCGTTTGGTCAATTGATCGGCAACGACGCCGCCAAACAACATCCCGCTCAGTCCGGCAAACAATTGCACCATCCCATACCAAAAGCTTCCCGTCGCCGGGTCCCAGTCATAGGTGCGGCTAAGGAACGTAATATCCCAAAATCCCTGCGAATACGCGGCCAATGAGATCAACGCCATACAAGAATAGAGCGCGGTAATGGGTATCCAGTTTTGCCCTGAATATTCTTTTACTTCGTCAAGCGTTGCGGCGTCGGCTACTTTAGCGACGCTCTTCGGTTCGCTACTCTTTTCACGCTGTTGTGAATTTCGTGGTTCTCTTACGGTCACCAGCAACATCGTCATGAGCATGCCAACGATACCTAGAAACATTAAGACCAATTTCCACGCGGCTGCTCCGCCAACCATGATGACATCTTCCCAACCCGGCGCGTTCGCGATTTCCGACGCAACCCCGTAAAGATAGCCGCCGATCGCGAACGACAAGCCAATTCCTATTGGAGCTCCAAACAGAAAAACGCTGGTCGGCGTTGCCAGGCGCTTTGAGGGGAAGTAATCCGATAACAATGACAGCGTTGACGGTAGTAGCGCCGCTTCACCTAAGCCGACGCCCATGCGCAGAATAAACAACTGCCAAAACTTACCAACAAGACCGCAAGCCGCCGTTGTAAGACTCCACACGAAAACGCCAATCGCGATTAGCAAAGGGCGATTAAGGGAATCCGCGAGTCGGCCAATAAAAACGCCGGCAACAGAATAAAATATCGTAAACGAGATGCCACCGATCAAACTGATCTGAACATCTGTGAGATCCAGATCTGCCTTAATGGGCTCCAACATGACAGCAATTATTTGTCGGTCCATAAAAGACAACACGTAGAAACACATCATCAGAACAACGACGTACCATGCGTAGGCTGGCTTCGGGTATGAAGCCAGCTCATCCTCACTCGCGGATGTGTCGTCACTGTTGTCGATAGTCGTCATTTATTATTCCCGCTTCTTCGTGAACTAACTATTTATCTATTTAGAAATTGCGTTTAGCGCGTCTCGATGTTGCCGAACGGCCTATTGTCACATGAGTCACCCAATCCATCGTTATCCCAATCAGGCTGGCGGCTATCCATTGGCCGCAGAGGATTGAATATAGTCGGGCAGTTGTCTGCGCTATTCTCGATTCCATCCCCATCGTCATCTGACCCTGATATTCGCCTGCCATCAAACTGCCCGGGCCAACTGGGATCGCAAGTAGGTTCGCCTGGAGGCGTGGTCGTGCAGGACATTAGTGGGTATGAATCAGGGTTGGCAGCAATGATCGCGCCCAGATCTGATGCGTGCTCGTTGCTAGTGCAAACAGCTACCTCACGTCCGCAGGCAAGTGCCGCTGGGAGACGAGTGCATTGCGCCGGATTGGGCGACAGGGCCGCAATTACATCAGGCATTCCGACCAGCGGTTGTCCTTCGCGCAACACAAGAAGCACGTCAATGACATCCGACTGAACAATTTGCGCGTAGGGATTTATCTCGTTGCCAGCTGAGAAAATGGCCAGGTCAGCGACTTGACCAATCGCGATGCTGCCAAGCGAATTTTGCAAAGCGAAGCTTTCAGCGGCGTTACTCGTGGCCATAGACCACAAATCGTAGTCTGTTATTCGATTGTCCAAATACTGACGCGAGTATGACGCTGCACAACTTAACTCACGCAACATGTTCATTGAACCGGAATATATCCAATCCGTGCTAAGGGCAACATTTACGCCAAGTGTCTTGTATAGAGAAACATCGGCGGTGTGACCGTACAAAGACATATTGGATCGCGGCGACCAAACCACACTAATATTTTTTTCCTTGACTAACAACGCGTCAGCCGCGCTCGCGCCAACAAAATGGACGAATGCGGTCGGCTTGTCAGTGACATCAATACCGCCTGCCTGTTGCCCGGTGACACAACTGATCTCATTGTTAGCGCTCGCATCAACGCCTTCAGCAACATGCGCCTGAAATGAATGCGCATTTTCGTATGCTGATACGTCAACTAACGCGGGATAGTCGCAACCGGTCGTTAGCATCTTGCCAGCTGGATCGCCGAGCGGAAAAACGGTCGTAAAAGCGGGCGCTTGATCCACCAAGCCGTTCAACGAGTCACTATCCAAATTTCGTACCAAGCCTGGAAAGCCACCCATGCCTGCCATCGAAGTTGTGCCCGACAAAATTTGGCGTAGCTCTCCCCAGGCAACCTGCTCGTCTAGCGTTGCGGCCTCATAAGCAACCTTGTTGCGTCCGGCCAATCCAAGCCTCCACTGATGCCGATGTTCCGCTCGCTCAGGCGCAGGCGGGCTCGGCCATTGGTGTGTGAAGAGAATGTGATCATGAGGATTGATGAAACCTCGCGAGACGATGCCACCCGGGCACTCCAGCACGCTCGCTGATTCGGCAAGGTCATGCTTTGAAACATCGCAACCAACCGCAGCGATGATCCCATTGCCGTCAATTAACATGCTGCCATTTTCGTAGATGGCATCGGACGCAAGAATAGTCCCGACGATGATAAGTCCCCCGCTTCCGGTCGCTGACACCTCACATTGCTGCGATTTGGAAGTCATCGCGACATCCGCACAGCGAATGACCTCTGGCTCGCCAGAAATCGGTCTCTCAACCGTTGCAACGCAAGCTTGCAACGCGATCAGCGTAAAGACGACTACAGTGGGACGGGCGTTCCTTGAGTTAAAGACACTCACGCCCGTTCAAAGAAGTCTTTGTTCTTGGCGATGTAGGGCTTCTCGTCACCCGGCACGTCTTCAATCGGACGAATAGCGTCTTCCGGACAAATCGTCTCGCACAATCCGCAGGCGATGCATTCGACAGGGTCAATGTAAAACATTGTTTCACCCTCATGAATACAGTCAACGGGACAAACTAATACACAAGAGCCGTCCTTAACGCCTTCGCACGGAGACATGATTACGTACGTCATTTACGTTGCGCGCCAATCATCTATATAGAGACCCCTACCGTCCCGTCCATTTCGGCTTGCGCTTTTCCTGGAATGCACGTGGCCCCTCGTCCGCATCGTCAGACTCGAGTGCTGCAATCAACGCCGGCAGCCTTAACATCTGTGCCTCTCGCGGCGGCAAGTCGAGCGTTTGCTTTACGCTTTCTTTGATTGCTTTGACAGACAGCGGCGCACACTCAAGAATCTGCTCCACCCATCGGTCAACTGCCGTATCCAATTCTGCTGGTGGTACAACTTCATTGACCAATCCGTATTCTTTAGCCTCAGCCGGAGATATTCGCCTGCCGGTTAAGAGCATTCCCATCGCTATTTTCTCTGGAATCAGTCTTGGCAGCATCACCATGCCACCATCGAGTGGCATGCGACCGACTTTCGCTTCCGGTAAACCGAACGATGCATTTTCTGCAGCGATCACAATATCGCAACCCAGGACGAGTTCAAATCCACCCCCAACGGCAACGCCGTTAACACGCGCAATCACTGGAACATGTAAGGATCGTCTTAAGGTCAGGCCACCAAACCCGCCAGGGCGTGCACTTTCCCAGTATTCAAGACCGGTTTTTTCATCACCGCCAGCTTTTAAGTCAGCACCCGCACAAAACGCCCGTTCGCCGGCACCTGTGAGGACGACCACACGAATGTCCGGGTCCTGTTCAATTTTTTGCCAGGTTTGTTCCAGTTGCTGCCACGTAGATTCGTCGACCGAATTCATACGCTCCGGACGATCGATCGTTACTCGTGCGACATGCTTCTCAACAACGTAATTGACCATCACTAGACACTTGCCTCCGTGGCCCGATCAATCCCTAGCTCTGCCAGTATTTCCTCATTATGCTCACCGAGTCGAGGCGGGATGCGACGCGCGCTGCAATCCGTTTCTGAAAAATGAATCGGGCACGCGATGACCTGCATTTCGCCATTGATCGGATGTTCGAACGATTCGATCATCCCATTAACCTCGGTCTGCGGATCCTCAAGTACTTCCGCTAGCTCTTTGACGGGCGCGCAAAGCAGGTCAGCGCCTTCTAGCCCCTCTATCCAATGCACTGTACTTTGTTTGCTGAATTCGGTTTGAAACCGCTCCTGCAAGTAAGGTTTATTGGCACGTTGTGTTTCGAGATCAGGATAATCAATCGAAAGGTCCTCTATTCCAAGAACGTTACAAATGTCTTGCAGTGGATTTAGTTTAAATGCACCGACCAATACCAACGAACCATCTTCCGTTTCGAAAACGCCGCATAGTGGCATCTCCGCCCAGTTTATTTCCTTGCCTGTATTCAAATGACAGGTTGCTTCCTGCATTTGCAGTGCAATCATCGAATCGTATAGAGACACTTCGACACACTGACCTTGTCCCGTTCTCGAGACGCCGATGAGCGCCGCCAACACGGCCTGAACCAAATGCATACCGGTCGTGTAGTCACAAATTGTGGTGGGATAAATACTGATCGGTAAGGAGGGATCGGCCCGTCGCATCATGACGCCGCTCATCGCTTGCGCGAGAACATCCTGACCACCCTTATGCGAATACGGGCCCTTGGGGCCATAGCCACTGCCGCTGGCATAAACCAGTTTCGGGTTTAACTCGCGAAGTTTATGGTAGCCAAAACCAATGCGGTCCATTACGCCTGCACGAAAATTACTGACGACGACGTCAGCATCTTTAATTAACGCGTAAACAATTTCTTTGTTCTCGTCTTGACGCAAATCCAATGCGAGCGAACGCTTGTTTCGATTCAGACTACAAAAAATCGGATTATTGAGACCTTTCTCATCAACAGCACCGAATGCTGTGCGCGACAAATCACCCCCTTTCGGGTTTTCTATCTTGATCACGTCTGCGCCGAAGTCTCCCAACATCTGCGTCGCAGACGGACCCATCATAACTTGCGTGAAATCGATAACGCGGATGCCTTCCAATGGCAACGTGTTTGAACTGGACATTACTGCTACTTCTCCTACGTGTTTAAATTCGTTGCTAGGCGACTTATGCTTTGGCGACAACGTCACCGACACCCGTTGCATTGTCAGAGGGCACATCACCTGGATCAGCACCCTGGGCTCGCATTTGTTTTTGGATCTTGAGCGGATCGACATCTCGAATATTGATATCGGCGTCGAGCGCCATTGCGGCAGCAATACCGGCCACCTCACCCTGCGCCATACACGGTGGTATTTCCCGTGAACGTTTCTGCGCTTCGGGTTCTGCTGAATAGTGACGTCCGGCAACAATGAGTTGGTCTACCGACTTCGGCAGCAACGCTCGATACGGCGTGTAGTAGTCACGACCACGGCAAACGGTATCAGCGAAATGGCGACGTTCCACCACGTCTTCCTTTGTGACAACGTATTCGCCCTGCAACATACGTGTGGTTCGCACACCGACCTGCTCAGCGGCACCGAGCATGTCAGCTTTCTCAAAGCCCGGCAGATTTTCGCGCGCAAATCTAAACAGCTTCATCATGCGGTCTCGGCCTTCATATTCGGCTGCGGTCAAATCGCCCACCGAAATGCCGTCGTAGCCTGGCATGTGCGGACAGTTACACCAAACCACGCCGGGAATAGGCGTCTTCAACCACCACATCTCCCAGGCGCCGCCGATGATCCTGCGTGCTTGACGGTTGACCTTGGCGAATTCTTCCGGCTCTTCATACTCGAAGCACATCGCCTCATCTGTATCAACATTCGCGAGTCGAAACACAGTTGTTACGATGTATTGACCTTGAGAATGATCGGCCCCAGCACTGCAAGCAACATCGAGATCACCGGACGTATCGATGACGATTTTTCCGAGAATCGCCTGCCGTCCTAATTTCGTATGGCAGATAACACCTTTTATTACGCCGTCCTCAACAATCGCCTCGCTAAAGAAGCTGTGTAAGCGAAGATTGATATTGTTTTCTCGGATCAGGTCGAGTGAGGTACGTTTCCATGCGTCCGGATCAAACGCTACCGCGTAGGTAATTGGCTGTGGTCGTTCCGCTTTGTGAAAATCATGCACACCCCAGCGCGACCACTTCTCCCACATCTCTTGACTGGCATGTCGGTCTTCTGGCGGTGGTAAAACAGCCATGCCTTCCTTCCGCATACGCTGCACGAACTCATCAACGATTCCGGAAACCGTAATTTCCTGGTTATTGACCATATCGTCCAACACCAAAACCATGCCACCGGACGCCATGCCGCCGAGGTGATGGTATCGCTCAAGCACGGTCACCGAGCAACCGTTACGCGCTGCAGATACCGCAGCCGTTACGCCAGCAGAGCCGCCGCCAACGACTACCACGTCAGATTTCGCGACAACGGGAACGTCACCCACAAATTCGCCCATATGCTCGTTTTTACTATCGGCCATTTATCCCCCTTTTGGACGTGCCAATCGAATGCTCCAATAGCGACAGGAAACTGGAGCACTACTTTAGATTTATGCCGTGCAGCGTGCCATTGTCTGCCCTGCCGCTTGTCGATTCAAGTATAAGTTAAGCCACTGATTTGCTGCGAGTTTGCGGCATTCTGATGCATACTATCCCGCCGTTCGTGCCCAGGAGAATCAAGTGGCAAGGTCAATCAGAATTCACGCCGGCGCAGGCTTCGACCGCATGCGGCTCGAAGACCTGCCTATTCCTGAGCCTGCAGCGAGCGAGGTACGCATCAAAGTCGATGCCTTTGCACTTAACTACGGCGATTTTGGATTGATAGATGGCGATTATCCGTTCTTGCTGGAGTTGCCATCAACCTTTGGAGACGAAGCCTCCGGCGTGGTTGATGCTGTTGGCCCTGATGTCACCCAATTCGAAATAGGCGATCGTGTAGGAACATTGCCCTGGATGAATTCTGGTTACGGCGTAAACGGTGAAGTCGCACTGGTGCCGGAATATTACGTAACCAAATCGCCTGCCAAGCTGTCGGCCAACGAGAGTGCATCAATCTGGATAACCTACTTAACCGCTTACTACGCTTTGTACACAGCGGCGAAAATAAAAGCGGATGATTTCATTCTCAATTGCGCAGCATCGAGCAGCGCAGGAATTGCCGCGACCCAGCTGGCCAAAATAGTCGGCGCAACAGTCATTGGCACAACACGCGACCAGGACAACGTCACTTTTATCAAGGAGTCCGGTGCGGACCACGTGATATCGACAGATACCGACGATGTTGCCGCTGCACTGCGCGATATTACCAGCGGCAATGGCGTCCGGGTCATCTACGACCCCGTCGGTGGTGATTTGATAAACCAATACGCCAACTCACTCGCGCGGAACGCGATTATTTTTCTATATGGCAGTATGAGCGGCCAAGATAGCGTCGTGCCGCTGAATGAGATGATCCTCTCGGCCGCAATACTGCAACCGCATTCTGTCTACAATTACATCGATGACCCGACACAGAAACAAGAAGCCATTGAGTTTATCACCAGCGCAATGAACGACGGTCGTTTGACGCCATTAGTTGACCGGTCCTTTTCGTTGGACAATTTCCTGGACGCGTACAAGTATCAATGGGCAGCAAAGAATCGACGCGGCAAAATTCTTATAAATCCCTAGTCGACATTCAACCGGCTGACCAAACGTTTGGAAACCATTTGTCATCGTGCGGTGGCTCGCCCGGCTCAAATGACACCATGTCATCGTTGACCATCGGGTCCGTGCCTGGACGAGGATCCCAAATGACGTCGTCCCCCACGTAGCGGATAGAGAGTGCTGCGCGTCTTTCCATATTCTCGGCATTGTCGCTTGCGCCGTGGATAACCTCGCCACCAAAGACAATGACATCACCGGGTACAACATCCCAACATAACAACTCGAAATCGTCGGGCGCCGCATCAATATCGGGCATCAGATCAAGCGATTTATTCTGCCCCAGAAACTCCGAGCTGCCACCGTCGTTGCCGAAGGGAATCGGGCGGTAGACTTTTCCGGCAGCATGCGAACCACGAACAAACTGCAAGCTGCTCGATGCTTTCTTGCACGCGGTCAGCGCAACCCAAACGGACGCAATTTGTTTACCCAGGAACGGCCAGTAGGGACGATCCTGATGCCATGGGGTTGTTTGTGCCGTACCGGCATCACGAATGAAAGTATGATCGAAGTATAGACGTGCAGCCTGACTTCGCATGAGTCGTCCTACAATTTCCGGCAACGCGCTTTTAGCGCAGAAATCGTACATCCAGGGCATCGTTGGCCACAAATGTCGATCCGAGAAGCCTCCTTCGCGAATCGTGGTCCAACGGTCGTTGTCGCCATCAATCAGGACATCAAGATTAGCGAGAACTGATGCAGCGGATGCGGGGTCAATTGCCCCTTTGATGCAGACTGCGCCGTCGCGCTCATATTGTTGAATTAGTTCTTCAGAAATCATTGCAATACCATTCTTAATCTACGAGCATAAATTGAAACCTCTTGCGTATTGTAAACCATGAACCTGTGCTAACGGGAGCAAGAAATCATGAGTCGCCCACCCTTTCCACCGTATGACATTGAAACGGCTGCACAAAAAGCCCGTATGGCCGAAAACGCCTGGAACCTGCAAGATCCGGAAAAAATCTCGTTGGCCTATACAGAAAATTCAGAGTGGAGAAATCGTGCCGAGTTTGTCCGCGGGCGCGAAGAAATCGTTAGCTTCCTACAGCAGAAGTGGGTGCGCGAACTCGACTATCGCTTGATCAAAGAAGTTTGGGCTTTTTCCGGCAACCGGATAGCGGTCCGTTTTGCGTATGAAAGCCACAATGCCGCCGGTCAATGGTATCGCTCCTATGGGAATGAGAACCGGGAATTCGATGAAGCTGGACTGATGCGCCTCAGGATTGCGAGTATCAACGATTTAAAAATCTCCGCAGCTGAACGAAAATTTCATTGCCTTCTGGCCCTCGTCCAGACGACCATCCAGGTTTAAGCGAGCTGGGCTTGTAGCGCGAGCACATCGCGAATGACGCCCACTATCGAGAGACATCAGATGAAATATGCTTTATTAATTTTGGCGGCTGCCTTGGCGGGCACCGCTCTTGCGGCTGAAATTGAGCGCATCAACCCAGCGGGGATGACACAGCCCACCGGATACACGCATCTCGTCAAGCACGGAGACACGCTATACATCGCAGGCCTGGTTGGTCTGGACGGAGATGGCAATATCGTCGGTGAAGGCGATATCGCGGCACAATTTCGACAGGCTATGGAGAACCTGAAAATCATACTGGCCTCCGAGGGCGCTGATTTCTCGGACGTTGTTAAGACGACGATTTATACGACTAGCATCGCGGAATTCAGAAAAACGGCTGCTATACGGGCGGAGTATTTTGGCGGTCAGGCGCCGGCAAATACGCTGGTACAAATCGAGCGGCTTGCCAGGCTGGTGTTTATGGTTGAGATCGAGGCAATCGCAATCACACACGATTGAATGTTTTGTGCCGGGATCAGAGTAATACTCTGACCCCGGACTAATAAAAACGCTAGAATCCCTGCTGCAAAATATTCTCTGCAGGTCAGATATGGCCCGATTCAACGTTGGCATTGACACTGGCGGCACCTATACGGATGCCGTTATCGTCGATTTGCAAAAACGAACCGTCATCGCGTCGGCGAAGGCCGTTACGACCTACGGCGATCTATCTATCGGTGTTTCAAATGCATTGGCAAGCGTGCTCTCCGACGCCGGCGACGATTTCGCGCGGGACGACATTGGACTCGTGTCGGTCTCAACGACTCTTGCCACAAACGCACTGGTTCAGGGTCAAGGTGCAGCGGTCACGGCCATCCTTATCGGATTTGATGATCAGATGGTCGAACGCACTCGTATATTGGACGCGATTCCGGATACCAATATTGTTCGGCTATCGGGTGGTCACGACCACACCGGATTTGAAGCAGAACCGCTCGACATAGAAACACTCCGACGCGTCGTCACCGAGCTGCGAGACAAGACCGACGCCTTTACCGTTGCGTCGATGTATTCGGTTAGAAATCCATCACACGAACATCAGGTACAGGAAATCATCAGGGAAATCACGGGCCGCCCTCTCACGGTCTCTTCCGATCTCTCCGACGCGCTCGACGGGCCTCGCCGCGCGCTCACCGCAACCTTGAATGCACGCATAATTTCCAGGATCGTGGCATTGATCACTGCTGTACGAAAGTCGTTAGCTGCAGAGAGCATCGACAGTCGCCTGATGATCGTGAAAGGTGACGGCTCACTTGCAAGTGCGGAACTCGTGATAGAACGCCCAATTGAAACAATACTCTCGGGCCCTGCTGCAAGTGTCATCGGCGCACGTTATCTGTCGCGCGAGAAAAATTTCTTGATATCCGATATCGGCGGAACCACAACGGACATTGCAACCGCGCATGACGGCTGGCCTGACGTCAATCATGAAGGCTCGCTCGTCGGCGAATACCGAACCATGGTTCACGCGATCGACATGCGAACCTCTGGTCTGGGCGGTGACAGCGAAGTCCTAACCGATTTCAAGGGGGGGTTAAGCCTAAGCAGCAATCGTGTCGTGCCATTGTCGTTAGTCGGCCAACGTTGGCCTGCAGTTAAAACACATTTAAGAAACGTCGTAAACGCAGGTGTCGGTTTTCGCACTGCATGTCGATTTCTATTGCGCCCGGAAGGCTACGACAGCAATGAATTGCCAACGGACCTAAACGAAGACGAAGTGAATTTTCTGGATCGAGTTGGTTGCGAACCGACGCCATGGTCTGCGCTCATTCACCGTAAGGTAGATGAAAAACTCGCCGCAAGGCTGTTATCTCGCGGACTCATCCAGTCGAGTGGCCTAACCCCGAGCGATGCCGCACATGTGCTCGGGAAACAATCGCAGTGGTGTGCGGAAACCGCGCGCCTGGGATGCGAAATCCAGGGCCGCAATAGCACCCTCGTATCATCGCGAGTCGACTCTATAGAACAGGAAGTGACTGTATTTGCAGAAAAAGTGATCGATACCGTCATTCAGAAAAGCACACGCCTACTTCTTGAACGACTCAGTGGCGAAGCACTCAACGAAGATAACCCGCTGATTGCGGCAGTGATTTCTGGCAACGGTAAGGTGAAGAATCTCAATGTGTCACTATCGCCGACAATCCCTCTGATCGCAGTCGGTGGACCGGCCACACTTTATTATCCTGAAGTCGGTCGCCGACTTGGCAGCGAGACGATCATTCCGAAGTTTGCCGAAGTGGCCAATGCGGTCGGCGCAGCCGTCGGCATGGTGAAAACGCACTCCACGATCGAGATTACCGGCAAAGACTCAGGTGGTTACTGGGTGCATATTGATGATAACCCAACATTGGTATCCTCAGCGCCTGTCGCACTCAAACTTGCTGAAGAAGCGGCGACGAAGATCGCGCTGGAGCAGGCACATGCAATGGGTGCAAGCGATACGGATATTGCGGTCGATATCAATCGCATCGACTTACCCGATACCACAAATGATCTTGGCCTAATTGCGGCAACCATAACCGTCGAGTGCACTGGCACATTGCAATAAGACTAGGCGGGTAAATAACCTTCCGCTCTTAAGTCGTCCATCGTCAACTCAATCGCCTTGCGCAAACGAGGCACAAGAAAGTCCACGTCCTTTTTTGTCATCGTCAACGCTGGCGACATGATATTCAGATCTGCGGCCGGTCTCACAATCACACCCTGGCTCTCCGCATGATTGGATATTCGCTTACCTATATTCACTTCAGGAGGGAAAAACTCTGCGGTCTCTTTGTTCATGACGTTCACCACGCACATCATGAATAGTCGCCCACGAATATCGCCGACAATCGTCAAATCCAGCAGTGTCCGCAATTGCTCTTCGAAGTAGGCGCCTACCGTTCGAACATTTTCAAAAATATTCTCCCGTTCCATTATTTCAATATTGGTAAGCGCAGCGGTGCAACACACGGGATGTCCCGAATACGTATAGCCACCAGTGAACCAACGATCTGCGTCATTACCCAGCACATTATAAATTTTATCGGAAAATATCATGGCGCCAAGTGGCAAATAGGCAGACGTTAGCCCCTTCGCGCAACAAATGATGTCAGGCTGTACGTCAAACATGTCTTTCGACACAAACCAATGGCCCAGCCGGCCGAATCCGGTCACGACCTCATCAGCGACGTAGATGATGTCGTACTTCTGGCATAGCTCCCAGGTTCGGCGATTATAGTTCTCCGGCGGAACAATCACGCCCCCAGATCCAAGAATCGGCTCCGCATAAAAAGCAGCGACATTTTCGGCTCCGAGCTCCAGGATTTTCTGCTCCATCTCGTCTACCAGATGATCGCAAAATCGCGCTTCATCCATCCCTTCTGGCGCACGATAAAAATTCGGGCTAGATAGGTGGTGAATGATGTCTTCGATATAACTGAAATCAGGCATTCGGTCGCCCGCCTTACCCGATAGGGATGCCGCGAAATAGGTCGTACCATGATAGGCGTCATGGCGGCTAAGAATATGCTTCTTCTGTTTCTTGCCACGCGCACTTTGGTACATTTGAATAAGACGGAACGCGCCATCATTGGCCGTCGAACCGCCACAAGTGAAAAACACGTGATTCAAATCACCTGGCGCCAGCTCCGCCAATTTTGCCGACAAACGAGCAGCAGGCTCATTTGACATGTCAGAGAAGGGATTGGCATAGGCGAGTTTCGTCACTTGCTCGGCAATGGCATCTGCCATTTCCTGGCGTCCAAGCCCAATGTTGGTGCACCACATACCTCCGACTGCATCGAAGTACTCTTTACCATCAATGTCTTTCAAATAAGCGCCACGCCCTTCATCGATGATCAGCGAGCCATGCTTATCATAGCTGGCGAAATTGTGAAACGGATGCACGTGATGACGTCGATCTTGCTCCCAGATTTCCTTGTCACTGGATTGACGGGTACTTCCCGGGGTCGGGCTGGCCATAAAATGCTCCGTGGTTCGATAATTAAATTCGCGACCGCTATTGTTTCATATTGAGTGCCTGTTAGCCTTCTCCGTTCAAACTATGCAATGATTTCTGCTTCAACAGGCAGTCGCCACATAAAAGGTAGGTCAATGAAAAGAATAGAATTCGTAATACTCTTAATAGCCGCTATCGGAGTACCAGAATCGGCGCTAGCCGAATCCGAGCAACGAATTCCAATCATATTTGACACCGACTTTGTGATGCCGCCAGCCGACGATGGATTGGCGATAATGTTGGCATTACAATCGCCGGAACTTGAAATTTTGGGCGTTACGACCGTTACCGGAAATGAAAGCCTCGAAACAGCAACCGTGGATGTCCTACGCATATTGGAAATTGCCAATCGAGTGGATATTCCGGTGTACCGAGGCGCCGACATGCCATTGGTTCACGAGAAAAGTGACTTCGCGGTGGAACACTACGGCAAGTGGTATTCAAACGAAGTACCTGCGATGCCGCCGGGCGGCTTTGCCAAGAAAGTGGCCGAAGATAAATCAGCCGTATCGTTTTTGGTCGAAACAGTATTAGCTCAGCCGGGAGAAATAACGCTGGTAGCGATTGGGCCGCTTACCAATATCGCACAAGCCATTCGGGCAGAACCGACATTTGCTGAGAAGGTAAAGAGTCTCGTCATTATGGGCGGCGCGGTAGCCGCCCTGCCCGACGGTGCTGGCAACATCACACCGAATGCGGAGTACAACTTTTGGGTTGACCCGGAGGCGGCCTACGTGACGCTACGAGCTGGCATTCCGATCGAATTGTCACCATTGAACGTCTCACGCAAATCAGCACTATCGAAAGCGCATTTTGACGAGATGGTGGCAGTCGACACGCCGCTCACGCAACTGTTGAAAGATACACTTGGAAAGCGTTTTCAAAGCGATCCTGATCGTGTTTGGCTAATGTACGACCAGATTGCGGTTGCCAGCCTCATAGACCCCAGCTTAGTCACCACAAAAGAAATGTACGTCGACGTAAACATCGATCACGGCATCAGCTATGGCGTTTCCGTCGCTGGTGAGGAAATTTGGCCTGGTGCTGAAGGCGCGCAAAAAATGAACGTGCAATATGATCTTGACTGGCCACGATTTATTGAGATGTTTTCGGAACGCGTACAGCGACCGGTTCCCTAGGGACTCGAGATCCCGCTATCCGCATCGACTGCAGATCGCCGAACCTAACGCCTATCTGTAATCCCAATGCCCACGATGCTTCCAGCAATGTCGCTTCGCTGGTCTCATGTTATGGACAACGTGTTTCGTGACAACAGGCTGGTGATGGTAGCCCTTTGGTACGACAACGGTTCTTGTCGCGCAGCCCGCTGCTGCAAGTACCGAGAGTAGTATCACAACGTTTCGTAAGTGCCCTAACGTCTTCATCATGAAATCCTTTTACATGTGATATAGGGCAATAACGCACGCCAACGCTGTTGGTTGACGCGAGCTGTGATTTTTCTGAACCGATTCCGACGCCTGCCGAATCGCGAATTAGCATTGCGCAATTTAGTTCCCAAGTTTCTTTTTTTAATATTTTTCTGTTCAGTTTAGCTTCACGTTACCTGGCGCATTCTGAATCTGCATTCAAGTAATTCTTTTCTGACATCACAAGGAAAGCACTATGAATAGGAAAATGATGATTGCGCTACTGACAGCGCTCTTCGCGGTTTCCACTCCTGCATTCGCTACTTCGACACCTGAGGCAGAAATTAAAAACAGCGATTCGATCTGGTTGCCTAGTGGCGGCCGCAACTATAGCTGGCGCGCTGTTGCCAAAGATGAAGTTCTTCTTTGGGCATCACCGTCACGGCCTTACCTCGTGAAAATCTGGCGTCCAACCTCCAGTCTTCGCTTCGCGAACAGCATCGGCGTGACATCTACGGGTGGTCGAGTAACAACATTCGACCAGATAATCGTAGATGGTCGACGGTTGTCTATAATCTCTATTGTTGCCTTGGATAAGGAATCAGCGAAAAGCCTACGTTGGCAAAAACCCACTCTGGCGCGCTAATTGGCGCGGGCGTAATGCGTTCGCGATTTTTGCGTTGTACGAATGACTCAACAACGCTTTCGCGGACGCATCGCCATTTGAATCGCATTGAAGCCGCCCCAGGAAATACCGAACATACCTATGTTGCCGTTTGAATACGGTTGCCTGGAAAGCCAGTCAATAATGACCTCTCCGTCGTCTTGTTCGATGCCGGAGTACTCATAGGGAATTAACTTGCTCGCTATTGCCTGTGCCACGCACATCAACACGGGCCACGATGTAGCCTCTAGATAGAAAGTAGGAATACATCGCGTAGGTGCGCGAGCGAGATTCCGTCTTTCGATAAGGCAAGTACTCGAGCAACACCGGAACGCGTTCGTCTTCCGCCAAATCTGCCGGTCGATAAAGGTCGGTCGCTAGACGCGTGCCATCCGGCATTTCGATCCAGACTTCTTCGATGACAATGCCATCTTCGGCGGCAGCGGCAACGCTCGCCAGCATGACCAGGACGAGGAGTCCACCAAGCCAGCTGAATGCACAAAGTGACGAAAGACGAAAAAACAGATGCATCGATACTCCTACTTCCCACCGGCCGACAATTCAACCGATTTAGTCTGACTAAATCATCGCACAAGTCTCGACGGATGTTCTATAGTTATGCTGTTTTAATCAATGAGATCAAATCGATGCGTGCGATAGCACTGATACTGTTACTCGTCCCTGTGGCGTCTTTCGGCTGGGGCGTGACCGGGCACAAAACGGTCTGCACGATCGCCTATGATGAATTGACGTCGACTGCGCGCGCCGAAGTTAATCGCCTGATCAGTATGGACTCGCAGTACGACAACTTTGCCGATTCCTGCCTGTATGCTGACGGCCCACCGCGTATTAGAACGTTCGACCATTTTCTAAACGTTCCCAGAAGCTATCGCGCGATCAGTAAGAAAGAATGCCCCTTGGCCGATACCTGCGTGCTGCTAGCAGTCGATAACGACAGCGCGATATTGGCGAATTCCGACAAATCGGATGCCGAACGCCTGGAAGCACTCAAGCTTCTTGGCCACTGGGTCGGTGACCTTCATCAACCTATGCATATTTCTTTTCAGGACGATCTCGGTGCGAATCAGATCCGCCAAAAGGGCAATGACGAAAGCAGCCTACATGGCGCATGGGACTTCTCGATCATTGATCGAGAGCTCGGAGACGACCACATCCAAATTGCGGCCGACCTGCGTGCTGCAATCACGGCCAAGGATCGGAAGCAATGGAGGTTCGATTCATCCGTTGAGTGGGTAGACGAATCCTTTCAAATTACGCTTGCGCGAAGAACGGAGTACTGCACGCTAAAAAACGGTGCGTGTTGGTATGACGAAGACAACATGATGTTGAACCCCGGCGAAGAGTGGAAGGAAGTGAACATAACGAAGCGTTACACCAGCCGACATCGGAAAACCGTCGAGCAACGCCTACAACAAGCCGGTTTGCGTTTAGCGGTTACAATCAATAAGGCTCTGGATTCGAGCGAGTAATTTCGCGCACACCATCGAATTCTGTAACGGCGAGGAATCCAGGGTTTGTCTGCCGCTGAGAAAAAGCAAGTATCGTGAGCGAGCAATCAGAAAGGAGGCTCGCCTTTTGCAATTGCGGCCATAGCGGCTGCTAGGTCAGGTTGTTGTTCGAATTTTTGCAAATCTGAGGAACCACCCAACCATGGCTGTTCGCGGCAGGTCCAAACATGTGCCTGAGGTTTGAGAACACTCGTATCTTCCAGAGTTCCGGGCTTAAGCCTAATGACGCTCGGCATTTCAGGGTTTTCGTGAAATATCCTATTCCCACAGTCAGGGCAAAACCAACACACCGCAACACCACCGGCCGCAGTTGGTCGCTCCCAACTTTTCAACTCACCCGACACTATCTTGAATCCGGTGCGCTTGAGGATCATCGATACGCTAAACGCACTTGTAGACAGTTTTTGGCAATCTTGACAGTGACAGGCGACGGTTATGAGTGGCCCTTCGATTACTTCGTAATTCACGTTGCCGCACTGGCATGACCCGCTAGCAGGGATTTTCACTTTATCTCCATCAACCTCAACTCGAACAATCATGCATAGAATCGCGAATCCGTAGCCCACGATTCCTATTACTTATAACGGGTCAAGATAAGACCCATGATTGAATATTACCTCAACATTGACCGCGAGGAGCGACGCAGAAAACCAAGTGTTCTACTCTGTCTGCCAATTGCAGACACTCTTTATCATCAATGTCGGTCGGGAAACGCGCGATGCATTCCGTGGATCTTGGGTGATCAGTTGCTTTAGTCGAGTAATTCGGCAGTCAGGGGAAATTCCGGGCTTTCTCGTTGCCATAGTGTGCTCAAAATCCACCACCGCTCGTTGTGCCTGACCAACTGAAATGTCGTTACGCCGCGTACCGTGTAGTTTGTGTTATCCATAGCATCGCTGATGGCATAGGTGCTGATCACGTTCGCCATGTATCCGAACTGCTGAGTATCTCGTGATATCTCCCTTTCGAAGAAATCGTTTCCCAGCGTCAAAAAGCGGTCAGTCCGAAGATAATCCTCGACAAGTTCGTGTGTCGGCTTGTCACCGGTGAGGCCGATGCTGATTTTTCCACCCTCGATGAAGAGTGACAACATCCGTTCACCATCTCTCTTCCCTGGGTGGCCCGAAACGCTTTCATAGTACGCCTTAATCAGGCCGTCGATTGTGGCGACGTCAGCTGAATTTGCGGCCCGATCCTGCGCCAATGACGATGTTGCCGCGAAAAGTAACAGCAGAAAAAACCTTACTTTCAACATATGATTTGCCTTTAGCTGGAAAAACATTTGGCTCCACTATGGACCGCGATACCGCGTATTCAAAGAAAATGCCAGATAGGTTTTAATCTGCTCTCGATCATGAGCAGATCTTTTCACTGATATTACTCGAATGCCCACTTTCATCAGCAGCGATCACACGATTCAATTGAATATCAGCAATATGAAGAAGTACTTGCTGCCAAACAGCGATGCGGCGGTTGCAATGTCAACCGCCGTTTCTAACCCCAATGACCGTGCTACTTGCGGGTTCCTTCGATGCTTAGCTCCACCTGCAAAACACCAACCCAGGCCGGCAATCCGAAGTCAGAAGCATTTAAGTCGACGGTACCGCTGTATCCGCTGCGGTACCCGCCCCAGGGATCATCGCCTTCGCCAATATGGTGAACTTCGATCTCGATCGACTTTGTTACACCATGCATGGTGAGATTTCCTTCTAACTGGCCACGCGAACCGTCACCACTATAGGCAGTGCTTTCGAACGTAATCGTAGGGTGGCTACCAACATCCAGAAAATCCGCACCACGCAAATGCCCGTCACGTTCCGCGTGATTTGTATCCAGTCTGTCGGTGTCAATTGTGACGCTCACCTTTGACGCAGAAGGGTTGTCTGCATCTTGCGTGAAGTTTCCTTCAAACTTATTGAAGCGTCCAAAAATATAGGAGTAGCCTAAGTGACTCACCTTGAAATTAATAAATGCGTGTTGACCGGTAACATCAATTTCGTATTCCGCCGACATTGCGAATGTCGAAATGAATGCCACGACGACGCCTGTCAATAGTGATGCCAGTTTCATAGATTATTTCCTCAATTTAATAAGTACGCAACTCATGCATTGCTGGGCAGTCCTAGCATTCGACACAAGTCATTATCACGGTTAATGAAATGATGTTTTAAGGTGCAGCCGCATACACTGACACCGGCAAAACGAATGCGCGCCGCCACTTCGAATTTCATAGTGTCGGTCTGCTGCGGTTACGTCTGCTTAGGTCACAAGCAGACTATTTTCGTCATTCTACCCGAACAATCGCCTTCGGGGTCAATCCAGACGCTCAGTGACAGACCGAGTTCAACAACACTCAGCATGACGCGCCAATGATTGTTTTCATCAATAGAGGGCATTGATTTTGGTCAAATCCGACAAAATCGGAATTGCGCTTTCTGTCACAATCCGCCTATCAAGGATGGATATCTGCCGGTCATTGAGGATAATGCGCCGATGGAGTTAGTACTGTTCACAGAACGCCTGCGGCTTGCCCCTTTTGTCGCGGATGACATCGATCTCGCGTTTGAGATGTGGACCGACGCGGAGGTCGTCAAATATATTTGTGACGTCTTGACGGAGGCAGAGATTCACGCAGAGATGGTGAATTCAGTCAAGCGAGGTGGCGACGGCGGCATCGGGCTCTGGTGTGTCACGGACCGCCAGAGTGGCGAAAAGCTTGGCGACTCGTACTTGTTGCCATTGCCAATCGACGAGGACGACACGGATTACAGCCTCGTCGTTATGGGTCAAATGCCGGACGCCGATATCGAAATCGGCTATTTCTTAAAGCCTCGGCATGGGGAAAGGGGTATGCAACAGAAATTTGTGAACGTCTGCTCCAGTTCGCTTTTCAAGAGATCGCGCTGAATGAGGTCGTTGCGTCAGTTGAGCCGGAAAACGTGGCGTCGAGAAGAATCCTCGAGAAATGCGGACTGCTCAATGGAGGTCGAATGCGGTGTTACGGCAAGGACACCCCGGTTTACCGAATGAGCCGTGAAAATTGGATCGAATTGCAGCAAAAACCCTAGAGTCGCTTTGGGCTCACTTAAACCCGTGCAGCGGCATTAGCAGTGTTCGCTTTCAGCGGAGATGTAGCTGCTTAAACAGACAAACCTTATCGAAATCGATCGCCCATAAGCGGCCATCGGCGATGGGTCTCGCTCGGTGACGAATCATTGCAAACCAAGCGCTTCTGTCGTGGAGAAATGCTTACAACGAAACGTGTGTCTGTCTGCGCGGAAGAGCCTGCAAGGCACGTCGCGGTAGTTCCCGGCAACGGCATATCGCTGCAAGTGATTCGCTACGAATTCAACGCTTCAATTCGTACGTACCGATGGCTAAGCTTTCTGAACGAGACAGTG
>Ga0114993_10000978_pt1 | contig 33079 bp, 29 predicted proteins | sample ArcticOcean_MG_C_FD_87042 | JGI IMG/M metagenome (GOLD analysis project Ga0114993, IMG submission 87042) | Marine microbial communities from western Arctic Ocean - ArcticOcean_MG_CB2_150 | ecosystem: Environmental > Aquatic > Marine > Oceanic | place: Arctic Ocean: Canada Basin | collected...
GGCGCAGTCTGTTGTAGGGCTTTGGTCGAGGTCTGGAAATTTTATTAAAACATGGTCACTAGTGTAGTGAGCACGTTTATGGGCACAGCCAAGGTGAATTTGTCTTAGTTCGTTTTCAGGTAGTAGGTCATGGACTGAAGGGCTAGGATGGGGTCTACATTGCTTATTCTCACACCATCGGGAACCTGTGGGCCTATCGGAGCGTAGTTGAGGATTGCTTTGACACCAGACCCCACAAGCTGATCTATGACGTCTTGGGCTTTTGTGGCTGGAACGGCAACTATGCCAATGCGGATGTCCCTGGCTTTAATGGTGTTCTCAAGGTCTACGATGGGCTGCACTACCAGTGCACCAATTGTCTCCCCAACTTCGCTGGGGGCCGTATCAAAGGCGGCCACTATGTTAAACCCCTCAGGGGTAAACCCCGGGTAGTTTATTATGGCCATTCCAAGCCGTCCAACACCCACCAGGCAGCTATTCCATTTCCTCTCAAGCCCCAGAACATGGCGCAACTCTCCCATGAGGTAGTTAACGGGATAGCCGCGGCCCTGTTTGCCGAAGCGTCCGAAATAACTCAGGTCTTTGCGGATTTGGGCGGGTGTCATCTGGAGCTGTATTCCAAGTTGCTGGGAACTGACCACCGTTACCTTACGCCTGAGTAGCTCTCCCAGCGCGCGCACGTACTGTGGAAGGCGGAGTACTACCACCTCAGGTACGTCTTCTGTTATGTCAGTAGGTTTGCTTGCCAAATTGGGACTTCTCCTCGGCCCCTTCGGTCACTCCTGTGTGGAGGGCATCCGAGCGACATGGAATACTTGTTCAGTTTGGCGTAATCCTTACCATCGTTCAAGAGTTTATGTCAGTTTACAGCCGATGAGCCTCTTGTCATAGGCACTTCACCAGTGCAACTTTACCACTTGTGAAAATATTCATCAAGTCAGTGGGTATGCCGAGCCTGGATTGAAGTTACATGTCAGAAAAATAAGTGGGCCATGACTACTGAGATGGGAATATAGTCTGCTAACGCTTCAGCTTCATCTCGGCCTCTATGTCGGAGCGGAGTTGCGAAACCCAGACCGGGCTTCCTGCTACAGCGTCGTATCCTCAGGCAGCGGTTGAGGGGAATCCCTGTCCGCCGTCGAAGGCTGCGTCCGCGGCATATAGTATATTGAGCAACCAGCGAGCTATCTCTTTTATGTTTAGCATAACAACTCTAGCTCAGTCCTTGAAATCCTCGTTTCGAGGTCTTGCGTCGCGATGGAGGGTCGTCACAAAACAACTCGCGTAACATTCATATGTCCTTTCTCTGACCTAGCAGCGAGCGTTTGAGGAGAAGAATGATGTTTCAAAGGCGTTCTATGTTAAGATCCGCCATGCATATCCACCTTTGCGCTTAGTGCCATGTTAGGCACTTCAGCATTATGGAGACGGTCAATGAGCTTTTCCGTCGTATGGAGGTCGGCTGATCATTGACCACACAGTCTCTATCTTAGCGACAATACCGTCGTAGTTGCAATGCTAGGCCCCTTATTACTCGATGAACGAGGAGTTGTCAACGGCTCTAGGTTGAGCGTATCATCTCCTGTAAACATGAGTTGCATACGTCCACTTTAGGGTAGGTCAGATTAAGCCATTACAGAGAATCCTCAAGGAGGTCTCTAACTTCATGAGATTGTGGAATCCCCTTTTGCCAGTGAACTGGCTCTTGGTGTTGTTGCTGGTTGCCTGCCAATCCGGAAGCACACCTACACCTACGGTTACTCTCAGCCCTGTACCAACTCCAACGCCTACCATTACACCAACGGCCGTGCCTACTGCAACGGCCGTACCAACTCCCACTATGACCCCCGTACCGTCGCTGACGGCTACATCCACTGCATTGCCTACCGCGACCACTGTTGCCGTGGAGCCATTTGAAATTGAGAAGATTCTTGCACTGAGGAAAACGGTTGTCCGTGTTTTCAGTTCAGACAATCAGGGTTCCGGAGCCCTTGTGAATGAGGGTGGGCTGGTGGCTACCAACTGGACAGTGGTTGGTGATGACTCTTCCGTTCTGGTTGAGTTGTCTGACGGGAGCAAGAAGACTGGGATTGTGCTTTGGGTTGACCGCGTTGCTGACCTGGCCCTGGTGCGAATTTCTGATGGGGGATACGCGAGTCTACAAATAGGTTACTCAGGGTCGGTAGAGGCTGGTGATGACGTGCTGCTGTTGGGATTCCCAATGCAGGGGAGCGTTACCGAAACTGAAGGGAAAGTTGAACTCCCTCCGTTTCAGCCGTACATCACGGGTTCGGCTCAGGACATAAGATTCATATCCACGGATAAGGAGATTCTTTCTGGTGGTGCCGGAGGACCACTGGTGGATGTGAATGGTCAGCTGGTTGGAGTCGGCCTAAACAGCACCATATTCATAGCCGTGGACCGTCTGGTGGATGCCATATCTTCCCTGGCAGAAGGGGAGAGTGCTGTCGAGGATACGCTAAAAGAAGAGATTTTGTATTCGGCGGTTGGAACAATTTCCTCTCAAACCTATCTGTTCGCTACGGATGCAGACGGCAATGGTGAGAAGCTGCTTCCCAGACAGAGGAACTCTAGTTCCTGGGCAGACCGTTCTACGGACGGCACAAAGATGGTCTATGCGTCTCCAAGAGGTATCGGATCAAACTGGGACATTTATATTGCCAACGCTGATGGCTCTAGTGAAAACCGCCTTACGTTCAATGGCTCATCAGATATATATCCCTCCTGGGGGCCGCAAGGTGCGAATCTGGTCTTCGTGAGCAATCGAGATGGTAATGATGAGATATACGTCATGAACGCCGACGGCACGGGAGTTAATCGTCTCACGGATAGCGATGCACTGGATACAGCTCCACACATCTCTCCCGATGGTACCCTGATAGTCTTCAACTCTGACAGGGACGGGAACAACGAGATATATGTCATGGATATTGATGGTGGCAACTTAAGCCGTCTCACCAATAGCGAGAGCAGCGAGGAACGCCCGCGCTGGTCACCGGACGGCCTGAAAATATCCTTTGACTCCGATGTATCAGGTAATTTGGATATTTACGTCATGGACGCCGATGGCACCAATACGGTACGTCTTACCGAGAATACGGAAGCGGAGTTGTTTGCGGACTGGTCCCAGGACGGAGCCGAATTGGTGTACGGTGTTGTTCTGGATTTAGGCCTGATGGAGCTCTTTGTGATGAATGAGGACGGAAGCGGACAGAGCCAGATAACGGAGAGCGGAGGAATGAAATTGTACCCGCGCTGGGCCAAGTCTTCATTGCTTGGCATGCCGTCCGTGCCGTCGAATACATCCGTCGCCTTCGTCTCAGACCGTGACGGGGATACGGAAATATACCGTATGGAGCCGTCCGGTAACCACGTATACCGGCTCACGGACAACCAGACGAGGGATGAGTCACCCGACTGGTCTTCAGATGGACAATTGATCGCTTTTCAGTCCTTTAGAGATGGTAACGGCGAGATATACGTGATGGAGGCCAATGGCCTTGGCGAGAGAAACTTGACGGTCCACATGGCCCATGAGGGTAGCCCAGCCTGGTCCCCCGATAATTCCTTGATTGCCTTTGAGAGCAATCGAGATGGCAACGATGAAATCTACGTGATGAACGCGGACGGAACAGGACTGGTAAATGTGACCAATAATTCTGGCAGGGACTTCAACCCCGCGTGGTCTCCAGACGGCGGTACAATTGTTTTCACTACAAGCCGCTATGGTTCCCTTGAGATGGCCATGATGGACGCCGATGGCACCAACGTGAGGCAGTTTACTGATAACAAGGCAGTCAGTTTCAGACCTGCTTGGTCTCCAGATGGACAGACAATTGTATTTGAGTCAAGCGTAGGTGGAGAATTCGGAGTACATCTCATACAGGCTGACGGCACAGGTCAGACGAAGCTGATTGACCTGCCTGGCATCCAACGCGCCCCGGTCTGGACACAGAACGGAGATGCCGTTCTATTTCGGTCGGGTCATCAGGGAAACCAGGAATTGTACATGGTAAGGCTCGATGGCACGGGGCTGTTCCGTCTGACTCGGAACTCCGCTTTGGAAACCGACGGCGCTTGGTCGCCTCTGCTCACGGCACGTCTGGGCGTGGTGCGCAACCCTGCCGTTGCCTTCTCATCCGGTCAGACCGGTAACTATGAAATTTTCCTGACCAATGCAGATGGCAGCGTAGACGGGCAACTGACGGATAATCCAGCCTCCGATAGGGACCCATCCTGGTCACCGGATGGCAGTGCGCTGGCCTTTGCTTCTAATAGGGATGCGAACTGGGAAATATATACCATTGCACACAATGGGACCGCCCTTAAGCGCCTCACTCAAAATGATACCTTGGAGAGGTCTCCACGCTGGTCTCCAGATGGCCAGAGAGTCGCTTTCTGGTCGTTTAGGGATGGTGATGCAGATGTTTTCACCATGAATACCGACGGTATGGGTGAGGTGAACGTTACCAATAGTGCTGGATGGGACTTCAACCCCGCCTGGTCTCCTGATGGCACCAGTATTACTTTCCAATCTGAGAGAGATGGCAACTCAGAAATATACGTTGTTGATGTGGGCACAGGGGAACAGACTCGCCTCACAGATAGCCTGTCCTTCGATGGCTCTCCAGCCTGGTCACCTGATGGTCAGAAAATCCTGTTCCACTCCGACAGGGATGAGAATGGCAGAGACGGGAACTTCGAAATATACAGCATGAATGCCGATGGCTCGGAGTCTGAACGCCTCACTCAGGAAACGGTTAAAGACATGGAGCCTGCATGGTCTGAGGACGGTGGCACCATATTCTACGTTTCGTGGCCTGGCGGTGACCCTGACGTGTACCGTATGAAGGCTGACGGGAGTGAACAGGTGGTCATGACACGCAGTGGAGCGGCAGATATCTCGCCCAATGCTTCACCTTCGTATCAGGCACAGATCGGGCAGCCCATAGCTTATCACAGTGTATCGGACGATACCCCTGGAATAGTGCGCGTCTGGCGCATGAACACGGACGGCACTGGGAGGTTGGAGCTTACAACTTCTACAAGCAACAATGCTTCGCCCCAGTGGTCTCCGGACGGCGAAAAAATAGTATTCGATTCCAAGAGAGATGGGAACCTAGAAGCGTATGTCATGGACGCCGATGACGCCAACCAAACTAACATGACCAATAGCCCAGAGACTCAGGATCGTTTCCCTTCCTGGACTCACGAAGGCGCGAAAATTGTCTTCCAGTCTGACAGGGGCGACGGTGACGATGACGAGATATTCATTATGAACGCCAACGGAACAACCACTGTCCAGCTGACCGACAACGACGCGGTGGACACCGTACCAAGGGTATCTCCAGATGGCACCAAAATAATGTTCATTTCAGGGCGGGACGGGAATAGTGAGATTTACATGATGAACCTAGACGGCTCCAATCAGGTGAACCTAAGCAATACCATTCAGGATGAGATATCTGCCAACTGGTCCCCAGACGGCCTGAGAATCGTGTTCTCATCAGAACGGGATGGTTATGCCCAGATATACGAGATGGACGCCGATGGCTCTAACGTCCACCGATTGACGTTCAACTTAGCGCAGGACTGGTACCCATCCTATTCGGCGGATGCCACTCAGATAGTGTTCATGTCGGATACGGAGGGGACTTTTCAAATTTACGCGATGAACGCCGATGGTACTGACCAGGTGAGGCTCACCGGAATCAGTCCCTTCAGCGGCCAACCTTCATGGCAGCCTGGCGGCTAACAGGGTACACCGTGCGCCCATAAATACGTGGGCTACTTTACTCGTACTGCTTTATATTGTGCAGAGCGCGGGTCTGAAAGAAGCGAAATATCAAGGGCGTTTGTTGATGCGAGGCGCAGGGTCTTGGACTCTTTATGGCGTTTCACACGAGCGGAGCACAGCATTCCAACGATAACGAATTGTGGGTGGATGGCACACCATGGCTACATCTTTTCGGGGGCTTCCATGCCCATGAGGCTGAGGCACCGTCCAAGGACAACTGCCGATGCTTTTACCAGCTTTAGACGTGCCTTGGTGATGGCCTCATCTCCAGCGATGCTGGAGACCACGCGGCATTGCTGATAGAACCAGTGGAAAGCTGTGGCCAAGTCCTGGGCGTAATGTGGCAGGTGGTGAGGCTCCAAGTTGATGGCCATCGATTCTATAAGCTCAGGGAGAGTGACCATCTTGCGTATCAGGCTTAGCTCTGCCGGATCGATGAGCAGAGAAACGTCGCCGTCGCTGTAATCTATCTGGTTCTCCACGGCCAAGTTCAGTATGCTGGCTATCCTGGCGTGAGCGTACTGGATGTAATACACGGGGTTCTCTGCGGACTCCTTCTTTGCAAGATCAAGGTCAAAGTCCATCTGGCTGTCCGGAGAACGGGACAGGAAGAAGTAACGGCAGGGGTCTGTTCCAACCTCATCCAGTAGTTCTTCCAGGGTTATTATGTCTCCGGTGCGTTTGGAGGCGCGCAGTATCTGCTCCCCACTCTTCAGGGTTACGATTTGTGTGATGAGAATGGTGAGTCGCTGTGGATCTACTCCTAACGCACCCACAGCGGCTTTCATCCGCGAGACGTGGCCCTGATGGTCGGCGCCCCATACGTCGATTACCTTTGAGAAGCCACGCTCGACAAACTTGTTGTAGTGGTATGCAACGTCTGCGGCAAAGTAGGTGGGAACGCCGCTGCCTCTGACCAACACGTTATCTTTGTCCTCACCCATGGCTGTGGAGGCAAGCCATGTGGCTCCATCCCTCACCACAAGGTGATTACCCTTGCGCAATCCTTCCATCGCTTTTTCGTACTGGCCTTCCTCGTAGAGAGTATGCTCCTTGAACCACACATCGAAGCGTATTCTCAGTCGTTCCAGGTTGGCCTGGATGTCTTCGAGCATCCTTTCAAGGCCTATCTGGCCCAGTTCTGCGACGGCTTGCTGGTTTGGCATATTCAGGAAGCGGTCACCCTCCTCGGTTGCTATTGTCTTGGCAGCTTCCACCATGTAATCGCCCATGTATCCGCCCTGCGGCATCTCCACCTGATCGTCGAAGGCCTGCTGGTAACGGACATACAGGGAGTTATAGAAGTTCTCCATCTGGTTGCCAGCGTCGTTGAAATAGTACTCCCTGGTCACCTGACAGCCTGCGGCCGACAGCACGTTTGCCAGGGCGTCTCCAAGCACTGCGCCACGGGCGTGACCTACGTGAATCGGTCCCGTTGGGTTGACGCTGACAAACTCCACCTGGACGGTTTCTCCATCGCCAAGGGGTACATTCCCGTAGGCCATCCCCTCCTCCAGGATGACTTCGACGCGAGCGGTCAGCCAGCTTGATTTTAGAGAGAAGTTTATGAATCCGGGCGGCTCCACCCATACCCTATCCACTGCTTCGGCCGGATGTACGAGAGGGGCCAGCCGTTGGGCTATTTCCAGCGGGTTCATCCGCATGGAACGGGCGAGTTTCAATGGGAAGCTGGTGGCAAAGTCTCCGTGTTCCAGGTTTTGAGGGTGCTCCACCGAGAGGTCTACGGAAGTGACGCCGGCCAATAGGCCCTGTTGCTGGGCTTCCTCTAGCGCCTGTTCCAGCATTTCGATTATCAAATGTCTGACTATCATATTAGACCATGTTAGCCTCCTTGCGCCTGTTTGACTAGAGGTTTCCCCTGGGTGGATCACCCTCCAGGATTCCTTGACACTGTCGTGAGACCCATGATAGATTCATCACGAATCCTAGGCCAGCTACCTTACTAATGGTGTGTGCTTGAAGCTTCTTGTCTTTGTGAAACAGATCCCAGACCCGGAAATACCACCATCACTGTTCCGCATTGATCTTCAGAATGCAGCGGTTGTCCCGCCTGTAGGTTCCATTCCTGTGCTGAGTCTGTTGGACGAACTGGCTGTGGAGGCTGCCCTACGACTCAAGGACGAGCATGGTGGCGAGGTTATGGTGGTCAGCCTGTGCAATGACCCTGTGATGAAAGTCCTACGGAAGCCTCTGGCTATGGGAGCAGACGAATTGGTTCTGCTTCAGGACACCGCATTTGAGGGTGGTGACGCCTTTAGCACGGCGCAGGCGCTGGCAGCCGCGGCCGCCAGAATCGGCGACTATGACCTCATTGTGTGTGGGACACAGGCGGGAGATTGGGACAACGGGCAGGTTGGGACGTATGTTGCCGAAGCTCTGGATATTCCGTGCATTACCGGAGGTGGACGTATTAAAGTCACCGATGGCAAAATACAAGTAGAGTGTAGCAACGGCGATACCACTGAGACTGTAGAGGCGTTCTTGCCTGCTCTGGTGACTGCCGGCAATGACGTAGGTAAGGCGCGGTACCCCAAGCTGAGGGACATTATGGCTGCGGGACGGAAGCAGCCACAGGTGTGGAACGTGCAAGACCTAGGAATAGACCCCTCCAACGTGGGCATAGCAGGAGCCTTGACGAAGATCCGTCGTCTGTACGTTGAGGAGAAGGCCGACGAGTGTGAGATTATCGAGGGGGATACACCAGCCGAGGCCGGTGAGAACCTGGCCTTGAAACTGCGTGAGTTGAGAATAATCTAATGGCATATTCAAAAAAGATTCTGGTGGTAGGGGAGTTGTCGGACGGGAATGTGAGAGGCATCACCGGCGAGTTGCTGGGAGTTGGCCGTAGGCTGGCCGACGTTATTGGTGCGGAGCTTTCGGTCTTGTTTTTTGGCAGCGACATTGGAGAGACTGCGAAACATGCCTTCGCACAGGGTGCAGACAGAGTCTATGCTGCCGACGATCCGTACGTTGAGGACTACAAACCCGAGATCTATGCCGATACAGTAGTGAAGCTGTGCAATGACATGACTCAGAGCGCTCTGAGTCTCGGGGCTACTCTCCTTGGACGCGACCTTGCCCCAAGGGTGGCGTGGAGGTTGAAGAGTGGCCTTGCATCTGACTGTGTTGACCTCAACATAGATTCGGAGACAGGCGCTTTGATTGCGACAAGGCCCGTGTATGGAGGAAAGGCCCTAGCGGAGGTGGACTGCGGCACGACTCTGCCCGCCATGGCAACGGTAAGGCCGAAGTTGCAGGAGGCTTTACCCATTGATTCTGCACGGAATGGAGAGGTCACTATGGTATCAGTGGATGCTGGTTCTGGTGTCGCTAGGACTAGGGTGGTAAACAGGGTTACAATAGAGGTTAAGGGAATGAGATTGGAAGACGCCCGCATAGTGGTGGGTGGAGGACGCGGCCTTGGCAGCATCGAGCATTGGAGTGTGCTAGAAGCGTTGGCAGACGATCTTAAGGGGGCCGTTGGAGCTACCCGAGGGGCGTGTGCGATGAAGGATACTGCAATACGGCGATTCAGATTGGCATATCCTCAAAGAGAATAGCCCCGGAGCTCTATATTGCGGTAGCAATTTCCGGAGCAAGTCAGCATATGTCCGGTGTGTCCTCCTCCAAGCACATTGTGTGCATAAACAGAGATGCCGATGCCCCTATTTTCAAAGAAGCTGAGTTTGGTGTGGTGGGACAGTGGGAGGATGTTCTCCCGGCTTTCCATAGCAAGTTCAAAGAACTCCTGGCCGGGTAAGTCAAATGGTTGTAGTATCATCCTGTACTTCTTGGTACGGGTTATGTGGCATGGTTAAGGCGTTAAATCACCTGGCCGTTGGGGATAACTGGGCAAGCAAAGACAGTTCGTGAGGTGATATCGAATATGGACGGCGATTTTCGCATAGACCTTGATGAAGTAATCAGGAACATAGACCGTGCGGAAGTGATATCCATTTATTTCCCACTTCTGCGCAAGACCATTCTCATTGATACACGTTTCACTGAGGAAGATCAGCCTATGGTAAAAATCGTGCCAATGGCATCGAACGCCGACGAACGGTACCGCGTTCTGAAGAGGCTGCGGCCTCGTTTCCCAAGGCCGAAGGCAATTACGGTTGTATCGTGGCCAAAGTACGTGGAGAGCCTAGTGCGGCTTGGAGTCTGGCGTAAGGTGATGGAGCGGTTCGTCTACTCTGGACATAAAGATGCGGTACAGGCGTGTGATAGAGTCCTTGAGGACATGTCTGTACTGGAAATGGAAGAGCTATCCGCGGTAATCACGGGGGAGAACTATCATACCATGTGGACCAGGTCGAGATAACGCTTGGTTGCACTGGCAATTGGCTACGGTCTCCGCCTTGACACTACCTGCCTGGTGTCTATATAATTGAAAACCTCGGAAGGTGCTGGTATAGGTGGCGTTTGGGGCAGTAGGCACTGTTTTCGGGTTCCTTTGTTTGAGAGAAAGAGGTGAGACTTTGTCCCAGGTGGTCGTGAGAGAGGGTGAGAACTTCGACAGCCTCTTGAGGCGTTTTAACAAGAGGGTGCAGATGGACGGGATTCTTTCGGAAGCGCGAAGGCGTTCCCATTTTGAGAAGCCGAGTGTGCAGCGTAAGAGGAAGGCAGCGGCTAAGAGGCGCAAGAGCGCCCGCAGCACAAGCACCATCGGCACCACCAACACCAACACCAACACGCGACGGTAACGGGGTTCTGTTCCAATCATGGGGCTAAAAGAGCGTCTGGATGAGGACTTGAAGGATGCTATCAGGGAGCAGAATGCGTTACGGCGCACGGTGCTTCGTTCGATACGATCCGAAGTGCATAACGAGGAAATAGCTCTTCAAAAACCCGTGGAGGATGACGAAGCCATAATCGCCGTCATTGCCAAACAGGTGAAGCAACGCAGGGAGAGTATCTACGAGTTCAGCAAAGGGCAACGTGAGGACTTGGTAGAACGTGAGGAAGCGGAGCTTGGTGTTCTTCTGGACTACTTGCCCATACAGCTAACCTCTGAGGAAATTACTGTCCTGGTTCAGGGAATACTCCAGGAAGTGGGTGCCAAGGGATCTGGGGACAAGGGTAAGGTAATGGGTAAGCTGATGCCCCAGGTAAAGGGAAAGGCGGACGGGTCGGTGGTCAACGAAATTGTAACCAATCTCCTGGAAGGGCTATAACGATTGTCATATTTTCACTGGCCGAATATGTGGATAGTAAGCACCTTGCAACGTAAGAGGTGCTTTTCTTTTTCCGGGGGTGGGTAGCGTATGAAGTTTGGCATCGTTGTTTTCCCCGGCACATGGAGTGACGGCGACTGCTATCATGTTGCCAAGACCGTGTTGGGACAGGATACACGGTACGTATGGCACAAGGACAGGGATGTGTCAGGCCTCGACTGCCTGGTGCTACCCGGCGGTTTTTCATATGGCGATTACCTCAGGACAGGCGCGATTGCCCGCTTTTCTCCCGTTATGGATGAGGTCGCCAGTTTTGCTAAAAGGGGGGGCCTTGTCATCGGAATCTGCAATGGCTTCCAGATATTGTGCGAGGCTGGTCTTCTGCCGGGCGTGTTGACGCGGAACCATAACGTCCAGTTTCGCTGTCAGTGGGTTGACCTGCGTGTGGAGAACCCGAACACCTCGTTTACATCAGGGTGTGGCCAGGATCAGGTGCTTCGTATACCAATATCACACGGAGAGGGCAATTACTATGCCGACACGGATACGTTGGCATCTCTCAATGCAAAAAGGCAGATCGCGTTTCGGTACTCCACCCCACAGGGCGAGATAACCACCGATGCCAATCCCAACGGCTCCTTGGAGAACATAGCTGGGATTGTCAACGACCGTGGCAACGTGCTGGGTATGATGCCACATCCGGAACGGTGCTGTGAGGAAGCCCTTGGCGGTACGGATGGACGGATTATTTTCGAATCCATGATGCAAGTGGTCGTGTGATATGGAGATATCCACTTTGGAACGGCAGTTCCAGGATGCATGTAATCAGGCTGATTTAGGCAAATAGTCACCAGAGAATTCCAATAAGGGCAAATAGGGCAAAAATGTCAGTATCTCAAGAAACACTAGATGAAATAGCTCTCTCCCAAGCCGAATACGAGGCCATTGTCGAACGGCTTGGCCGTGAACCAAACTCCGTTGAACTTGGTATGTTCGGCTCAATGTGGAGTGAGCACTGCGGCTACAAGCACTCCAAGCTGCTCCTGAGGCAGCTTCCTTCCCATAGTCCACGTATGCTTGTGCAGCCAGGTGAGGAGAATGCGGGCGTGGTGGACATTGGTGACGGGCTGGCAATTGTGATGAAAATTGAGTCGCACAACCATCCATCCGCGGTCGAGCCGTTTCAGGGCGCGGCCACGGGAGTTGGCGGGATAGTGCGTGACATCTTTGCAATGGGGGCAAGACCCATAGCTCTCCTCAACTCCCTCCGCTTCGGCCCATTGGACGAAACGCAAAACCGCAACCTTTTCCGTGGTGTGGTGGCCGGTATCTCCTGGTATGGCAACTGCATTGGTGTCCCGGACGTAGGCGGTGAGGTGTCCTTTTCATCTTCGTATTCCGGCAATCCGCTGATTAATGCCATGTGCGTTGGCCTTGTTGAAAAAGGCGGCATTGTGCGAGCCAAGGCCTCCGGCCGCGGTAACCTGCTGATTCTGGTTGGCGCGGATACGGGACGCGACGGCATACACGGCGCTTCCGGTCTGGCGTCCCGCACCTTTGAAGAAGAGAGGGAGATGAGGCCAACCGTGCAGGTGGGCAATCCATTTCTTGAGAAAGTACTGATAGAGGCTTGCCTGGAGGCTGTTGCAACCGGGCACATACTTGCCATGCAGGACCTGGGGGCCGCGGGACTCACAAGCACTGTTGTGGAGTCAGTCGCACGGAGTGGTTCCGGGGCGAGAATAGACATTGGGAGGGTGCTGCGACGTGAGGACGGTATGACTGCATATGAGATTATGCTCTCAGAATCACAGGAAAGGATGCTGGTTGTGGTGAGCGGCGAGCACGAAAAGACTGTAAGGCAGGTGTTCGACAAGTGGGACTTGGAGAGCATAATTCTTGGCGAAGTAACCGATGACGGTCTGGTCAGTGTCTATGACGGAGACAGCTTGAAAGCGTCACTACCCGCGGATGTTCTCACAGACCCGCCCCTCTATCGCGTAGCGGGCGAGGCGCCGGCATACCTGAAAGAGACTCAAAGTATTGACCTTGGTGCATTGCCTATTCCGACGGAAAAACCGGAATCCATACTGCTACGCCTGCTCTCGTTTCCGGACATTGCTGACAAGGAGTGGATATTCCGGCAGTATGACCATCAGGTACAGACCAACACTCTGCAATCTCCCGGTGGAGATGCCGCTGTTCTCAGGCTCAAGGGCACCGGCAAGAGCATAGCACTGACAACGGACGGCAACGGCCGTTACTGCTATCTTGACCCGTTCGTCGGAGGAATCATCGCAGTGGCAGAGGCCTGCCGTAACCTGGCCTGTGTAGGTGCTGAACCACTTGCCCTGACCGACTGCCTGAACTTCGGGAACCCGGAGCGCCCGGAAGTGTATTACCAGTTGGAGGGGTGCGTCAATGGGATGGCGAAAGCGTGTCAGGAGATGGGCGTGCCTGTGATAAGCGGCAACGTTAGTCTGTACAACGAGACCAGGGGAGTGGCCATATGGCCCACCCCGGTGATTGGAGCGCTGGGCCTGCTTGAAGACGCTGAAAAGCGATGCACCACAGCCTTCAAGGACGAGGGCGATGTGGTGATGCTCTTGGGAGCATCTGAAGTATCGGGCGACGCCCGGTCGCTTTCGGGGACCGTTTATCTGGAGGTGGTCTATGAAAAGGTGGCAGGCGTTCCATTCATAGACCTTGATATGGAGGTCAACGTACAACGTCTATGCCGTATGGCAATTAATGACGGCCTGCTACACTCGGCCCATGATTGTGCCGACGGCGGGCTGGCAGTTTGTCTGGCCGAGTCGTGTGTTGCCGGCGGCAAAGGCTTTGTGGGTGCTGTCACAATAAATGGGCGATGGGACGCGGCGCTATTCGGCGAGACACAGTCTCGTATTGTGGTGTCCCTGTCAGTCGATGCTTTACCTGCGTTGGAGAAGCTTGCTTCGGAGCAGGGCGTACCATTGGTGCAGCTTGGCTCGGTTGGGGGAGCGACGTTCTCACTGCCTGGACTGCTGGATGTGCCGCTGGATGATTTGGAGACAGCGTGGAAGGGTGGCTTGGAGAAGGCACTGGGATAAGTTTAGCTACTGGCGTTTTGCTGTGTCCGCTCTAGATCTTTAAGGAACTTGTCTATAGATGCTTGGTACGTTGACGCATCAATGAAGTCAACGTAATTTTGTTCCAATCGAAATAGCTTAAGATCGCGCTGGCCGCGCATGACTCGGAAACCTGGTTCCTTCCAAATGTTGTCCAAGGAAATTGCGATCATCTTCTCTGGTGCTTCATCTAGTTGTTCTTCAATTTCCTTTAGTGAGCCTTCACGAATAAGTGAGTTGGCAGAGCATAGAACTATCATTTTCTCTGCTTCACGTCTCTTGCGATTAATCTCTCCCCAGGTCTTTTCCCCAAGGGTTGTGCCTATGGAGTAGAGCCAGCAAGTCACGCCATTTGCTTTCAGGTTGGCACCTAGCTTTTCTGCAAATTCAACATCTGGTTGTCCATAGCACACAAAAACACTACAATACCCCACTGCTACCAGGATTTGTAGCAGACTACTACGTATTATTTAAGCTGCTATATACCAGGGAATAGACTGTCGTGCTGTGGCTCAAGCGGCTGCTATGGAGTACCAAGATAGATGATCTGGATTAGACGATTCTTTCTTATGCCTCTGGGACTGATCTTCCTTGTGCTTTTCCTTCTTACGCTGGTGATCTTCAGGGTGAGCGCGACCTTCCTTGAGCCCGGCTTCTACAAGGACCATCTGGAGGAGGCGGATGTATATCATTTTGCCCTCGTCGATTTGCCCACGTCCGGCATAGAGGAACTCAGCAGCAAAGCCCCAGACTTCTTCTCCGATACGCTGAATGAAAACCCTCTGGTGACCACAGGCCTGACTACGGACGACATTGTTTCATCTATCGGTATAGCTTTGCCGCCGGCCTGGCTTCAGGAACAGGCTGAGCAGGTTATAGACCAGGCTGGGAGTTACATTACCGGCGAACGGGACAGCTTCGAGATAAGTGTAACGGCCGCGGAGCGTGTGACTGCAGCCACTGAGGCGGTGAAGGCATTGGTGCGGAAAGCTCTGCTGTACGACCTCCTCTTTGGTGAGGTGGTAACACCCAGGATAGACGAAGCACTGGCCAAAGAAGGTCCGCTGCCGTTCAATGTGTCCCTTACGGCAGAGGACCTGGTCGAGGCGGTGCAGAGAGTTGCGCCCGAGGACTGGGTCAAGGACGAGGTGGACCTGGCCCTTGATGAAATTACGGCCTACATGTTGGGTGAGCAGGAGACATTTAAAGTGAACGTCCAGGTGGCCGAGCGTGCCGACGTGGCCTTGGAAGACATAAAAACGCTCCTGATGAAGGCCAACTTCTTTGAGCTTCTATTCGACGAAGTGGTTGCCCCCATGCTGGAACGTAGCCTGGCACAGTTTACTGAATTGCCTTTTGGGGTGAGCATAACCCAAGAGGAGATTGCATCGGCGATGCGTGAACTGGTTCCTCCGTCCTGGTTGGAAGAGCAGGTAATGGGAGTTATCGATGAGGCCGGGCCTTATCTGATAGGCAGGACGGATAACTTCAGAGCCTCGATTCCACTGGGTGAACGCAGAGAGGTTGCTCTGACCATCATCGAAGACCTGGCCTCGGCCAAGCTGATTGCACTTGTCGATGGGTTACCCCAATGTACTATCGGTCAATTGCCGTTCTCGGGAGTTTTTCCCTCCCTGAACGAGCTGCCCGAGTGCATTCCTGAGGGATTTGATGCCGAGACATTGATGGGCTTCCTAGATATAGATATTACAGGCAGTATCGGTGAGATGATTGGAAGCCAGATTCCTGATGAGATGGTCTATACCGAGGCTGACATGCGTCAGGCCCTGAGTGGAGACTCCGCCTCAAGCAACCTGGATACTCTGGATAACATAAGAGAGATTCTTAGCCGGGGCTGGACATATACTGAGCTTGACCTGCGTGAAGACCTTGGTCCGGATTCCTCCAACATGCTGGACGAGGTGCGCTTAGCCCTGAGTGATGGTTGGACATATACGGACGCTGACCTGCGGGAGAATCTCGCAGGCGTCGAAGGTGGAGTGGTCCTGGACAATCTGGATACGTTTAGGGAGCAACTTAACAGGGCCAGAGAACTGCGGGTACTAGTCTATATTCTGTGGGCGGTGCTTCTGGTGCTGATTGGTTTCCTTGGAGGGAGGCAGTGGCATGGGAGAATTGCTTGGGCGGCAGCGACCCTGAGCATTTCCGCTGCCATACTGGTTGTTGCGTCAGGCCCTATATACAACTCAATTGGTCAGAGTCAGATTGACGAGATGCGTTTCCATTTGGTGGATGTCATGGATAGTCCCACCCAGTTGCTGGCGGTGGATAAGGGCTTGAATGTAGTACAGGCAGTGGCAGACGACTTTCTGGGCGGCATCGAACGCTCCAGTTTGATACTATTTGGGGTCTCTACGTTGTTCTGGATGGCGGCGCTCGCTTGGCCCAGGTTTGTAAAACGGACAAGCCCAACTGGGGAAGTACAAGAAGCGTAGGCTGGGTCATGGCCTTTTGGGGATACTGAGGGGCGTTCATTGAACTACGACTTTCCGCCTTCCCATCTACCGGGAGTTCGCGTCTTGGCACTCCACCGTCTGAGGGTGTTCCAGTTCTTCAAGGCAATACGCCACGTTGGCAGGTCGTATGGACGGTCTGTGAGACCCCGCACTTTATTCATAACGTCCTCAGTCAGGGGAGGGCCATGGCCAAAACAGGCCAAATCTGCCTCCAAGTCCCGCAGGGCGTGAAGCGACACGTCCAGCCGTCGGCGCTTGGAGCGATCCCACATCAACGGACGGCTCAAGCGGTCTACATTGTTTAGAACGGAATCTCCAAGAAATAGCACATCTGGGCCTGTCAGCAGAGGTGATATGCTTCCTGGAGTGTGGCCTGGGGAATGTATGATCTGCAGTCCAGATAGGCATGGAACCACGTCGCCATCTTCAACGGTCTTGTGCACCGGAGTGTCTGGGAATATCCTTGCCACCCGCGGCCGAGGCGACTTTGCTCCCCCGCCTCCTGCGTATCGCTGTGCCCAACGGTACCAGCGTGGTGGTGCTTCACCCTCGTCGCCTTTTCGTAGTAGCAGTTTGCCATCCGGCCCCTGAAGAGTCTCGTCCTTGTGGGCTACAATCTGTGCACCAGTCAGTTCGTGAAGCTCGGCTGCACTGCCGGAGTGGTCGAAATGGAAGTGTGTGAGTAGTATCCAGTGGAGGTCGCTTGGACTACGTCCGATCTTCTTGATATAGGATACTATTACCTCTCCATTCCCTGAGAGACCTGTGTCCACGACCGCCATCTGCTCGCCTGCCAGAAGGACTACGTTACTGCCATTGACGTTCTCTACGTTGTATACCTTTGGAGCTATTTCCATTGTGAGGTTTCCCCTCTCAGGCGCGATGTACGTCGTGCAACGGTGATACGGGATTGTATGCCAGGCTGGCAGTCGGTGTCCAGAAATGGGATGTGCATATTCCAGGACGCTAAGACATACGCTGAGGCCTGATTATTGCTAGGGGGCCAGGAGTGTGGTCAATTCGGCAATGTCGGTGACTTCTTCCAGTGTTCGCACCAGCTCTATAGTGTTTTCCGTTGCTGATGGGTCAATTGAGGCTTCTGCGTACCGTTGGAACTTATTACACAGGTCATCGAAGCTGTACGGGTTGTTGGGAGAGCCTTTGTAATCTGAGGCATCCAGGCGGTAGGTTTCGCCGGCTATGTCCAGGATAAGGGCTGGCTTCTGGGACGCAGAGGATTCCTGTAGATGGTGAAGCTCGATTGCCTGGGCTGTCCTACGAATGTTCTCATGGTATTCCAGGCCGTCGCCGAAGGCCCTGGGGTCGCTAAGGTCTCGCCATATGGCAACTGCCACGGAGTATGGGATGCTGTATTGAGCGGCCAGGAGAGTGCCGGGGTCTTGCTGGCCGTGCCTACCGGCATCGTGAGGAGTCAGGAAAATCTGGATTTTTTGTATATGCCCAGGGTCTATGGGGTGCTTGGCCTTGAACTGCACTAGGGCGTCCACGAACGGATGCGCCCTGATGTGGCAGGGATAGGACTTTATTTGCAAGACTGACGCCATGACGTAGCTTTCGCCCAGTGCGTCCAGTAGCCGTTCCGGATGCGGATCGGGGGAAAATACCTTCAGAAAGCCGCGTTCTCCCTCCAATATGGTATGTGGGCCGGTGAAGCCCTTCTGTGCGAGTAGCGCGCTCTCAAGTCCCATTTGGCTGGCCCTGCCCATGTGCAGCCGTTTGATCATGGAGCCGTCCAGTGAAAACTCTAGAAGGCCGCTTGCGTTGGACCCGGCGATGCCAAGAGCACTGGCAGTTTGCTCGGGGTCTAGCGCAAGGGCTTTGGATACTGCGGTGGCCGCTCCAAAGGGGCCGTTGGTAGCAGGGCCGTGAAACCCGGCGACATCCTCCACGGCGCGGGTTGCTGCCTGTCCAATCCTGCATACTGCCTCATACCCGGCCACTAGGGCCGCCAGGAAATGGCGTCCCGACAGGTGCTCTTTCTCTGCCACTGCCAGCAGCGCTGGGAAAACGGATGCTCCAGGATGACAGGAAGCCGGTGAGTAGACGTGATCTGTTTCGAAGCCGCCTATCATAGTGCCGTTAACCAGGGTTGCGTACGAGGCGGAGGTGCGCCAAGGTAGGCCAAAAACCGTGCAAGGGCCTGATGCACCGGACTCTCTAGCCAGTTCAGCAACCATACGGCTCCAGGGTAGATTGGGGGCAGACAGTCCGCAGGCAAGACAGTCCAGTATGTAACCCTTGGCTGCTTGTACAGCTTGCGGCGGAATGTGGTCGTAGTCTAACTCAGAAGCGAACCGTGCTAAAGTGCGGGTCTCGTTCATGGAGTCATCGCTTTCTTTGCATGTGGTTGTTGATGATGTATTCGGAAGGACTTGATAAGCGAACCCCGAACTGAAATGCTTAGCTATTGTAGCATTGGCTGGTGCTTAAACCAAAGAGTTCGTTAGTACGCTCTGAATCGCCGTCATAATGGACATTTGGTTTTGATTGAAGAGTCCGAATCACTTGATTTCTTTTAGCGAATCATCTAAATGTAAGCCATTACTTAAATATGGAGAGGATGGTTGGAATCATGAAAAACTTCGTAGTGATCTATCATGCGCCCATGTCGGTAATGGAACAAATGGCTGCTGTGGGCTAGGAAGACTGTGGGACAGTCTTGGAGAGGGCCTAACGTAGTCTCTGTTGACGTGTTTTCCCTACCGCAGTAGGATACCACCTGCTGCTGCTGCTGGGGGATGGAACTATCGGCAATCTTCGTCGGCTAGAGTAGATGAATAAGCCAGATCAGGACTCTGATTCGTCATTGGCACCATCGGAGGTAGCCTCTACGGTGGCTGAGGCAACGCCTCAAAATCCATCTGGTCGTGGAGGGCGACGGTGGTCCGCATACGCGACGCGAGACCTCACCAACGGTAGCATACCCAGAAACCTCGCGTTCATAGTGTGGCCACAGTTCATAGAGGGTTTCTTGCGGATATTGGACCAGGTGGCTGACCTGGTTTGGGTCGGCTTTTTAGGTACACGAGCCATCGCTGGGATGGGAATTGCCCAGCAGTACACTCAGTTGGGTTTTACCGGTCGGCAGGGCATTGATATATCACAACGGGCGATGATCTCACGGGCCATCGGCTTGGGCGACCAGGCTCTGGCCAGCCATATTCTGATGCAAGCTTGGACCCTGACCATATTCTATAGTGCTGTCATGGTCGGTATAGGTGTCTTTTTCACCGAGCCTTTGTTGAGGTTATTGGGACTGTCGGAAGACGTTATCGCTGAAGCCGCTCCGTACATGCGTCTCCAGTTCGTCGGCCAGATGACAATGGCCTTCCAGCAAGTGAGCGGGCACGCGCTGGCTGCGGCTGGGGACACGCTGACGCTGATGAAGTCCACGACGGTGGCGAGGGTGACTCACCTAGTGTTAAGTTCGCTGTTTGTGTTCGGTTTACTAGGCTTTCCCGAGATGGGCGTGACCGGCGCGGCCATGGGTAATATCTTCGCCCACCTCATATCCGTGAGTTTACTCTTCTGGGTTCTGTTCCGGGGCACCTCCCGCCTGCACCCTAGCCTGAGGAATTATCGCTTTGACGGGCCGTTGCTGTGGCGTATGATCAAGCTTGGGGTGCCCGCTGCACTTAACGGCATGGAGCGCACCGTGTCCCAGATGGTGATGATCTTTCTAGTGGTTCCCTTCGGGGAGGTCACATTAGCCGCCTTTACGGTCACCCGTAGGGTGGAGATGTTCGCCAACCTGGGAAGCCAGGGCATGGGCCTGGCTTCCCAGGTGATTGTGTGGCAGAGCCTGGGCGACGGGAAGCCGGAGCGGGCTAAGAAGACTATGTACTGAGCAATCGGTATGTCCTTGTGGTGAAGAGCATCTTATGCATCTTCCTCTTTGCCTTTCCCGTACTGGTCCTCTCCATCTTCAATCTGGACCCGGAGTTCCTACAGGTGGCCTCATTGTGAATCCGCATCACAGTACTGGGGTTCCTCTTCATGGGGGCAGGCCAGGTATTCCAGAACTCTTTCCAAATGGCTGGAGATACTGTGATGCCCCTGTTGATAACCCTAGTCTCTCTCTGGGTGGTTGGGATTCCGCTCGCGTACGTGCTAACTCAATTTACAGGATTGGGGGAGTTTGGAGTCGCCTGGGCTACAGTGATAGCTATGATGATTTGTGGTGGGGCCTACGTCCCGTACTTCCTCTCAGATCGGTGGCTGAGAATAAAGATGTTTGCACAGTAGCCCAGAACGGAAAATATCCAGCGCAATGGAATACAGTAGCGCCTGATCATCTGTGGGTTAAGTTCTTGCTCATTACTGAACCTTCGATTGGCCAAATGTGCCTTTTGTTGCTATGCCTTCTCGGCGTGTTCGAAGTCCTCTCCTCTCTCGTCCATAGACCTTCCTCTGACTGAGCGAAGCACTTAGACGCTGTTACGTACTCCACGGATTGCGACTTTCCTGTGACAAGTAGTAAATTGAGAGGAGGGGAACGCACTGCAAAAGGTTAGGCTCCCAATTCACTCTGGGAAAGGGTCTATGTTGGGGAACTCCAACAGGACTTGGTTCTGAGGCACTGCTAGCTTGAATCCCTTTGAGAGCAGATCCAGGAAGCCAATGCCGATGTCACCTGGTAATGTTATGGAACCTCTCAAGGCAACGGACTCTCAGGACTAGCTAGAACTAATCACCGCGTCCGAAATATTTTGCCGATGGGCTGACTTGCCAACGCATGGATAGGAATGGGTACTCCCTCAGAGCGGGCGAATCGTAATCAAGCAAGAAGTAGAATATGCGCATGCGCAAAGTGCTTGGTATTCACTACTATGCGACGAAATGCAGCTTGACCACAATCAGTCTGCGTTCTATCATATGTTCGGACAATTCACGAACCTTGATAGGAGGTATGCGATGCCCAAACCATCCCCGGCACCCGATGAAGTAGACAAGCCTTTTTGGGACGCCTGTAATGAAGGGCGACTGGTGATCCAGAACTGCAAGGTTTGCAACAGGTTTCAGCACCCGCCGCAGGCGGCGTGCGCTGAGTGTGGCTCAACTGAAAATCTGGAATGGAGCGAAGTGAGCGGCCGCGGCAAGATATACGGCCTAGGGGTTATGTACGACTCACCTATCACATCGCTCACGGTCGACCAGCCATTCAACGTGGCAGTAATACAGTTGGAAGAGGACCCTGGCATAAATATGCTCTCCCACCTCCCAGGAACACCGGTGGATGATGTCCCCGTGGGAGCCAGCGTACAGGTGGAGTTCGAGGCGACCCCAGAGACGGGTCAGAAGGTCCCAGAGTGGAGAGTAGTAGGCTAGAGCCCCCATTTTGTAGACGTGACATAAATGAATATGAGGGAGGCGAATAATGGCGGAAAGTAGGACTCAGAATGCCCCGGCCTCAATGTATCGAAGCAGCGAGGGGTTGGGTTTGTGGGAACACAGGGGAAAAGTAGCGATCGTCGGAGTAGGGGTTTCCCCCACCGCCAGGCGCTGGGATGGAACTCCCGAGACTAGCGTAGGTGCCTGGAGCATCCTCGCGATGCACAGGGCCTTGGAGGACGCTGGAGTCTCTCCGGAAGAGGTTGACGGATTGGTGATGACCCGAGAGACCGCCACTGGGTCTCCGTGGCCAGAAGGAGACCCCATTCCCGAAGACTTTACCAGGATGTTCAAGCCCGGAGTTAATCCCTTGGACGGCATCACAGGATTGAGCTCGGAGTGGATCCTCAATAATATGCCTGAGCTAACGAATGTGGATTTCACGATGTATGGTCCTGGATGTATTTCCCGTTCTCTCGTCGTTGCTGCTCAGGCCGTTGGTGATGGCCTCACTGACACTTGCCTGGTGATGAGAGGATGGCACAACTTGTCAGGCCGATACTACGTTGGTCAAGCTGGTCGCGCCGCGAATATCACCTCGGGGCTGACTAAGTGGAGCAATACGTGGGGTACTGTGGCCTGCTACCCCACGGCCATGTGGTTCGACCAATATTGCCGCAAATATGGCAAGACCCACGAAATGCATGCTCCTTTCGTGGTGAATTCGAAGAGGAACGGTCTCCTATTTCCGGAGGGATACTGGGCGCAGCATCGGCCAGAGCCTTTGACTGTGGAGGATTATCTGTCCGCGCGGTGGATAGCTAAACCGGCGAATCTATACGATAACGACATACCCATCTGCGTTTCGTCAGCCTTCCTCGTAACCACGCCTGAGCGCGCTAGGGACATGAAACAGAAGCCCGTGTACATACTCAATCATACCTCGACCACTACACAATCTCGCAGTACCATTGCAACTCTTGAGGAGGCCGAAGCGTCTACCGATAGCATGGGCCGCAAGACGTACGAGGGAGCTGGGATCGGCCCCAGCGACCTGTCCTTTGAGAATATGTACGACGGTTTTGCCGAGTTCCACCAGTTCCACATCGAGGGTCTGCGGTATGCTGGCATCAAGAGAGGAGAGGCTCTAGACCTGTATGAGACGGACATCAGCATTGAGGGGCCGAATCCCGTCTCTCCCAGCGGAGGCAATATCGGTAGCGGCCGTACTCGTTTCTGGTGCCATGTAGATAGCGTCCAGCAGTTGCAGGGGCGGGCGGGCGCCAGGCAGATAAGCAAGCCTGCTGAGATTGGCGTTACAGGTACTATGACTCCGATGGCGGTCGAGACTTTGGTCTTGAGTTCCACGCCCGGCTAGCTTTTGACAGATGTTTCGGGATTGTTGCATACCAGCTTTTTCTGAAACTAGACGAGCAACCTCGTAGCAGGACTCTATCTTGAAGAGTTCTGCTACGAGCGGCTTTCGGGAGTGAGGCATGAGATGGCTGGAATAACGTTTACACAAGATTCGCGGGATTTCAGATGCTAATTGGTATCATTTCAGACACGCGGATCCCAGGAGGAGCATCTGAAATCCCGCAGCAGGTCTTTCGATCATTTGAAGGAGTAGACCTTATTCTCCATGCCGGGGGTATCCATATACCCGAGGTACTAGACTGGCTGGAGCAGATCGCACCTGTAAAAGCGGTTGGAAGGATACACGGCGGACAAGCGGAGCGTCCGACACCTCTCGCCTTGGAATCCGAAAATGACCCTCGAATCGCCGAGCGGCAGGTCCTGCAACTGGAGGGCCACGTCTTAGGCATGGTAAACAATCTGCAACTGGACAGGTTCAACGATGACGTATTGCCTGGTGTCATAGGGTCGACTCGCTTTTTAGATCGGTCTCTTCCCGAGATAGTCGAGGAATTCTTCGGTACCGCTGTGGATATAGTGGTCTTCGGGCGCACTCTTTATCCGATGGTGGAGGAGCACCATGGCGTCCTGTTCATCAATCCAGGGAGCCCTTCTTTGCCCAGGAATCTTGTTAGGCTAGGCAATGTTGCCATACTGAACCTGACACCGCACGCTCGCGTGGCAAAGATAATTGACCTGGCCGACGTTCAATGACGTTTATACGGAGAAAATTCAATGATGGAAATTGAAGCAAACGCAACTGCGACACCACGGGCGAAAGGGTTAGAGTCAATCGGGAGGTGTCGGGCTATTGTCAGAACATTGCTACGAGGAGCGATCTGGGCAGAAGTGGAGTACCCGAAGTTGGGAAGGAAATTCCGACATGCAGGTTCAGTCGATATTTTGAACGGGTCTCCATGGCGTATCTCCGGGCGTGCATCGCTGATTGATGAGCACAACGAGGAGGTTCTGTGCGGTGAATTTGGCCTGCCAAAAACGGAACTGATTGTACTTTCCGAAGGGGGAACAGTATAGTCAGGAACCCTCTGATAGTCTTTGCGGCACACGTATATTCTGAGGGGATCTGGGCCACGTGAGTGCTATGACAAGAGCGCCCAATATTGACAGCATAACTTAGTCGCTAGGATTTTGCTGATTGGAGGTCAAATTGAAGCAGCAAAAGCCGAAAATTTTCTATGGCTGGTGGATTGTTCTGGCGGCTTTTGTGGCCCTGACATTTGCCAGCATGACGGTTGGCTATGGCTTCAGCGTATTCTACAAACGGCTCATAGACCATTTTGGCTGGAGCAGAACGGCACTCGCCGGAGCTATCTCCCTCTCGAGGCTGGAAGCAGGGTTCATGGGTGGACTCGGAGGATTTCTGGTCGATAAATTTGGTCCACGGGCTGTAATACTGATTGGTGTTGTTATTGCGTCTGTGGGTTTGATATTGCTTTCCATGATTGACTCCCTACTGGAGTTCTACCTGATTTTCATATTTATGGTGATGGTGGGACGTAGCTTGAGTTCCATGATAGCCATAGATACCACGGTGGCGAACTGGTTCATCAGGAGGCGAGGTACTGCATTCGGATTGATACGAGCAGCGGTGGCAGTGGGAGCTGCTGGAGTGATTATTGTGTCCTGGTTTATCGACGCGTTCGGCTGGCGGGCGGCCTTTGTAGCGATTGGCATTGGTACCTTTGTGATAGGGATACCAACCGCCTTTGTCATGAAACGCAGGCCAGAGTATTATGGCTTGCTCCCAGACGGGGATACTCCAAAGGCAAGACGACAGCCTGAGAAGCAAATTGCAGGAGGTTCCGAGGATCTCGCAAAGTTGGCAGCTGATGGCACTGCGGTGCAGGAGGAGCCAGAGATTGGTATGACGGTAACGGAAGCCCTGAGATCCCAAGCCTTCTGGACCTTGTCATTCGGATTCGCGATTCGCCTTTTGGTAACAGGGGCAGCCACCCTACACGCCATACCATTGGTGGAAGACTTGGGATATTCCCGGGCCACCGCTGCTGGAGTCCTGGGTTCTATGGGTATGGTTAGCATAATTGGGAGATTGGGAGGCGGTTTCCTCAACGACATGTTTGGGACCAAGCCTGTGGCCGTGGTCAGCGTGTGCTCCCTGGCCGTGTCCTGTCTCGTGATCGCTTACGCCCAGAACCTGTGGCACATAATGATTTTTGTCGCCCTCTATGGCCCGTCCTATGGTTCCTCCGCTGCCACTATGCCCGCCATAAAAGGCGATTACTTTGGGCGAAAGTCCTATGGCACCATCCTTGGCCTTTCCGGTATGGTTCAGATGGTCGGCTCTGTCCTAGGACCGGTTTATGCAGCGTATGTGTACGACGTGTCCGGTAGCTATCGCATTGCATTCATAAGCTTCGCCGCGCTTCTTATGATTTCCGCGGCGCTTTTCTGGTCCCTGAAACGCCCTGGGTACCGCTAGAACAGCATTGATTTATGAATCGGTAACTGCGGATGGCGCTAAGGCGCAGATAGATGTTGTGGGCGTTGAGAGCGATTAGGCAAATGCGAGGAGGATTATCAAGATGCCAACTGCACAAATAAATGGGGCTGAAATCTACTACGAGCAGGCTGGAAACGGACCGTCTATTATATTATCGTCTGGAGGCTTGCAGGGGCTGGCCAGCGGTTACCACTCTGTTATGGAGCCCCTCTCGTCAAGGTATCAGGTTATTGCCTACGATCGTCGCTTTGGTGGACGATCTCGCAGTCCACTGGTTGTGCAATCGTGGGATTTGGTCTGTGAGGACCTATTTGGCCTTATGGACCACTTGGAGATAGACGAGGCTTACTTGGGAGGAGGGTCTTTTGGTGCGGCCATATCTTTAGGTTGCGCGGTTAGGCGACCCGAGAGGGTTCGGGCCATATTCCCATCTAATATTGCAGGAGGGGTCATCTGCGACTCTTACTTATCGATGAAGCTATATAAAAGTGCTGATATAGCGATCAACCATGGCATCAACGCGGTTGTATCGGCGTTCGATTCTGGGGACCAATTTTCCCCATTTAGCCCGGAAATTGCCCAGCATGATCGCAAATATCGACTGGATCTGGAGGGAATGGCTACAGAGGATTTCGCCCAGGTGATGAAGGACACGATATACGCACTATTCGATGCCCCCTTTCTGACATTGGGAATGACCGAGAACATGCTAAGGAGTATACGCGTTCCAACGATGGTCATGCCAGGTGAAAACGACATACACCCCAGGAGACTAGCTGAGTTAGTTCATAGATTGGTGCCTAACTGCCAGTGGGCTGAGGTACCCACACATGGGAAGGCTCCCGATCAATACTCTCAAAGAGTCCTGCAATTCTTAGATGGAGTGGCAGGGAAACCTCGATAAACGTAAGCGGCAAGCGTTTCATAGAGTCAAGTGCCGCCCGCTAGCTCCTCGCTACAGCAGGAGAAGCAGGAGAGCTTAGAAATGGCGATCAAACAATGGGAGAGGAGATACTATGGTTGATATTCAGATTCCCGATGAGGATCAAGTCGTCGATTATGTACAGTCTGTAAGCAACTGGGGTCGTTGGGGACAGGATGATGAATTAGGTACAATTAATCATATAGGCCCAGAGCAGCGTAAAAAAGCTGCGGCACTAGTCCTTGATGGCGTAGCAGTCTCATGCGCTCGGCCGATTACCACGGAAACGGCGCCTGACACTGGATCTCCGCCTCTTCACTATATGACCAATTCTGGGGAGGGTTATGCCATTAGTGATGAGGTACTGCCTCAACCGGGGCAGGGGAGCGGTGACTTTATCGGCATGAGATTTCATGGGTACAGTATCACGCATCTGGACTCGCTCTGTCACATATTTTGGAATGGACGAATGTATAACGGTCGGCCGTCATCTATGGTTACTACACGAGATGGTGCCACAGTGAATTCCATCGAAGCAGTGCAGGATGGCGTTGTCGGTCGAGGAGTGTTGTTGGATGCGGCCCGCCATCGTGGGGTGGATTGGATGCAGCCTGGTGAGGCCATCATGCCAGACGAGCTAAATAGAATTGCAACTGATCAGGGAACCATGTTGCAGCAAGGCGATATTCTGATGGTGCGTACAGGACATTACCAACGCCGCCGAAAAGAAGGCCCGCGTCCGCTAGCCGAAGGTTGGCCGGGACTTCATGCAACCTGCATACCTTGGCTACAAGAACATAATGTGGCTGTACTCGGAGGTGACATTAACAGTGAGGTAGCCCCCAGCGGTTATCCGAATATACGAGAACCGATTCACCAGATTGCGCTACCTTACATGGGCCTGTGGCTGATGGACAATTGCAATCTTGAGGAGTTATCTGAGGCATGTGCCGAGAGGAATCGCTGGGAGTTCTTGCTGACGATCGCGCCATTGCGGATTCGATATGGCACGGGCTCACCTGTCAATCCAATTGCAATGTTCTAGAGACATGAAGATGCAGACTTCGCTTGAGAGGGTTCTGAAACACAGGGAGATTCTGAGGACGCAGGAGCCCTATGCTCCAAAATGTGTGCCTGATCGTTCAGACTAGCGGATTGCTTTAGAGAGTAGCTCCGAAAGGATTAGTTTTTGGCGCTCCTGGGCTTCTTCCAAAATAGTGAGCTCGAGAGATCGATGGGTTCGTCAACCCGTTAGCCACCATAATCTTGTTCTGACCTCATCGTCGGATGACACGATAGCAGCCACAATTACGTGAGGCGTGGTGTTTCAACGCAGAGAATCATGGAGCGAGAGCATGATGACGAAAGCCATCTGGTAACGCGCCATTAATACCTGGAAACGTAGGCTGCATCGGTGATAAGTAGGGTTGTGTGGCATATATCTGCTGGTTTATAATGCAACCCAAGCGTGGGCCACCTCTAACGCTAACACTGGGGCTGATGAATACGGGGAAAAGTCCCAGGCACATAGCAGAGAAGGAGTGTTATGGCAGGACCTTGCAGTGGACTGACGGTGTTGGATTTTAGCTTTGGAATGCCTGGCGCACTGGCCACGGCAGTGTTTGCCGATTTCGGTGCTGAGGTCATCAAAGTGGAGCCGCCGACCGGTGATCCCTTCCGTTCCAATCCAAGCTGGCTCGCTTGGAATCGTGGTAAGAAGAGCATTGTGCTGGACTTGGAAACCCCTAAGGGCCAGGAGGATGCTCTAGCCTTGGTCCGGCGAGCAGATATTCTAGTGGAATCCTTTCGCCCTGGCGAAAGCCAGCGACTTGGCATTGATTACGAATCGCTCTCGCAAATAAGTCCTCGCTTGGTGTACTGCTCTGTCACTGGCTTTGGACAGAAAGGGCGGCTCAGGAATCTGAAAGACTACGAAGGGATAATTGCCGCTAAATGTGGGCGTATGTCCACCTGGGGCGGCCAGTTGGATAGGCAGGGTCCAGTGTATGCCGCCGTTCAGACTGCTACTTGGGCTGCTAGTCAAGGGGCCGTACGGGGTATTCTTGGAGCACTCCGTATCCGGGATCGTTTGGGACGAGGCCAGTGGGTACAGACCAGCGTTCTGCAGGGCATGATCCCATACTACGGCGGAAGGCAGATCACCACCTTCTTTTCTCGAAAGGACCCGGATAAGTTTCCGCCTGTGGTCCAGAATGCACAGACGTTGCCAAATCTAGGATACATCCCTGTCCGCACCAAGGATGGTCGCTGGCTTCAGCATGCCAACATCCAGTTCAGCCCACGACTATTACACGCCCATCTCAGGGCGATTGGCCTGGGTTGGGTCTTGGAGGATGAACGCTTCAAGAATACGTCCTCACTGACAGCAGAGAATCAGGAAATTCTGCGGGAGCTAATCCTAGAAAAAATGCAGGAGAAGACCGTCGACGAGTGGATGGACATTTATGTAAAGGACGGTGACATTGCTGCGGAGCCTTTTCTTCACACTGTTGAGGCAATGAAGCACGAGCAGTTCGTGCACAATCGTCACGTGCTGGAGATCAACGATCCACGGGTGGGTCCAATGAAAATTGTGGGATTGCTAGCGGACTTGGCGGATACGCCCGGGGAGGTCGGCGGGCCAGCGCCGAATTTGGGTCAGGACACTCACGAAGTATTGAACAGGATGGTCGAGCAGGAGCCATTACCCGTAGGGAACGGCAGCAATGACCACGGTCTGCTTCATCCGTTGGGAGACATCACCGTCCTCGATCTCTCCACGGTCATAGCTGGACCATACGGTGCTGTGATGATAGCTGACATGGGCGCTCGGGTTATAAAGATAGATGCTACACCAGGACGTGGAATGCCGGGAGTTGGCGCTGTGAATCTCAACAACATTAGGACATATTCAGGCAAGGAGTGCATCCGGGCTGACCTTCAGACCGAGGAAGGCAGGGATTTGATCCACAAGTTGATTGCCAAGGCTGACGTGCTGTTACACAACTTTCGGCCCGGGGTGCCCGATCGATTGGGGATAGATTACGAGACGTGTCGGAAGATCAACCCGCGCCTGGTTCATGTGTACGTGGGGGCCTATGGAGCTACTGGCCCACAGAGCCGACGACCTGGGGCTCATCCCCTTCCCGGCGCACTCTTTGGCGGAGCGTTGCGCCAGGCGGGTCGTGCAATGCCACCACCCGCATATCAGCCCATGGACATGAGCGAAATCAAAGATACATCTCGTCGCATGATGCGGGCCAATGAGGGCAATCCTGACCCCAACTCGTCCCAATCCGTCGGAACCGCGATCATGCTTGGTCTCTGGGATAGAGAGCGTACCGGTCGCGGGCAAGCCATTCAAGTGACAATGATGTGTGCCAACGCCTGGGCCAACCATGACGAAGCCTATGATTATGCCGGCCGCCCCCCATATGCCATCCCGGATGCCGAATGTTACGGCCTTCACGCTCTCTACAGGTTGTATGAAGCAAAGGAGGGATGGGTGTTTCTCGCTTGTCTGTTTGAGGAGGAGTGGGCGAAATTCTGTCAAACCGTGGGGAAGACGGATCTGATGGGTGATCCTCGCTTTGCGTCAGCTGCTCGCTTGTCTCATGACGAAGAGCTGATATCGCAATTGTCGGTTCTTTTTGCCTCCCGTACGGCGACGGAGTGGGAGGATCTGCTTACCGGCGAGGATGTAGCATGCGTCCGGGTTGCAGATGATAGTGAGGAGTTCTTCCTCGACGATTCCCATTCTAAGGACAATGATCTCGCGGTAGATGTCGAGGACGAGAGTCCGCGGTTTGGTAAGTACGTTAGGAATGGAGGTATAGTGCACTTTGCAGGTATGGCAGGGCGCTACATGACGGCTCCATATCCTGGGCAACATACACGTGCTATCATGGGCGAGGTGGGGTATAGCGACGAACAAATCGACGACTATCGAGAGCGCCATATTGTTGATTGGGAAGAGGTAAACCCGATATTTGCTAGCTAATGACAACCGTAATCCGCGTGCAATGTGAGATAGGAGTCATGAGCAGCCTAAAGTAGCAGGATTGGAGATACGATATGCCGAAGCTTATACCGGTACCTGATGAATTGAGCAAGCCCTTTTGGGATGCCGTGAATGAAAAGCGACTGATTGTTCAGAACTGTAGAGGCTGCAACACATTGCAGCATCCGCCGCGAGAGGCCTGCCGAGACTGTGGCTCGGAGAACCTGGAATGGAAAGAGACAAGTGGTCGCGGTCACATCTCTGCATTTGTGGTTATGATGGACAGCCATCTCGAATATCGCACACCTGATCAACCCTTCAACCTGGCATTGATAACCCTGGACGATGACCCGCGAGTTAACTTCTTTTCTAACCTCCCGGGAGTACCCGTGAGGGAGGTTCAAATAGGAGCGGCGGTAGAGGCCACGTTTGAGGAGGTTGCTCCGGACCAACTGATCAACGAATGGAAGCTGGTGGACTAGGTCAGCCCGTATGGTTAAATTGCAATGCCCCGTCAGATAGAATAGGAGTGAGCTATAATGACGCAAGATACTGGCTGGAAACGCGATAAGGAAGGTCTGGGTGTCTGGGAGCACCAGGGGAAAGTAGCGATTACAGGATGGGGGATGTCCCCGGTTGATAGACGTTGGGACGGTATGTCCATGGACAAAACCCTGGGAGCCTATGCGATTCTGGCAGCCCAGAGGGCTCTTGAAGATGCAGGTGTCAAGCTCGATGAGGTGGACGGACTTTTCGTGTGCCCGGACAATCTGGCAGGGGCTAACGGCGGAAGTGCGGCGAACTGGGGACCGACCCGACCGTACTTTGCACCACCATACGATTCTGAGGAAGGGCTTACCATCGTGACCAAACGATGGATGCTGGATAACCTGAGTCCTCCGAATATCACTTATGCTCCTGAATACGTCCCCGCAATCGGCGAAGGCTTGGGTATGGCTGCTCAGGCGGTGGGTGACGGCAAGTGCAAGGTTGCTCTGTACGTATATGTGATGAATAATCTAGAAGGTCGGTATCGTCGAGGTGGAGAGAGCGCCTCGGCTTACTCTCGCGGGGATAACCAATGGAATAATCCCTGGGGTGCCAATAACATAGACCTTCAGGCCAGTGGCACCATTCCTCTCAGACAGTATTGCCAAAAGTATGGTACGACCTGGGAAGAGATGATGGGCCCGGCCATCGTGAATGAGCACCGGAACGGACTAATGCAATCGTGGGGGTTCTACGCTCTGCACGGGGCATCTGGACTCAACTATGAGGACTATGTAAACTCGAGACCGATCGCCTGGCCTGCCAGGATATGGGACTATGATCGTCCGGTCAATGCAGCAGGTGCCTTTGTTATCACCACGTCTGAGCGCTCCCACGATATGAGGCAGAAGCCGGTCTACATTCTGAACCATAACGAAGGTAGAGGCGGAGAGGCACGGAGCAGCCACATGACCATGGAGGACTGGGAGGATGGCAAGGCAAGGGTAGCCCGGATGGTGTATGAGGGCTCTGGGCTTCGTCCCGAGGATGTCGACATATTTAATCCATACGATGGGTTTTCAGTCTTTCTCCCGTTCGCACTGGAAGCGTTCGGATGGCACGGCGTGAAGAAGGGAGACGCGGCTGATTTTCTCAAAGGAGACATCAGTGTTGAGGGGGCACATCCCTTTTGCTCCGGTGGGGGAAACCTGGGAAACGGACGAACACGGACAGCGATGTACATTGACAGCATTGAGCAACTCCGTGGAACCGCTGGTAGAAGGCAGGTTACAGTCAAGGCCGAGACAGCGGTCTGCGCTTATGATCCGGGTCTCACGGCGTGGTACCTATGCCTCTCCAATTCTCAACCTTAGAGTTGGGATCTAGAAATCAAAACGGAATCAGTAGAGTACCAAAAGGATCACCTTTTCAGTTGCCCGTTTCCCTGTTGATTTGCCACTTGTCTGTGCAAAGTCACATTCCAAAACCAAAGCCTAACCGCAAAGGAGCCTCCTCTATTCTCAGGGACTGCTGAGAATCAAGAGATAAGGAATTCGAGCTTTCCAAAAGAGCACGTTGGGCAAATCAGTTACAGCAATGGTGTGGAGTCTGAATCTTAATTGCTCAAAGATAGGGGCTAATTGGATCAGGCATCCAGATTGACGCCTGGGGACCGGCAGGATAAAATGCTCATCACTTCTTGAAATATTCAGGCTGTATGAAATCTTGCTGAAATCTAAAATTATCCCAACTGACGCTCAACAATCACGGAAATACCTACTGACCCAAGTAGTAGATATCCTGGAAGAGGTTTAC